>JAABUK010010339.1_pt1 | contig 12474 bp, 4 predicted proteins | sample 5559141 | NCBI WGS metagenome assembly JAABUK01 (sample SAMN10711869, study PRJNA513367) | rock metagenome | isolation source: Antarctica rocks | place: Antarctica: Victoria Land, Pudding Butte nord | collected 2016-01-03
CGAGAGGGAGATGGAGTCCTGCGCGATCTGGGGGCGGCTGTTGTAGAGGGTGATCGAGTCGAAACGGGTGCCCTGCGTCTTGGGGACCGCGCCCCCGCCGTAGCGGATGTCGGTGAAGGTGACGCTCGACAGGCTATCGTCCGCACCCGAGACCGCGGCCGTCCCGTCCGGCCCGATGAGAGTCCCGTCCACCGGAAATCTGTCGGTCCGCTGGGTGGTCACGACCCTCCCGGTGGTCGGGTCGGTCTCGGTGACCGAATTGTCGTTGAAGTTGCGGAAGACGATCCCGCCCCAGTCGCCGCCTTGCGGGGCCGATGAGCCCGCGGGGCCCTTGGGGTTGGCGCCCACGGTGTTGTCGTTGACCGAGGTGAACGTCACGTGGTCGCTGAGGTTCGTGCCGCCGAGGGTTTGCAGGGCGGAGCCCTGGTTCTGGACGAACAGGCTGGCGTTCTGGAGCTTGAGGGTCGTGCCCGGGTTGAAGACCAGCAGGGTGTCGAACGGGACCGAGGCGCTGCCGTCGTTGATGGCCGGGTCCGCGCCCGCGGGGGCCTGGAGGACGAAGGTCTTCTGCGAGATGACCCCGCTGGTCGGGTCGCGCTGCGGGGTCCCGGGAAGGGCCACGATCACCACCGGCCCGGTCTTCGCGAGCTGCGAGGCCGCGTAGAAGGCCGAGCGGGCGAACTGGCTGATTCCGGCCTTGTCGTTCTTGGTGTTGAAGCTCGTGAAGTTGGACGTGTCGTTGAGGCCGCCGTTGGGGTCGCCGTTGTTCAGGCTGTTCTGGGCGAGGGTCGGCAGGCTCCCGGCCGCCGCCTGGGGGGCGAGCACCGGGTAAGGCTTGGCGATGCTTCCGTCGGGCTCGGTGCTGGTCAGGAGGGGGTCTTCGACGTAGTCGGGACGGGTGTAGATCAGGTGGCCGGGCGCGACGACGACGAACCCGGTCGTGAAGGAGCCGCCGCCGACGCCGTCACCGGACATCCCGGCGCGGTACTGGCCGTTGGGCAGGAGGTCTTCATAGGTCGGGTTGCCGGTCAGGTCGGTCCCGCCCTTCGCGGACGGGTTGCCGAGGAACTCGCCGTCGAGCTGGTTGTGGAAGACGTCGCGGATCGCCAGCGTGGCCGAGTTATTCGGGATGTAGAAACGGTAATGATTCGCGGCGAGAGGCTGGCCACCCGAAAGTTGGAGGACGAGCCGGGTCTGGGGCCCGTTCGGGCCATCGGCCAGCGTGACGGTGGTCCCGTCAACGCGGGCGAAGCCGGTCCCGGTGCTCCCGAGTCCGCCCTGACCGAAGGTCCCGAAGTCGCCGGTGAGGGCGTTCGAGGAGCCGGCCCCAATGAGCTGGAGAGAGTCGTTGTTGATCGTCGATGCGTCGAGCGGAGTCGAGAAGTCCACATTGAAGGTCGTCGGCGGGGCCAGGGTCGGATTGTTCTGCTCGTAATAGGAATAGGGGAGAAGGGAATTGCCCTGGGCGTTCGCAACGTCGGTCGAGACCGACGTGATGTAGACCGGCTGGGGCTGGATGTCGAAGCTCAGGTAAAAGTCCGGGGTCCCTTCGCCGGCGATACCCGTCTCATCGAGGGGGTTGCCGGCGGCGTCGGTCAGGCCGCCGAAGTTCCCCTCGGTGGTGTGGGCGATGAGCTGGTAGTGGCCGGCGGGCAGCCCCGGCGCGATCGTCAGGTCGATCCGGCCGGCGTACGGGTCGGCGCCCGAGGTCCGGTTCGCCGCGGAGACGAAGTCGGTTCCGGTCGGCACGAAGGTGGCCGACGTGATGAATGTCGATTTGTCTTGCTGACCGACCGGGAGGTCAAGGTTCTTGAGCGTGTAGTTGCTGATGTTGCTGGCGGCGACCGGGTTAAGGGCGGAGAAGATGATCGAGGACGGGGTGGCGAAGGGTCCGTTGTTCGGGCTCGCGGGGTCCACGACGTCCAGCGAGACGGTCGAAAGCGACGCGACGTTGCTGAAGGTCGCACCGAGCGGGAGCGAGGAGGCCGCGTCCGGGGCGACGGGGTTGAGCGTCGCCGAGACGATCGACGGCGGGGTCTGGTCGATCCGGAACGCGTGGTCGAACTGCGACGAGAGGCCGGGCAGGACCGGGCTATCGGCCTGGCCGATCGCGACCAGCCGGACGCGCTGGAACCCTTCGGGGAGGAAGACCGGTTGCGCCGGGTTCGGGATCACGAAGGTCCCGTTGGCGTCGGTCGTGGCCGAGAAGTCCACCGCGCCCGACGAGCCCCGGCCGTTGACGGGCGCGAGGTCGAGGTTGCCGGCGTGGAGGCCGCTGAACTGGCCCTGGATCGTGACGCCGGAGATCGTACCGGGGAAGGTATTGGTGACCTGGCCGACGAAGACCGGGGTGCTGACGTTGGTGTTCTCGTCGCCCTGAATGCCGGAGTCGGTCGGCGGGGTCAGGTGGAGCGACGTGATCACCGGGGCGTTGATCGTGACGGGGCCGAAGAGGTCAACGAAGTTGTGGTCGCTGAAAGGGGTCAGCGGGCCCGAGATCGCGGGGTTGTAGCCGGTCGGGAAGACGCCGTAGAAGTTGCCGTTGAGCTTGTTGCCGGACAGGTCGGTGATGCCGGGCTCGAAGGTCCCGTTGGGGAGTTCGTCGCCGGCCCGGACCACGATCTTGTAGTAGCCGGAGGGCAGCTCCGACTGGTCCAGTGCGCTGTAATCAAGGACCACGGTGTTCGTGGTCGAATCGTACGAAAGGCGGAAGCGGGGGTCGTTGTCCAGGTTCGCCAGGATGTTACCCTGGGAGTCGGTCCGGGCGACAAAGACGGTCTGGTTGCTGATGGTCGGGGCCAGGGGCTTGTCGAACTGGATGGAGATGACGCGGCCGTTGACCTTGGTGCCGATGATCCGCGGCGGGGTGACGTCGTTGACCGAGAAGTTGCCGGTGAACGGGGTAAGGGGCTTGCCGTCCTGGGCGAGGAGGGTGGTCCCGCCGACGGGCTCCTGAATGGCGAAGGAGAAGGTGCCGTTGGCCGTGAGGTTGGGCTTCAGGATGTAATTGATGGGGAACCGGACGACGGTCGGGAAGGTCGGGCTGTTCAGGGCGATCGGGGTGCCGACGAGGACCTTGGCCACGCCCGGCGGCAGCGCGGTGAAGGTCAGGTCGGCGGCGGTAACCGTGGCGAAGTTCACGGGCCGGTCGAAGGTGACGTCGATAAAACCGGGCGCGGGGGTGACTGATGACCCGGTGTTCGGGGTGGTCGAGACGACAGTCAGCGTGCCGACGGAGCTGAGGGCCCGGACGGCGTCCACGAACCCGTAGCCGCTCTGCGGGTTCCACGCCCCGGCGGGCGTGCCGTTCATGGGGACGGCGCTGGCGATGAGCCCGGCCTTGACCTGGGCCGGGGACAAGGTCGGTGTCTTCTGGAGCATCAGGGCGACGACAGCCGCGACGTTGGGGGCCGCCGACGAGGTGCCGAAGAAGCTAGGCAGGTTCTGGGACAGGTTGGTGGGGGTCGCCGGCTCACCGGGGAAGGGGGGCTTGCTGGTGTCGATGATCTGGCCGGGGCCGAAGAACGTGGTGTTCCCGCCGTCGGGGCCGGAGATGACGGGGTTCAGAACCGTGACGGCCGGCTTGGGCGTGCCGTCGGGGTTCAGCGAGGAGATCCCCGGCCCGAAGGCGCTGAAGGGCTCAGACTTGAGCGGGGTCTGGTTGAGGTAGGGGGGGGCGGCCCACCAGGGGACCGCGCCGACGCCGATGTTGTTAATCGCGACGTGGTGGCCGAGCGAGCCGGGGTAGTACGTGTTCCCGGCGCCGGGGCCTGTCCCGAACTGGTGCGACACCGTGATGTTCGCGCCTTCGTCGGGGTTGATGAACTCGACGTGGCCCGGGGCGGTCCCCTTGACGAGCTGGAAGACGGCCGTGTAATCGCCCGTCGCCGTGACGTCGATCTCCTGAATGGGCACGCCGGTCTTCGTGTTATCGTTGGTCGACGAGTAGGCGACGTTCCCCTTGCTGTCGAGGAGGTAGAAGTCCACTTCCGACGTGGGGGCGAGCGTGCTGCCGGCCGGCTCGTAAGTCTTGTACGGCTGGTCGAACTGGAAGATGATCGGGGCGACCTTGGCACCCGGGTCGAGCGCGCCGACCGTGATCGGCAACTGGAAGGTCGTCCCGGCGCCCGGATCGAAGTTCATGTAGGTGCCGGCGCCGAGGGAGCCGACGGACTTGGCCGTCGCCCCGCGGAAGTTCGACAGATACCCCTGGTCGGCGTTGTTATACGCGTCGCTGAGGTAGGGGATGTTCATGCCGACGACGGTGTTCACCGACTGCGCGATGGCGCCGTCCTGGAAGAACGGCTCGTCCCCGTAATCGACGTCGTCGGTGATGACCTTCGAGCCGGCGGACGCGAGGGCGAGGATGTTGTTGGCGAACCCGACCTGGCCACCGTCGGCGGTGGCGAACTGCAAGGGCGACCCGGGGGCGATGTCGTGGATGTTCTCCAGCATCGCGCGGCCTTCGTCGGTCGCGCCGGCGACCGGGCCGTCCTGAACGACCTTGACGCCGCTCGGCAGGTCATTGGTCTTGACCGAGTCGGCGAGCCCGCCGCCCACCCGGTTGACCGTGTCGGAGAGGGCGCCGACGGTGATCCCGGTGCCGTCCACGCTCGCCGTCGTCCGGGCCACGTCGGCCTTGAGGGCCTTCTCGGCCTCGTTGTTGGCGAGGCCGACGAAGCCGTGGAAGGGCTTCTCGATGGGCGAGGCGGAGAAGACCGTCGGGAGCAGTGCGATCTGCGGGAGCGAGGCGATCGGCGCGGCACCCTCGACCAGGCCGTACTTGGCGCTGACGGTGCCGAACTGGAAACCGAGGGGCTTCAGCGAGGCAACGAGCGCGTTGACGTCGCCGGTGCCCTTGACCGTCACCGCGACCCCGTTGCCCTGGAACTGGAGCAAGGGGAACTGCGCGGCGAGGACCTTCGGGTCGCTGTTCTTGAGATACGCCTCGTAGACGTTGATCAGGATCTGGCCCTCGTTGGCCATCGGCCCGTTCCTGACGTCGGTCAGAACGGTGCTCGTCGGCTGGAAGGAGCCGCTCGACAGGAGGGTCCGTTCTTCCAGGGACTCGATGTTCAAGAGCCCTCGCCTCTGCGGGCCGGCGCCCTTACGGCGACGGTCGGGCCCATGATTGCGTCCGTTTCGCTTGAAGCTCCCCATCGACAGACTCCCCGGTAAGCATCGGAGTAGTTCCCCGTCCGCGCCTCCCCACGACCCAGCAGAGTCGTCAGTGCGCGGCCGGGACCTCCAAATGAGCAAGGTGATCCGACCTGTCTCCGAGCCAGACCCGGCCCCGGGCGTCCCCTCACCCCGGGCGGTCGCGACACGCCACGGGCCCGCGAGGCCCCCCCGCTGAGGCGGCCCCGGTCCGTCTTGTTCCGCGTTCGCAATTCGTACTTCTAATGAGCCGTTGACCAGTGACCGGTGAGCCCGACTCGATGGACCGACTTCTCGTGAGCCCTTCGACCAACGCCCCCCCGCTTCGCGGAGGGATGTCGTGGGACCGAAAAGGCGGCGTCCGGAAACCTGGCTGCATGCACGCAGTCAATCATTCCCGGCGTTCTTCGATAAGTCAAGCCACTTTGTCGAGAATTCGGGGAAGGTGTGCGGTCAGGGGTGCGGGGCGGTCGAATCCCTTGGTCTTCTCCGGACGCGGATCATCACGAGTGTGGCCTCTCCGCGAAGGAAGTCAAACCGACACCCCGGGATTCGCGGCCGGCTCGGGAGCGGTCCGGCCGGGGCCGCGGGATGGCGCGAAAAAAACACTGGTGCGGCCGCTGCCGGTGAGAACAGGCCTGTTCACGCCCGTCCCTCCGCGGCGGGCCTTCTGACATCAACCCCGAGCCCCCGGAGGTCTTCGACGAGCGTCGGGGCGTCGCGGAAGAGGACACCGACCAGGCCCGCAGCGAGCGCGCCTTCGATGTTCTCGGGCAAGTCATCGATGAAGACGCAATCGCGGGGTTCGGCGGAGGCCGCCGCCGCGCAGGCGTGGTAGAACTCCGCCGAGGGTTTGCTGTGGCCGACCTCGTGCGACAGGATCAGCCGGTCGAAGTGGGCGAGCGTCTCGGCGAACTGGCGGCGGAACTGAACGGAGTGCAACACGTTGGTGTTGGAACCGAGGATCAAGGGGTAACCGGATTTCTTCAGGTCCCGGATCAGGTGGGCAACCGGCTCGTTGGGCCAGAAGATGTCAGCCCAGGCCGCGGCGAATTCCTCGTGGGGGACGTCGAGGCCGATGAGGTCGCAGACGGACCGGGAGAACTCTTCCGACCCGATGGCGCCGCGTTCGTACTGCTTGAGAACCGGCGTGAGCCCGCGCTCGCGGACGCGAAGGAGCAGGGCCTCGCCGGTGAGCCCGATCTTGGGGCCGAGCAGGTCGCAGGCGCGGGTGTAGTCGAAGAACGCGACCACGTTACCGAAATCAAAGATCAGTGCGGGCCGACGCGCGGTCATCTTAACGGGGCTCCGGTTCGGTCGGGGCGGGGGGCGGGCCGTCGGCCGCCCCGGGCGGGTTGCTGCTCGTGGTGGCGAGCGCCTTCCAGACCGGCAGGGCGACGGTCGGGATCACGGTGCGCACGCTTCCGTCGAAGATCAGGACGTTGACGCCGGACTGGTGGCCGCTCGACGCCCCGATGTGGGCCGTCAGGCCGTCGCGGGCGATGCAAGACGGCACGGCGCCGGGGGCCCGCGTGTGATTGTACAGCGTGGAGCGCCAGCCCGCTTCCGACCAGGACGACCCGGCGTCGCCCCTCCGGTCGGCGGGGGGCGAGGGCGGACACCCGGCATCGCCGACCGGACCGGCAACGACGGAGTAACGGGCGGGGCCGGGGTCGTCGGGGCGACGGTTGCCGAGCAGCCGCTCGGAGAAGGCGGCGGTGAAGCCGAGGCCGTCGCCGGCTTCGATTGTGCCGAGGGTCGTTGGCCGGCCGGGCGCGAACCCGCCGTTCGCGCCGTCGGGCCGGTCGCCGGCCGTCGCCCGGTAGGAAACCGGCGCGGGCCCGGTCAAGGTTCGATCGCTCGGGCAGACGAAGCCCGGCACGGGGCGCTCCCCCGGGGGGCTTCCGGGTCGGGGTGCGGGCCGGGTCGAGGCGTCGGTCAGGCCCGTGAGGTCGGGGAGGACCAGGGCGTCCAGAACCGCCTTCAGCGGGCCGCCCGACGGGACCGGGTCGGCGCTCAGCAGGGGGACCACCGGCAGGGACCGCTCCGACCGGCCATACAGGGCGAGCGCGATCCCGATCTGCATCAGGTTCCGACGACACCCCGCGAGCCGGGCCGACTCGCGCCGGCGGGGCAGGGCGGAGAGGACGACCATCGCCACCAGGAAGACGACGGCCAGGAGGACGAGCACCTCCGGCGGGGTGATCCCCCGCGACCGCGCGGGGCCCCCGGGAAAGGGGCGGCTGTGGCGCGGGGGGCGTTCGTCGGGGTGGGTCGTCATGGGGGTCTGGGCTCGACGGTGCGAGGGCCTTACCGCGCCACACGCGGCGGCACTCCGGGGACCCGGAAATCGCGTGCGGGTGGGCAGCTTCCTTGTTACTATCGTCAACCCGCGTCGTTTCGCCAACGGAATTACCAGGGAGTTTCCCGCACGTCCCTCGGGGACAAGGGTCAGGGCTCATGCGCGTCCAATTGTTGGGTTCACTTCGTAACGCGGCCCTGCTCGGGGCTGCGGTCGCACTGGTCGCGGTCGCCCCGCCGGCGCACGGTCAAGACAAGGCCCCGGAGGTCGCCCCCAGGGAGGGGACCTCCGAGACGATCGACGGCAAGGACCTGGAAGGCTGGGCGGGCCACGAGAAGAACTGGTCCGTGAAGGACGGCGCGATCGTCGGCCGCAACACGGAGCCGGTGAAGGTCAGCACGTACCTGCTCACCAAACGGGAGTTCTCTGACTTTCGCCTGAAGGCCAGGGTCAAGCTGGCGCAGTCCGAGATGCATTCGGGGATCGCCTTCTGGGGCCGGAACGCCCCCGAGCACGGCGACCGATACACCTACGCGGGCCACCTGGTCATGTTCCCGTCGGGCTGGGGGATGTACGACCTCTTCGGCAGGAACGGCCTGCCGGTGGACGCCGCACCGGCGAAGAAGGTGGGCAAGCAACATGACTGGAATGACCTGGAAATCCTCGCCCAGGGCAACCGCGTCCGCGTGGCGGTCAACGGCCACGAGGTGATCGACTGGCGCGACCCCAAGCCCGAAACCATCAAGACCGCGCCGATCGGCCTCCAGCTCCACGCGAATCAGGAAAACCAGGAGGTCCAGTTCAAGGACCTGGTGATCGAGACCTTTCCCAAAGAAAATCGGCTGACGACCGTGAAGTAACCCCGTCACGACCTGCGACGGCGCGAATGGGTTCGACTCGCAAAAAGGGCCCCGACCCGGGTGTCGCGCCGTGCGACACCCCCGGTCAGGTTCCTTGAGCCGCGACCGGCCGGGCGTCGCGTGTCGCACCGTGCGACACCCGACGCCCATTTCGGTTCGTAATGGGTGGTTGCGTTTGATTCTGTCGCGCCGCGCGACACATCTGGCCGAGATCCAGGCCCCGTTTCTTGCGCATCTTGCCCGCTCTCACGTTCGTTTCGCACTGAGGGCCGTGAGGTCTGGGTGTCGAGCGGTGCGACGCGAGGGGAACGATTCGCTCCCCATCGTGGCCGATCCCCTCGACGGGCATGCCAAAAAGGAACGTGCCCACGGCCGCAACCGGGACGGCCCTGACGGGGGGCCCGACGGACGGGAGTCAGGGAGGCGCAATCCGCCCGTTATCTACGATCGGATCATGCGCCGACGGTCTCCCGGGATTCCGCCGGTAGGCTAACGGACCTCGATCAGCGCGTCACCCGTGCCGACGTTCCCGGCGGCGTCGGTGGCGCGGACGACCAGGATATGGGTGCCGGGTTTCAGGCCGGGCAGGGGGATGGTGACCGCCTCGGTCGGGGTGTCGAAGAGGCCGTCGTCCGGGAAGACGGGGACCCACTCGCCGCCGTCCACGGCGTACGCGGCCTTTGCGACCCGCGTCAACTTGTCCCTGAGCGTCGCCGAGGCACGGCGGGGGCCGGGCTTGATCGTGACGGCGGGCGACTCGTGATCGACGAGGAAGGTGTCGCTGACCTTCTCGCGGGTGAGGGCGTCCTCGTCGTTGTTTGAGGGACGGTCGCTCGCGCGGATGCGGACCCGGTAGTGGCCGGCGGGGACCGAGGTCGTGTCCCAGGAGAACGATTTCTCGGCCAGCGGCTGTTCGTTGAGGCGGACCCAGTCGGGCCACCCCTCCTTGCGGAGTTGCAGGTCGTAATGCATCTCGTCGTCGTTGGGGTCGGTCACGTCCCAGCGGAAGGTCAGGCGCGTCTGTCGGGCCGAGCCGTCGAGCGCCGAGACGTCCGGCACCTCCAGCTTGGTGATCTCCGGGGCGAGGTTGGCCGACTGGTAGCGGAGGCTGACCGATTGCAAATCGGGGGAGACCGAAGAGTCGCGCGTGGAGAGTGTGGCGCGGTACTGGGCGAACCGGCCGGCGGGGGCCTGGGACCGGGCGTCCTCCGGGTCGGTCTGCTCGGGCGACCAGTCGGACCAGGTCGCGTCGGGTTCGGCGACGTTGCCGGTCCGGACCTGGAGGGCGACCGAGGTGCCCTCGGGCCGCCCGGCGCGCCAGGAGACCGAGCCGAACCGGCTGATGAGCCGGGTGTCCTTGACGTCGGAGACGATGGTGCCGCTGGCGACGTGCCCCGCCTCAAGCCGGGCGACCGCGCCGGGGTCGCCGGTGCCCAGGAGCAGGCCGCCGTCGGGTTCGGAGAGGAGGGCGAGGATCTGGCCGTTATCGAGCCGGGCGACGGGCGCCGACTCTCGGCCGGCCTCATCGACCTCGTAAAGCTGCCCTTCGGGTCCGGTCCCGACGAGCAGCCGGTCCTTCCGCCGGGCGAGGGCGAAGACCAGGGCGCGGGCGCGGAAGACCTCGCGGACGACGCCCTCGCGGTCGATCCGGTAGACGGCGTTGTCGCCCGCGGTGACCGGCCGGGGCGTGGCGGAACCGCCACTTGAGGCTTGCGGGGTCCGCGGGCGGATTTCCTCTTTTTTGGCGGGCTCGGGCCGCGCGGGGGGTTCCTGGGTAAGTTTCGGGTCGGCCGTGACGGAGGCCAGTTCCGGGCCGCGCGTCGCGGCGGGGCCGGTCGGCGTGGGGTTCGGCAGTGTGAGAGAGCTGCGGGCCGAGCCGCCGGAGGCTTCGGACGCCGTCCCGGCGTAGACGACGCCGTCGGGCGCGACCAGGAGGGTGCGGATCTCGACCTGCGGGGCGTCGTAGACGACGGACGCCTTGCCGCCCGGGGCGACCTTGTAGAGCAGGCCCTCGCCGTCACTGCCGGCGTAGACCGAGCCGTCGGGCGCGACCGCGACGCAGAGGAGGTGGGCGTGCTTGCTGTCGAGGACGAGCGACCAGGCCCCTTCGGGCGACCGCTTCCAGAGCTGGCCGGTCGGGCCCGTCGCCGCGTAGAGGTTCCCCTTCGGGTCGGCGGCGAGGTCCCAGACGTATTTCACGCCCGGGTCGGGGCGCGAGGCCGGGTGCTTCGGGTCGGTGACGTCCACGACCTGGCCCGACGGCCCGGTGCCGACGTAGACGTGCCCCTCGGGGCCCACGGCGAGGGAAAACGCCTGGGAATCCGGGGCGTCGTAGGCGACGGACCAGGCGCCCTCGGCGTTTTCCTTGTCCTTCTCTTTTTCCTTTTCCTTGCCTTCGCGGCGGAAGACCTTGCCCTGGTCGCCGGTCGCCGCGTAGAGGGAGCCCTTCGGCCCGAGGGCGAGGTCCCAGACGTGGGCGGCGTCGAGGGTGCCGAGGGTCTTCAGGGCGTGCCCGAGCCGGACCCGGCCGGTGTCCGAGATCACGACGCGCTCGCGCCGCCCCTTGCCGAAGGCCGAGGCGCTCTCTTCCTTCCAGGTCTCCAGCCGCGCCAGGGCCGGCGGCCGGGCGGTCAGGAGGGTGGCCGCGCAGGCCAGGCCCAGCACCACCACGCGGCCGGCGGTTCGTCCTGCGGGCGCATTGCGTCTCATCAGAGCCCTCGTCGTGGGGACACTCGCGGTCGGTAGGCAACGGCCACGCACCCGGCGCGGATACAGACCGGGTCGGGCGAAACAGAAACGGAGAAACCCGGTTTCGCGGAGAAACCGGGTTCCGGCCCGCGCCGCGGGTGAGGCGTCTTTACTTTAACGAGAGGCCGGCGTCCTTGACCACGGTGAACTTCAGGGACTGTGACCCCTCGACGACCCAGGACGTCTCGGCCGCGACGGTCAGGTCAGTGCGGACGGGCGGTTCCTGCGTCTGCCGGCTGGTCGAGAGGACGGAGCGGACGCTGCCGGGGAGGGTCGGCAAGGGTTGGCCCATGACGGCGAGGCCGCGGTCCGGCAGCGGCACGTGCAGGTAGACCGAGGTCCGGCGCGGCAGGGTCTGGCGACGGAGGACGGAGAGCAAGCCGTCGAGGTCGCGGGGCTCCGCCAGGCCGGGTTCGTTGCGGAAGAGGCGGCGGAGGCTGTTCACGGAATCGCAGAGGGTGGCTTCGTACGCACCTTCGGGCAGGTCTTCGGGCAGGGGGAGGGTCACCGTCACGGTCTGACGCTCACCCTTGAACGGCTTGAGGGTGACGAAGGCCCGGAGCGACTCGCCCGGTTCGAGACGGTCGGAGGCGAGGCGGACCGACTCGACCGCGGCGACCGTGCGGCCGGGAGAGATCTCGATGTCGCAGTCAATCCCCTCGATCCGCACCCGGGCCAGCGGGTTGCGGGCCAGCATGTTGACGAGCGAGGCGATCGGGCTGAACATCGCGGCGGGGCCCATCGGCCCGGTGAATCGGGGACCGCTGAGCGTGTCGTTGACCTCGATCGGGTCGTGATCCTTGAGCGTGACGACGGCCTTGATCCGCGCGGTCAGCTCCTCGGGCAAGTTCCCCTCGGTGTCGATGGCGTTGGTCAGCACGGCCATGACCAGGTTGGGCAGGAGGTTGGGCTCTCGGACCATCTGGACGTGGTACGTGTGCGGGTCGGAGTAGCGGTTCGTCTTGACCCGGACGCTCACCGGGAGCATGTCGGGTTTGGGACCGATCCGGCCGGCGACGCCGGTGCTGACGTCGGTATCGAGCACGCCGACGACCTTCAACGGCGACCCCATCTTCATGCTCACGCTGGCGCGCGGGTAGACCGTGTGGATGTAGCCCGTCATCAGCGGGAAGTCGCAGGCCCCCAGACTGAACATCGGGTGGCCGAAGCCGTAGACCCGGTCCCCCTCGACGTGCGTGACGGTGCCGATGCCGGAGAGGTCGAAGTCTCCGGTGACCATGGCGATGCTCAGGGGAGAGCCCGGGACGAGCGGCTTGTCCCCCTCCTCGGCGATGACCCGGCGGGAGGCCGCCCCGCCGGCCATGGGCGCCATGCCGAGGGGCCGGAACCGCTCTTCTAGAAGAGCGAGGGCGCGGGGGGTGAACCCCGTCGCCGCCAGCGGCGTGG
>JAABUK010010340.1_pt1 | contig 12473 bp, 17 predicted proteins | sample 5559141 | NCBI WGS metagenome assembly JAABUK01 (sample SAMN10711869, study PRJNA513367) | rock metagenome | isolation source: Antarctica rocks | place: Antarctica: Victoria Land, Pudding Butte nord | collected 2016-01-03
GGCGTAGGTCGCTGCGGTCCGGTTCTCGGGGTGTCCTGGCTGGGCCGGATGGCCTCGGTGGCGGGCTTGGCGAAGGCGAGGCGTGCGACGTCGAGGGCGGCCCGTCCGGCCGCTCGGTCGCCAGGCATGGCGGCCGTGGTGATGCTGTCGAACATCTCGCGCAGCGGGCGTAGGTCGCTGCTTTCCATCGCGGCTCGTGAGGCCTCGTTGTTGCGTTCTCGCGAGACCAGCCGCCAGTCGAGTTGCCATCCGGCGTCGCGGGCCACACGTGACCAGAACACCCGCTGGGTGCGGCCGTTGCCCTCACGGAACGGGTGGGCGTAGTTGAGGGCGTCGTAGTGGTGCGCCAGGCGTTCGACGAACTTCGGCCGGCTGAGCCCGCGCAGGTGGTTCTCGCGGCGCAGCTCGTCGAACACGTAGGCGGTGCCGGTGTCGATCCTCGACGCCGGTAGGAACGGTTCGCCGCCGGGTTTGCGAATGTCGACGGTGCGGGTCCGTCCGGCCCACTCGTAGAGGTCCTGGAACAGGTGCTGGTGGATGCTGCGCAGCTCATCGAGGTCACCGCTGGGTCGCACCGGGTAGCGATCGGCCAGCTCGACGAGCCGGTGCACAGACAGGCCGCCCTCTGCTTGATCGAGGGCGGCCTGCGTGCGGGCACCGATGCGGTTGCGGAGGATGCCCGTCTGGGGGTCGGTGTACGGGTCGACGTGATCGCTCATCGCCCGCGCTGGGCGGGACGGGACGCGGCACCAGAAGCGGGCCGTGCGGCCGCCACGCCGGCCACCGCGTGTGCCTGGGCACCGCTCCCCCGCTGGTCCTCCTCGTCGACGCCGTAGCGTGCTCGGGTCCGGCTGCCGTACTCGTCTAGGGTGATCCGCCCGGCGACGTACTCGGCGGCGTCGGCCGCGTCCTCGGGCGCGAGGTCAAGACCTTCCATGCGCACGCTGTGCACTGCCTCCTCGACCTGGCGAGCCCGCTCGGCCTCGCTCGTCGACGTCGACGTGATCCGCGCTGCCTGGGTCATGGCGTCCTCCTCGGGTGATCGGTTGAGTCCAGTCTACCGGCTCGACCGAAAACGGTCTAGGTGTGTTTCGGTCGAATTGGGTTTCGGTCGGGCTTTCCGGGCGACCTGCCCAGCGTGCCATGCGGGGCCGTTTGTGGCTTTGGCCGCTTGATGGCGGTGCTCTGTCGAGGGTAGGTGGCGGTTCCGGTTCTAGGTGATGCCGATGACGAGGGTGCTTTGGGCGGCTTCGATGACGTCGTTGGTGATGGTGTCGAGCTCGTTGATTTTGAGGACGCGTTCGATTTGGGGGAACAGTCGTTCGAGGAGTCGGAAGTTCCCGCGGGTGACTCGGGCGATCGCAGCGATCGCTTGTGCGTCGGTGAAGTCGTCTGGGTCCAGCGTTCTACCCAGAGAGCGCCAGTGGCGTTGCAGGACGAATAGCAGTTCGTCGTTGCCCAGGGGCCGGTAGTGGTGGGCGAACCCGACCCGGCTGTAGAACTGGGGGTAGTGGCTGAACTGTTTCTCCAGCCCGGGCATCCCGATCAGGATCAGGGCAATATTGTCGCGGTCGTACCAATCCCGCAGTAGTTCCATCGCGGTGTGCGCCAGGCGTTCGGACTCGTCGACGATGATCAGTTGGACGTGTTTCTCGGTGTACCTCCTCCAGTCCCACGTGTCCTGCCGGTCCGTGCCGGCTGGTCGTAGGTGTTGCTCGATGCAGATGTTGGTGCGGCTGATGGCCTGGTCGAGTTCGTCTTTCAAGGCTCGTGCAGTGGTCAACACGCTGGGGGTGTACAGCACCGTGCGGCGCCGGGCCAGGGCGGCGTAGATTTTTGCGTCGTTGTCGGTGCGCGGTCCCCAGTCGGTCAGCAGTTGGTGGCACTGGTCCCAGTGGGCGTAGCGGCGGGCCGAGAGCGTTTTGCCCACCCCAGCGGGTCCGAAGCACAGTCCGATGGTGCAACTGCGGCGCACGGCGTCAGCGAATTCGGTGAACCGTCGGTGTTCTCGGGTGATGATGAATCGGGTACTCATCTCAGCTCAGGTCCTCCTTGTACACCTTCAGCTTCAGCTTCCGTTTCGGCGCCAACGCCGGTGCCGGTTCCTGGTTTCCCGGGGGTGCCGGTTGCAGGGGGTGGGCGGCCAGGACGGCAATACGTTCGTTGATGCCCTGACGCAGCGCTCGGCGGCGGGTGTTGCGGGCGGTTTGGATATCTTTGAGGCTGACTTTCTGGTCGTGGTGGTCCTGGTCGATGGCGGGGCACACGAACTGGTCGTGATCAAAGACGCGGATCTCGGTGATGTCTCTGGGGTCGTAGCGGATCAGGACCGACCGTCCGACGTACCCAGCCAACGTGGGGCTGATGTAACGCTGGCCTTGGAAGTGGATCCCGTCACGGCGCACAACCCGGGATCGGGCCACGGACAGTAGGAACCCGTCGAGCTCTTCCAAGCTCTCGGGCATCCGCGGTAGCCAGCCGTCGGCGATCCACGCGGTGTGGGGTGAGACTCCGAGCTCGCTGTGGGTGCGGTCGTTGTAGGTAGTCACGAACCCTTCCACGGCGGTGTCCAGCTCGGCCAGGGACAGGGTGGGCGTGGGCCACGCGGCGTGAGGCCTGAGGTGTCCCGGCAGAGCGGCGAGCAGTTCGGTGTTGACCGTGCCGAAGAACCGTTCGACCTTTCCCCTGCCCTGGGGACGTGCGACCGCGGAGTGAATGAGGCGGATGTGCAGGTCAATCGTGGTGCGGGTCAGGTGATCGCTGGTGAAGTCTGAGCCGTGGTCGACGTAGAGCACGTCGGGGATCCCGCACATCGGCCACCCCGGTTCGGCCTTGTGCCAGATCGCCTGTCGCAACGCCAGGGCGGTATTCATCGCCGAGGGGGCACCGACGAAGACGGTGTACCCGCAGATGGCGCGTGAGCAGTCATCCAGGATGGTCGTCAACCACGGCCGGACCGGTTCACCGTCGGCGCCCACGACGACGATGTCGAGCATGGTGTGATCGGACTGCCACATCGCGTTGGGGCGATCAGCCTGCCTGCGCAGCGCCAGCTCGTACCTGTCGCGGTAAGAGGCCGGTCCCTCCAACGCGAGGGTCACCATGCCCGGGTCCAGGTCGCGGACGACCGAGCGGACCACCCCGTAGGAAGGAACTGGCCATCCCCGCTGGCCACAGATGCCGGCGACGGTGCGGTGCAGCGTAGCGATCGTCGGGCGGGGCCGGCTCAGCGCCAAGGCTTCGATCATGGTGATGAGGTCGGCCGGGAGTCGGTGGCTACCGGCGTCAGCGCGCGGCGCCCCGTCAAGGTTGGTGTAGCCGCCGGTGCGGTACCGGGCCTGCCAGCGTTGCAAGGTGCGCACCCCGATCCCGCAGTCACGGGCCAGGACCGCCAACGGCACGTGGTCCTCGACATGCGCCCGCAGAACCCTCCAGCGCGCCTCCGCATCCACGATGTCGCCTGCTACTGGATCCTGGCCATGGGCGCCTGGGCAACCAGGTCCCGTTGGTGGCGGTAGAACGTGGCCCGGGACCACCCCACTAACTGGGCCGCGTCAGTCGCCGTGCGTCCCTTGGCGCGGGCGTCGTTCACGATCGCCAGCTTCTCGGCGATCACCGCCGGCTGCACGCGCGGGCGGCCGAACACCGTGCCGGAGGCTTTGGCGGCGGCGATGCCGGCGTTGACCCGCTCGGTGATCAGTTCCCGTTCGTATTCGGCCAAGGTGGCCAGCATGTTCAGCATCAACCGGCCGCTGGAGGTGTCGGGGTCGATCCCGTCCTGCACGGACCGGATGCCGATCCCCGCTTCCCGCAACAGGTTGACCGTGTTCAGCACATCGATCAGGGATCGGCCCAACCGGTCGACCCGCCACACCACCACCGTGTCACCGGCGGTGGCGTAGTCCAACAGGTGGCGCATCGCTGGTCGCCCCGCGGCGTTCTTGGCGCCCGAGGTCACATCCGAGAACACGTCGCGTGGTTCGACCCCGACCCCCGTCAGCGCGTCCAACTGCAACCGGGCGTCCTGGCTGGCCGTGCTGACCCGCGTGTACCCCAACAACCGCATTCACCCATCATGGCTCAACAACCCCACAACAGGAAGGCCCTGAGACGTTCCGCGGCGAGACAACTAAACGAGACACATGGGTCCCCGGAAACCCGGCGGCGCTACGTGGTCACCACGCTCCCTGCTGGGCGTCTCATCAACCTCTAGGTAAACGAGACGGCTCAGCACCGCGAACCAACTCACCATCTGCGGCATGAGCGTGCGTCCGGGACGGGAGCGCGTTCTAGAGACACAGACCCAGCAGTAAAGCCGTTGGCCACCCGCCCGAGCCCGCTGAGGACGGCACAACCGGCGCCGCGGCCAGTGTTGACTAGTGGCGTGACTCTGGTCCTGATAGGTCCGCCGGGAGCGGGTAAGTCGACGGTCGGCCCCTTGGTCGCGTCGGCCCTCGACGTGGAGTTCGTCGACGCCGACGAGGCTTCCATTCCGTATTACGAGGAGGCCGGCTGGCCACTGACCCGTTTCGCAGACCTCATCGAGGTCGCCGGCTACGAGCGGGCGCATCTGGCGTGGGAGGAGGCGTTGGCCTACGCCGCCCCACGACTCTTGCGCGACCACCGACACGCCGTAATCGCGTTCGGAGCGGGCCACACCCACGTCACCACCCCGGCAGGGCGAGCCATCATCCGACGGACCCTGCAAGAGCACACGGTCGTCCTCCTTCGCCCGGCCCAAGACCCAGCCGTCTCGGTCGCCGAACTGCGGTCGCGGTGCGTCGCCGGCAAGGGCCGCGACTGGATCCGCGACGGGGTCGACTGGCTCGACCGGTGGAGCAGGGACGGGCTGGACGACCACCTTGCGACCCAAACGGTCTACACGATAGGCAGGTCGCCGACGCAGGTCGCGTCCGACGTCGAGCTAGCCATGACGATCGCATGACGATCGCAAGCACAAGGCCAATGTGACCGAAGATGCAGCAAAGGTGTCGTAAGCGCAAGGGGAAGGTCGGTCGGCGCGCCAGGTTCGGCAAAGTGCCCCCGAAGCGGACTTTGCGGATCCCCGCCTTGTCCTGCTGCCGGATTCTTCGACGATGACCGCATCGACCTTGTTGCTTACGTCGACATCGCAACGTAGCTCGGAGCACACCCTCGTTGTCGATTTCGGGTCCGGCACAGGTTCCCTAGCTGTGGTCCTGGTTAGTCGCGGAGTGCGGGTGATAGCTCCCGATCCAGAACGCACCACTCTCGGCAGGATCGATCACCCACATATCCCCGATGAGCGTCCATCGGCATGAGCGTGAGTCTCTGGCGACTGGAGCACGCCATTTATCGCTGACAGAACACCGCCACTTTGCTCCGACAGCCACAGGGGCCGTTCGTCGACGTCTTGGTGCTCGTCGACAAACGGTCGTTAGCGGTCAAGCCTCGATGTGGATTCGAGGGTGCTTGTGAGGTGGATAGACATCCGCAGTGCGGCTCTCGTTTGCCGCGCAGCTCGGCCCGGTAGGTCTGGACGACCATGCTCTGATCCCGGCACACATAGAGCAGGCGAGCGACGTAACGGGCAGCCTTAGCCTCGTCGACTGTCGCGAGGAACGACTAACGGGGCTTCGCCCCAGCCCGACGAGCCATGCCGTCCCGGCTTCCTGTCTCAGGGCAAGCGAGCGTAGGGACCCGCGGTCAGAATGACCGACCGCCGCCACTCGCTACGCCTATGAATGGTGACCTCGACGCGAAGGGCGTATGTGCAGGTCAGGTGCGCTGTCGTTGCGCTGTGGAGCGAGCGCAACCAACCGCTACGCCGCTCCTAACCGGTCCCGGAAGGTCAAAGTTGACTCAAAATTCCGGCTCCGCCGGATCTAGCTTTCTAGTAGGGCGGTGTCGGGACCGTCGGCCTCGAAACCCTCGTACTTCGCTGTCAGGGTGTACGTCGCGCCGTCGCTCGTCATGAACGCGATCTCACCGGCCCACCGGCCAGGACTGCCGTCTCCTGGACTCACATAGAACCTCATCGGGTCCGCTCCTCCACGGGGTAGGTTTCTTGCTGGTCTTGGCGTGGCCGGTGCGGGCACGCGCAGTGCCGCCACGTGGCACCGCAGGACCAGGCTCCCTTGGAGGACGCGTCCCTCGACGAGACGGTCCACCTGGTCGCGGAACTCACCGATCTCCGCGACCGTCAGCTCGGGGGCGTCGTCGGCCCGCTGGATCGGAGCAGATGTCCAAAGGTCAGCACGTCGCCGATGTCGCCGAGCTCCAGACCGTCTTGGTTGGGGAAAGCCTCCCGGTTGCTCTTCTTGCCGAACGACTGGAGCGCTTGACGTAGCGTCCCGCTGAGGGCACGGACCGCCTCGCGCGAGCCAAAGAGCCGAGCGGTCAGGATCGCTTGGCGGCCCGCGTGGGATGGCTGGACCGCATACACGGAGCGTTCGGCGATTTCGGTGACCCTGGACACGCATCAACCTGGCGACGTACACTAGTCACCCGGCCACTTATGACCGTGACGCAGGTAGTGTCTCACCAGAACGATGGAGTTCGGGTCATGCCAGAAACCAGCATCCAAATTCGAGGGCAGAACTTACAAGACAGCCGGAGCCATTTCGCGCCACAGCCCTTCTTTGCCGAGGGTTCCATCGGCGCTGTCGTGCACGCCACTTCGGATCGCGTCATCGTTGAATCCCAAGGTCGACACCGCTCGGTGCCTACGCATGGCTTTGGACTATGGACCATCGAGCCGGGTGACGAGGTGGCTCTGGGTAAGGACGTGGACGGAGCATGGAAGGCGTTTCCGGCAGTAACAACTGTCGCTGACTTGCCTGTGCAAACAGGCGCAACCTCAGAGTCTCTCGTGCGTATCGGCGGGCTTGACGTCCGCATCACGGACTCGCCGGCCACTCAGGTGCTTAGAGAGCTGGCTAGAACGAGTCCGAACGAGACAATCCAGTACCTGTTGATCAGGAACGTCACCTCCGGAGAACTTCGCCTGTGGGGCGTCTTTCGAAATAGCCGCCCAACTCGCGCGTCTGCTTGAGGCTCCCGATGGGAAGCACGGGCCAATCGCAACTGTGGCCGGAGGTTCTTACGGCGTTCCTGGGAGCCATCCTGCTGACGGCGTCAGCCACTAAGCTAGTCCCCGAACCGCGGTTCGCGGGCACGCTCACGGCACTTGGAATCCACGGGCGTTGGCTGACCCCGAAAGTCGCCACAACGCTCTTAGCCGGCGCTGAGTTATTGGCATTCCTTGGCCTCACTCTCGTCCGGGGCTGGGTCGGAGCCGCCTCCCTCATACTCCTAGGCTCAGGGTTCGCGGCGGCTGGACTCATCGCCATCCGTCGGCGCATCGATGTCCCCTGCAATTGCTTCGGGTCGATCGGCGACAAGAGCCTGGGTTGGCGGCAGGTCGCCGCTTGGCCAGTTTGGCTCGGAGCAGCCTCGCTGCTCCTCGTCGCGCCTGAATTTCAGGGGCAACCCATCGAGTTGCGCTTACTGACCGCCGCAGTTGCCGCTAGCGCCGCAGTCATCCGCGTCGTTTGGATCATTGTGCCGATGTGGTCGCGCACTGTTGATCGAAGACTGGCGTCATTGCGGGGGTCCGGATGACGGCTTTAGCCCTCGCCATCGCGCTGGTCTCACTTGTGGTGGCCCTCGTCACTCTGGCAGCTCTATTGGAGATGTACGTCACGGTTACCGCTCAGCAGGAGGGATCTGACGCGAAAAAAACGGGAAGACGGGGTGTCGTCCTGCTCGAGGAACACACGAAGAATCTGATAGCCCGGCCGGTCAGCGATATCGGCCTAACCATTCCCTCGGGGAAGCCCTCATGGTATGTAGTGTTCCTTTCACCCAACTGTGGCGCGTGTAATGCGGTTGCTGATTTTCTGGCGGCAAGGCCTCCAGACATGTTGAGTGTGGTCGTTCTCGGAACTGACGCCAAGAGTGGTCAGCGCTGGCTGGCCAGTAAAGGCGTGGCTCCGGACCGATTTGTCGTGCCTGATCCCGTCACCTTCGAGCGGGCGCGCATTCTGATCTCACCGTCAGTGTTGGTCGTGATCGAAGACGAAATGGCGTTCCTTGCTGGCCTTGAATCGGCTGATTCCCTCCACACCGTCGTGCATGAAAAGTACATCCCGCCGGAAGTTCTTGCCATGAGAGTGGGTGTCATTACAAAATGAACGAGTCAACTACGACAAACGTGCAGCAGGCTACGCCCAATCGCCGTGCACTGTTTGGGGGCCTAGGAAGAGGTGCGCTAGTGGTGGTGGCTGCCTTGGCCACGCCACTCAAGTTCGCAGCGCCAGCAAAGGCACATAATGTGGACTGCCAACTCGCGAACGCCTCAGACAGCTATTGCTCATACAACTGTTGGCGGTATGCGGGCTACAACGGGTATTCTTGGGTATCTCCAAGCGGCCACAACTGGTGCTTCGAGTGCACAACCGGGAGCAACTGTTGGTCCGGCAGCTTCCTGTGCTCGGAGTGGGGGCACATGTGACAATGCCTGAGTTGCTGGTCATCCTCGCACTGCTGGTTGGAAGTGCTCTTCAACTGTATAGCCCTTGAGGAACCTCCTTCATCGGGCAGTTTTGTCCGACCGTGCCAAACGCCAAGCGGCGCAATGTGAAGGGCATTGTGATGTACGCAATAGGCTTCTTCACGTCGTCTGCCCTATTGTTTGCCATGACTTATGCACTCGGCTCGCTGGCAGCTGTGCGTTTTTCAGTTGAAGTCAGATTGTGGTTGTTTGGTGGGGTCTGTCTGTTTCTGGCTGCTGTTGACGTGCTACGCATGTTGCGTGGGGCCTATGGATCAGTAGGACTGTTGCGACAGACGCCGAAACGTTGGGGCGAATCATCGGCTCGGGGAGTTGTCTTATGGGGCCTCGACACTGGTTTGGTGCTCACCACCGTGCGCGCCTCATGCCTGCCCTTCATGGGAGTGGCGGGCGTCGCCACTGGATTCGGTGGCTTTTGGTGGGGTGTGTTCTACGCCGCGGGGTACCTAGCGGCCCTAATCTGGACTTGCGCGAGACCTCGAGCGTGGCGCGCTACTGAGACGCCAATCGCTCGGTTACTATCAATGCACGCGATGCGGGATCGTGCGCGATTGTTGGGTGTTCTGTATGCCGTCGCAGCAGCTGTTCTGGTATTCGGTTCGGCGTCACAATGATTCTAATACGAGCGATCATCGCGGCCGGAATCCTCAGTTTGGTGGCTGCGTCGGGCTGTTCAGGCGAAGTCCAGCAGAGGAGCAGCGGTCGCATTCTCTGCAATGGATGGGTGGCGCGGGTCGATCCGCCGGATGGTACTTACGCTGTTGTCCTGGATGTGGTGGCATTCCCGCAATATCGCCTTGAAATGGGACAACAAGGTGCTGCTGGATCACCGGCCGACGGGCTGCGGTTCGCGAAGTTCGGCCTTCTCATCCGGAGCGGCGCCAATGTGGAAATCACAATGAAGCCAGATCCCAAGCTCCGTGCCGTCATGGAATGGTCACCGGAGAAGCAGGGTGAGCCAGCTGAACGGGTGGTCTATGGCGACTGTGGCGAACAGGGGCGCGATTGGCTCTCTTTCCCTGGTGGGATGTGGGTGTCTGGCCCGGGGTGCTATGAAGTTGTGGTGCATTCTGGTGCGCGCGAGGAGGCCGTGTGGGTTCGTGTCGACAGTGCGTGTGGTTGATTCGTCCTTGCATCATCGCCCTTCTCTGACACCAGATCCTCGCTAGCGCTAATGGCTGCGCGGATCATCCTCGACCCCCCATGTTTAGTGCTCGCTCGGTTGCTCGTCGAGGTGGGGCAGGCCGACCCGTCCACGGGCGGCCGACCACAGTCTCCCGGCGAGTTCGTCGTCCTCGTCCCACTCCTGGGGGTTGCGGGTGTCTTCGGCGTCCCACCACGTCGCGTCCGGTGCGGTGATGGTCTTCACCTCGACGGGCACCGTCAGGCCGGGAATCGCTTGGGCGGCGGCGAGCACGGCGGCCGCGAACCGCTGGCTGTAGGCCTCGAAGGCCTCGGCGTAGCGGCGGCGCATGTCGTCCTGGGCGGCCGCCCACGCGGTCACCTCCTGGTCGGTGGGCTCTCGGCCGTCCGCCCAGGGGTCGGGAAGGGCCTCCACGGCCTCCTCGACGTCGACGAGCATCCCAGCCCGCTCCTCCTCGGTGGCGTCCGTGCGGGCCTCGTTGACGAGCTGGGCCACGTTGAGCGGCACGACGACCGGCTCGGTGCGGCGTGCTGCCAGTTCCCCGGGCGTGGTCTCGTAGCCGACCGTGCCGGCGACGAGCTGCGCGAGGAGGTCGGATTCCCACGATCCCGGCCGCCCGGCGGTGATCCGCTCGGCGCTGCCGACGTTGGCGGCGACGGCCCCGAGGGCGGCCGCGAGGAAGTCCGTGAAGTCCATTGCCCCGTGCTGGGGGTGGGTGAGCCGCACGGCGGCCGTCAGGGTCGCCACGGTGGTGTCCCACAGTCGTCGGTACTCCTCGGCGTAGGCCTCGGCGGTGTCGTGTGGGCCGGGTGTCTGGGTGCGCTCGGTCATGGTGTGTGTCCTGTCTGCCGTGTCGAGCTGGTCAATGCTGTCAGCGTGGTCTGACAAGTCACCGCACGAGCCGGTTGGGCAGGCGCGGTGGTGGGGTGGGTAGGGTGCCGCCGTTCTCGGCGCGCGAGGCCTCGACGGCGAGGCCGATCGCTTCACCGCACCATGCGCTGCCAGAAGGCCACCGTCCGGCCTGCTGATCGGCGGTGATGGCTGCCCGCATCCTCGCTACGGTGTCGACCGGGATGCTGAACGACCTGGTGGAGCCGGTGCGCTGATCGGCGCGGCCCTGTTCAATCTGGTGGATCAGGTCATCCGACGTGGGCCGGTGGGCAGCCGCGCGGGGGGCGTCGGTAGGTTGCCGCCGTTGCGCCGGCGAGCGTCTGCGATCGCGGCTCGGATCGCCTCCATGGCGTACTGCGAGGCGGAGAGGTACCTCTCGATCTTGCGGTCCTGCTTGATCGCGGTCTCCATGTCCGTCACGGTGCTGGCCGGGATCTGGAAGCTACGCGAGAACCCGGAGCCGTCCTTCTGCTCCTCCCCCAGCGTCTTGGCGACCTGGGCGCGACGCTCCGACGTCAACCGGTTGTGCCGGTCGAGGACCTCCCCGACCCAACGCGCGAACGACGTAGCCGGGTCCGCCTGAGAGTCGAGGTCGACCAGGTACGCGCTCTTGGCGTCCTGGAACACCTGCTCCTGGAAATACAGGCCGGTCTTCGTCATCGCCTCGGTCCGCACCTGCGGCTGCGCCGGCCTGCTCTTGGTCGGTGGCGACTTCGGCGGTTGTGGCTCGAGGTGGGCCGCGGGCTCTGCCGGCTGCGCCTCGGGTGGCGCGTTGTCCGGCTCCTCCGCCTCGGCCGCGGTGATCGCGTCCTGGTCGCGGTCTCTCAGGCTCCTGCGTGCTCTGGGCATTCCTGTTCACTCTCCTGTGCTGGGTCGGATGATCGGGGCCAGCGCAGCCACGTAGTCAGCTGCGATCTTGGATCGAGGGTCATACAAGGAGACGGGCATACCGGCCGTGTAGGCGTCCCTCGCCGCGACGGCTTCCCTCACGGGACTGGTCACCTGGTCACAGTGCTTCTCCTTGAGCAGCTCGACCACCTCGCGATCGAGCCCTCGTCGCGCGTCGTACCTGGTCGGCACGATCCACCGCAGCGCCAGCCCAGGACGCACCCGCCGGGCTAGGCGATGCTCGATCACGTCGGTCAGGCGCACCAGCTGGTCATAGGCCTCGACCTCACACGCCACCGACGCCACGACGACATCGGCGGCCGCCAGGCCCGCCAGGGTGAGGCCAGTCAGGCTCGGCGGGGTGTCGATCACCACGTCGTCCCATAGATGGTCCGTGCCCGCCAGATGGTCCCGTAGAGCAGTGACGAGATCCGGCACGCTCTGGGTGTCGATCTGCGCCAGGTCGTGAGTGCCGGCCAGCACGTAGGCCCCAGGGACGCTCGGTGCCGCGATCGCGGCCTCCTCTGCGGTCGCCTCCCCCGTCAGGACCTCGGCTGTCACCGCGGCCACTTCGGTGCCACGGGTGACGCCCAGCCTCGTGGTGAGGTTGCCCTGCTGATCCAGATCGATGGCCAGCACCTTGCGCCCCTTGCCGGCCAGCGCCACGACGAGCTCGGCCGCCGTCGTGGTCTTGGTGCTGCCGCCCTTGGACAGCGCCACGGTGTAGGTCGTCATTTCTCAGTCCTCTTCGTCGGTGACACTCAGGGTCCGCCTCAGCTCCGCCAGGGCCTCGGCCGTGGCCTCGCACTGCTGCCCGTGGCTCAGCCGCTCCCAGACGTTGCCGTGCACGTACTCGGCCCACTGTTCGGCCAGCCCGACGTCCGTGTGTGATCGCAGCACGGTCCCGTCGACCATCCGCATACTCAGGTCGCCGACCACGGCGCGGGTTGCTGTGGTGCTCATCATCACTGCCCTCCTTCGCTCGAGGTGGGAGGA
>JAABUK010010341.1_pt1 | contig 12473 bp, 14 predicted proteins | sample 5559141 | NCBI WGS metagenome assembly JAABUK01 (sample SAMN10711869, study PRJNA513367) | rock metagenome | isolation source: Antarctica rocks | place: Antarctica: Victoria Land, Pudding Butte nord | collected 2016-01-03
GTGGGTTACCGAGCGCGTTTCCGTGCTTGGCCTTTCCGACTCGTGTGAGGAGGCCCCGGTGTTTGGTGAGCGTACGAGTGTCGGGCTGGATGTGCATGCCCGCTCAGTCGCGGCGGCCGCGATCGACGGGCAGACGGGGGAGGTGTTCAAGGCCCGGTTGACCCCGGCGTATGCGGAGGTGCTCGAGTGGATCGGCAGGCTGCCGGGTCCGTGCTCGGTCGTCTATGAGTCCGGTCCGACGGGGTTCGGGCTGGCCCGCGCTGGCGGCGGCAGGGGTGCGGTGTGAGGTGGCGGCGTCGTCGAAGCTGCAGCGCCCGGCTGGCGACCGTGTGAAGACGGATGCGCGTGATGCTCTGCATCTGGCGAAGCTGTTGCGGTTGGACGAGGTCACGCCGGTACGGATTCCGACCGCAGCCGAGGAGGCCGCTCGTGATCTGGTCCGGCCCCGGGAGTCGTCCCGGCAAGACCTCATGCGGGCCGGGCACCGGTTGTCGAAGCTGCTGCTGCGGCACGGGATCGTCTACTCCGGCGGCAAGGCGTGGACGACGCTGCACGATCGGTGGCTGCACCAGCAGCACTTCGACCTGGCGGCGACACAGGCCGCGTTCGACGACGCGTACGAGACGGTCGCGTTGGCTACCGCCCGCCGCGCCCGGCTTGATGAGAAGATCACCGCGCTGGCCACCGACTGCGAGTTCACCCCGGTGATGCGGCGGCTGGCGTGCTTGCGCGGCATCTCCACGCTGACCGGGTTCGCGCTCGCCGTCGAAATCGGTGACTGGGACCGGTTCACCGGGTCCAGCATCGCCGCCTACCTCGGGCTGGTGCCCAGCGAGCACTCCTCCGGGGCCAGTCGCGTGCAGGGCGGCATCGCCAAGACCGGCAACACCCACGTGCGGCGGCTGCTGGTCGAGGCTGCGTGGCATCACCGCGCGACCTACCGCGGCCCCGGCGTGGTGCTGCAGCGCCGTTGGGACCAGGCCCCGGCCGCCGCCCGGGCCCGCGGGCACGCCGGCAACCAGCGTCTGCACCACCGCTGGGTGAACCTGAACCTACGCAAGAAACGGCCGGTGATCGCCAACGTCGCCGTCGCTCGCGAGCTGGCCGGCTGGTGCTGGTCATTGGCGGTGCTGCCCGACTGATACCAGACCCCCCGAGCTGACCGTGGAGGTCGAGAGTCGAGGAACTGCAGCGCGAGGAGCAACGCGCACCCGAGGCTATGGAGCAGCCGACGTCTTCGGTGACGATGATCCGGCCACGCTCGTGCTTAGACCCGCGCATCGCTCCAGCCGAACACACGGTTCTGCGGTAACCAACCCGCGCATATCAGCCTCGACCACGCGTCGTGCAACGGCACGCTGGGCCCCGACACTCGCCTCCACGGCCCCCCGTCCCGTTCCGGACCGCCGCGAAGCGTGACGACGTTCTCACCGGCGCCAAGGCCAAGCCCCCTGCGGGGATGGCCCCCTGGCGGGGCCAGCCTTGACACGGGCTCCGGGCGTCGTCCAAGCGGGACCTATCGGGAAACGAGAACCCATTGTCCTGATCATCGAATCAGGACCAATTCGGCGTGTCCGCTTGACAAACGAGCACTCCATATCAGCTTGGATACGTGGACGGGCTGACTGCGTGATCTTGAACAATCACGGTTGCACATGAACGGTGGGTGGGCAGCGGGCTGCTGCTGGTCTGTCCAGCCGTTCCACGGTGGTTTCCGGTCGGGCCTGTGCGGGCGGTGGACGGGTGGGATCAGACGAGCGCGGGTGGCCCGGTCGCGGATCTGAGGACGGTGTTCCAGAAAGTGGTCCAGTGTTCGGCCCAGGACCAATGCGATGGCAGGTGCAGTGCCGGCGACGTTGCGGTCGAGCCAACGGCGCGGGGGACGGTGATGAGCCGGCGGCGTTGCGTCGCGCCGCGGGCAACGGTATGGCTCGGGCTGGTGAGGCTGCCCGCGGCGCGCAGCAGGTTGTGTGTCATGACAGCGCAGATGGCCCCACGCGCTGTTGGTGGCAAAGTCGCCGGAAGGCTGGTGGGCCATGGGTCCGTCGATGAGGTCGGCGTCGGTGACCAGTTCGGTGTTGTTGGTGAGGAACGTGTGGTGTCGCCAGACCGGGAACAGCTCGTCCATGCGGGTCCGTCTCGCACGCGCCGCACGATCAGCCTCGCGGTGACCGGCGTCTTGGTGAAGGCGAACGCGGTGAACTCCACCTCGGCGACCTCGGCGTCGGAGATCAACCCACCGGTGTCGGGGTGGGTGACTGCGCCGGGGTAGTGCACCGGCCTCCAGTCGTCGTCGTCGATACTGGCGATGGCGCGGGCCACGGCCGGGTTCTTGGTGAGCACGAACGAGAGCTGTGCCCCGGCCTTCACGCAGGCGCCGATGACGGCGCCGCTGCCGTAGGCCGAATCACCGCGGACCAGGATGTGTCCGGTGGCGCCGGCGGCGCGGGCGGTACCGACTGCTGCGGTCACCATCGACGCGGCGCCCTTGCCCGAGCCGGCCCGTCCGGCCCGCAACCGGATACCGCCACGACCGGTGGACCGTGTTCGGTGCTGATGGTGGTGGCCAGCGGGGACAGTCCCTTGCGCAGGATCTGCCGCCCGGCGATCTTGGTGTGTCCGTAGCTGGCGCCTTGCTTGGCGTGGCCGTAGACCGGTCGCAGCAGCGGGTCGATGTCCACGGACGCATGGGTGTCGATGCCGGTCAGCAGGTTGCTGTGCTGCACCAGGTTGACCAGGTGTGCGCGTAGGACCGAGGCCAACTGCAAGGCGTGGCCATGGGTGAACTCGCGCAGGAACTGACCCAGCGTCGAGCAGGCATACACCTCTCCGAACAGTTGCGGCATCCCGCCGCAGCGGATCACGTCCAGATCGTTGCGATCATCCACCGGCCGTCTGCCGAGGCGCGCTGGTGCGGTGGGTTGCAGCAGCGGTCCCAGGTTCGCGAGGTGGGCCGTATCCGGCGGAGGTGCCGTCGGTGACCTGGACGTCGTCCTCCCAGGGCAGCCGGTACCGCTGCGCGGCGAGGTCGGTCATGTAGGTGTAGGGGCAATCCCTTGCTCCACCGCGCACGGCGACGTAGCCGCGGTGTCCGAGCTGGTAGATGTTGTTCTCGGGGCCCCACGCGCGGCGTGCCTGATCGGCGCGGGCGGGAACGACCTCGCCGGTGACGATCCGGTCCGGGGTGTTGTCCCCGTGCTCGAGGACGGCACCGTCGACGTCGCAAATCATCGCTTCCCCGATTGACCAGATGCCTGTGGCATCGGCGCCGGTGAGGGCGACGGAGGCGGTGTAGGCCAGGTTGGTGAACGCGTTGACTTGGTTGGTAACCCGCCAGGTGTGTCGGATCGGGTCGGTGTAGCCGGCCGTGCGTAGGATCACGTTGGCGCCCTTGTACGCTGCTTCGCGGGCCATCTCGGGGAGCATTCCGTCATGGCAGATGATAAGCGCCAGGGTGGAGCCGGCGGGACCGGCGCACACCGGGATTCCGAGGTCGCCGGGTTCCCACGGCTCCAGCGGCACCATGGGGTGCATCTTGCGGTAGTACAAGACGGTCTCCCCGGCGGCGTTGACGATGATGCCGCTGTTGAAAGGCGCGCCGTTGGGATTGCGCTCCATCAAGGAGAAACAGCCCCACACGGAGCTTTCGGCGCATGCGCCTCGTAGCAGTTCGATCTCCGGGCCGTCGAGGTCGCACAGCAGCTCATCGCGGATCCAGCTCTTCGGGTTCAGTCCGTTGAGGCTGTACTCCGGAAAGAGCAGCAAGTCCAGCGTCGGTAGGCCGGCCTTGGCTCCCTTCACCATTGCGGCAATCTTTTCGGCGGTGGCCTTAAGGTCCGGGGGCTCGGAGACGATCGGCACCTGCTGCTGAACAAGGCCCAAAACCATCGCACCCTCCGAGGGGTTCAACCCTCCGAGCCCGGTCACCAGCCGCATCCAAAGCACCATGAATAGATTTCAATCATGACATTTCCTTACGCCGTGGGGACAGAACTTCAACCTTCAAGGTGACCATCCTGGCTCTCGATGCGTGTGCTCGATCCTGGCGCTGCCTGCGGACGATACGCGGCTACGTCCGGTGTCTGTGACGCGCCCTCGTCGCCGAACGGGCGGCGGTTCGCGCCTGACTCGACGCGAGTGACGGGACAGTCCGTCGTGGTAGGACCATCCCGCGGCGTGGGCAGTCCTCAGATCGGCCGCCACTAGTCAGCGACTGATTCCACCATCAACCCTCGGTACGGCGCCAGATGCTCCAGGCGCTGAATTGCAACCTGAATCTGAACAAGGTCCGTTCGACCCGTTCGGATCTACCTTGCGAAGCCCAGGAACCACCGCACGTCTCTCGCAACCTGCAACTGAACACGACAGCGTCTGAGATGGGGTAAGGGACGGGCCGGCGCCGTCGGGCGCGGCAAGCCTGTCCATCCGCCCGGGCTGAACCGGGCGGGGGCGGGCCGAGGAGTCAGCCGACGCCGCGGAGAAACCCCGCTGAGGCGTGGTGGTCTGTCCCGGTCGGCCGGACCGTGTCGGTGGTGACCGAGCCGGCGGTAAGTCCAGCACCGCCGGGCAGCGCCCCGCCGATGACCAAGGCGGAGCGGGCGGCCGATGAGCTCCTCGCTGAGGCGCACCTGCTCGCGCATACCAGCTACCGGGTCTGCTGGCCCCGTACGCCGAGCGGCTCAGGGTGGGCGCGCCGCTCGCCTAACTGCAGCAGGACGTGCTGGTCCCGTTCCTCGGCGCCGGCGGCCCGGCCGTGGGCGAGACGGTGCTGCCGCTCCCGGCCGTCGTAAGGTGCCGAAAATGGACACCGCCAGGGCCCGCTCGTTCGGCAGCGTCGCCCAGACCTACGACCGGGCCCGCGCCTCCTGCCCTCAGGAGGCGGTGGAGTGGGTCCTGGAGCGAGTCCGGACGGGCGACGGCACGCGGGCCCTTGGCCTGGGCGCAGGTACCGGCCGGCTCAGCGCGGTGCTGCTCGGCATGGGCGTGGAGGTCGTCGCCGTCGAGCCTGACGATGCGATGCGTGCCCTGGTGCCAGCAGGCGCGCAGGCGCTGGCCGGGACGGCCGAGCAGGTGCCGCTGCCTGACGGGAGCGTGGACGCGGTGCTGGTCGGGCAGGCCTGGCACTGGTTCGACCGCGAGCAGGCGCTCGCGCAGGTACGCCGGGTGCTGCGGCCGGGCGGGGTGCTGGGCCTGCTCTGGAACGTGTTCGACGACCGGGTGCCGTGGGTCGCGGGGCTCGCGGCTGCTGCGGCGGGGGAGGACCGGCTGGCGGCGATGGACGACGAGCTGCCGTACGACGGCGAGCCGGTGCCCGAACGGCGGGAGTTCCCCCACAGCCAGGCCATGACGGGGGACCTGCTGTCGACAACCTGGCCTCGCGCAGCGGGATCGTCCTGATGCCTCCGGCGGCCCGTGAGGACCTGCTGCGCCGGGTCCGCGACGTCGCCCCGGCGGACGCGTTCGAGCTGCCCTGGGTCTGCGACACCTGGCGGGCCCGGCTGCCCGAGTCCACAAAGCCTCGGCTGTAGGGCGTCCCGCAGGCCGATCCTCCTGCGCGACGCGATTGCGCCGTCGGGACGCCAGACGGCTCAGTCGCCGAGGGCAGCGGCGATGTCGCTGAGTCGGCGCCAGAGACGACGCTGATCGAGGTCGTGGAAGTCGAAGTGCCGATAGAACTGCGCGGCTCGCTCGTCGATGGCATCGACGATGATGGCCCGGGCGCCGAACTCTCGGCCGCCCCGCACGCAGCGCCGAAGGGCATCCACTAGCAGCTGCGCGCCAAGGCGGTTGCCCTGTTCGCTGCGATCGACAGCCAGACGAGCCAGGAGCACGACAGGTACCGGGTCGGGCATCCCTCGTCGCAGCCGGGAGGGCGCGTCGGCGTGGACAACGGCGCTCATCGCCAGCGCGTAGTAGCCCACCACCCGGGTGCCTCGACGCAGCACATAGGTCGCGGCGGTGCCGGCAGAGCTGGCGACGACCGCCGAATTCCGCAGCCACCGGTCGAGGTCTGCGACACCGGAGTCGAACTGATCGACGTCGTGGGCGGTCGTGAGACGTGCTACCGCTCGCAGCGCTTCTGCGTTCACCGTGACGGGATCGAGCTGGGCTCCTTGGCGTAGCGCGTCAGGATCGGCATCGGCTCGACGTCGGCGTCGAGTGCGTCGACGAACCGGTCGAACGCGTCACCGCTCACGGCGATGCGTCGGCTGCGTTCGAGAACCTCCTCGGCACGCTCGGTGCCAGCGACGAGCAGGAAGCCGGTCAGGGTCTCTCCGTTGGCCTCGGCGGCAGCACGTAGCCGGGCCTCCTGGTCTGGATTGACCCGTAGGTTGATCCGGCCTCGACCCTTCTCGTCCACGACGCTCATGGACCTAACTGTACTCACTCCGTACGTACATCCCACCGCGGACCGAGGACTCGCGCATGGCGGTCCAGCTATGCCCCGGATACGGATCCCCTGCGGGCAACCGCAGAGCGCCCGGTGCCCGTGCGCTGTACGAGACGAGCATGATCATCCGGCAGTTCGGCCGCGCCCGACAATCGCGGATCGCCAAGGTTCAGCAGACCTTCATCGCACGCGTTCCGGCAAGATGTACCGCTCATGGAGGGTGTCGAAGGCGAGGTCGAGTTCGTCGCTGTCGGGCCAGAGCGCCTCCAGTCGTCGAAATTCTGCATCGTGGCCCTGACCGGGCAGCCAGTCGTGGAGTATCTCGTGGTAGAGCAGATATTTGATCATCTCCTCTGGGATCGCGGTCGACCTAACGCGCAAGGCGGAGTTGACGCAAATGACGCGGTTGCCGGCGCCCTTTCCTGAGGTTTTCATGCTCCAGTGTGCCCATGTCGCCTTGTTCGGATTTTCGGTCCAGCGGAACTCGGGCAGATCCTCGCCGCGTATTACTGTCGGAATATGTTCGGTTGCCAGGTGTCGGCGAATCAGTTCCGCCATGGTCGCCGCGGTGGGCAGGCTGCGTGATGTCTGGTTCAGCTTCGGCTGTTTCGCTTTCGCGCGCGTCGTCTTCTTCTCTGTGCGCTCGTCGATGCGCTCGGCGTTTAGTCGTGGCGATGCCGCACGTTGGGCCCGACGTAGTTCGCGCAGCTCCCGCTCGACGGCTTCTTCGAAGTGTTCGAAGGTCTCGTATGCGAGCCGGGCGAGCGTTCGTTCGTAGACCTTCAGCAGCCACTGCTCGCGATCCGGGTCGCTCATCGCCGGTTCGTCACGCAGCTTGCGGGCGACGCGAACTGGGCTGACGCTCGCTGTTACAGGCTGCAGCGGGGGGCTGAGTTTCATGGTGCGGACGTAGTCGAGGACCCAGTCCAGGGCTCGCTGCGTCGGGTAGGGAGGATGGTCGTCGTCGAAGAAGCTCAGCGCTGGTGTGCCCTGGAAGCCCTTGCCGCTGAGTGCGCGGCGAATGAGCCGCTCGTAGCCGTCCTGCTGGTGCTCCATCACGGGGACGTTGATGTCGTCGAGGGCGTAGTAGCCGATGAGCCTGGTTGAGCTGGTGGCCGGGTCCAACGGGAGGGCGGTGGCCCGCTTGGAGTACATACGCCGTATCTGCTCGAGAACGTCTTCGGCAATCGGCACCTCTGTGCCCTCGTCCAGGACCGGTGGGAGCCGGTACTGCGGCCCGCCTGGCTTGGGGTTGTCGGCCTTCGTAGCACCGAGACCGACGAGCTCTGCCGGGCTGAGCACTTCGTCGAAATTGCTCCATTGATCCCGCAGGTAGACGACGTTGGCGAACTCCGCTCCGCCGGCCTCCGGCCCCCGCAACACCCGTCCGATCATCTGCCGCAACAGGATCCGACTCGTCGTAGGTCTTACAAGGAAAGCGGTCTCGGCGTCGGGTAGGTCAACCCCTTCCGTGAGCATTCCGACCGACACCAGCACCGCGTCGCCACGGTGCTTGCGAAACCAGTCGAGGATCTTCGCGGGATGCTCGGGTGTGCTGCTGTGAAGCACCCGTACATCAGCTCCGGCGCCCGCAAGTTCGGACCCCAAGTGATCCGCGTGGGCCTTGCTGGTGGCGAACACCAACGACTTGCCCCATTCCGCACGCCGCTCCTTCCAAACCCGGACCAGGAGCTGATCACGAGCTGGCGTGCGAAGGCGGCTCAGCACGTTCGGCGGCAAGTCGGTCCGGGCTGCACTCTTCTTCTCGGAGTCGGACAGCGTCAGGATCTGTCCGCTGTCGACGGTGTGCAGGATCGGGACGGCGAGGATCCCGTCCGCATGCATCTGCTCGACGGATCGCCGGATGATCTCGACTGGAAACGTCTTAAGCAGGCGCAAAGTCGCGCCGTCCCGACCGGGCCACGGGGTCGCGGTCAACCCGATCAGGGCGAGGTCCGGCCAGCCCGCGATCGCTCCAAGGATCCTCTGATAGCCAGGTGCCGCCGCGTGGTGAGCCTCGTCGACGACCACGATTGCAGGGCCGCGGGTCAGGAACCGCCGCAGCTTCGAGCGCTTCTGCTCCCAACCACTATCGAGTGTCTGCCAGGTCACCAACGCGACATCGAGTTCCTCCTCGACCAGGACGGACGCCGCCGCGCCGGCCGAGGAGATGATCCTCATTCGCCGCGTGAAATCGGGAGTCTCGATGCGACCGGCGACCAGTAGTGATCTCGCCGCCTGCTCAAGTAGCTCCTGCTGGTGAGCCAGCCACAGCACCCGAAGTCGCGGCTCCGCGGTCATCTGCTTGGTCAGCCACCCCGTGACGGTCTCGGTCTTGCCTGCCCCGGTCGGCAGCACGATCAGCCCACGCCGTTCCTCCGGTTCCCGGTCACGGATCAGGCGGTCCAGGCTGGCTCGGGCCTCGACTTGGTGCGGGTAGGGCCTTCTGGTCGCCTTCTCCTTCTGCCCGCGCAGCACGGTGGCGCCGCTCGGCCCTTCTGTGGATCCATGGCCAGCCTTTCCCTGCCGTGATGGCTGGAGCGACTTGTGCGCTTGGATGAACGCCTTGCGCAGATTGACCTTGAAGTTCTCAGTAAGGTTCCGCTCCTTGACGAACGCCGTGAGGCGCTCGTCGCTTCGCCTCAGCCGCTCACGTCCGGCAACCGACAGATGCTGACCCAGCGCGACAATGTCCACCAGATTGGCCCGTTGCTCTCGGCTGGCACCAGTCAAGGCCCACCGGCGCAGCTCTTCCCACGTCTCGGGGTATCGATCGAGCCTGCTCGCCGATGCCCGGGTTCCGAACACAGTGTTTGCTAGCTGCGCCAAGCGTTCAGCCGATGCCCGGTGTAGGTCCTCGCCTTGGTCGGCGTCTACGTAGGCGGCAGCGAGCAACTGGCGAAGCACATCCCGGTTGACGTTCGCCCACGCGAACCTCAAGCGCATCGATTTCAGCTCGGAGCAGCGCGCAGCATCGTCCGTTGCGGTAGTCATCGATCAAGCACCTCACTGTGCGGGAGTGGACTGGCGAGTGCCAGCAGTGCGTCCTTGGCCCAGGTCAGTCATCGAAGTTCTTCTTCTCTTGCTGGGCTGGGTCCGGACGCCCCGCGGCTTCCGTTCTGTCCGGGTTGATCGGTGTCGGACTGCTGGTCGGCCGGGTCATCCGCTGTCAGTGCGGTGAACAGCGCATGCAAGCTGCCGGAGTCCGTGTCCGCTAAAATGTAACGCCTTAGCTTCGCCATTGAGCCCGCCTGTTCCGGCTGTGTCGATGACCGTGCCAGATCCGAGGTCGTAGATCGCCTTCTGGTCGAAGTGTTGCCATGTCGGGTTTGGGAGGGGCTCAGCGCGGCCTGCAAACGCGCCCGCTGGCATCTCGGGCTGCTGTTTTATCTGCCCCGTCGCTCTCTGCCCCGAACTGGTCGTCCTCGTCGTCCTCGTTGTCCTCGTCGTCTGCGGAGATGCGATCCGCGAGCCAGCCAACGAGGTCACTCACAGTCACCTCCATCTCGTCCAACTGCTCAACGTCGCCGGCATAGCCGATTTCGACAGTTAGCCGCTTGAGCTGCGAGAGGGATTCCCACGCGTACCTGTGCTCATCGAACGGCCACGTTAACGCTGCCGTAAAAGTGTGTATAGAGAACGGGTATCGGAACTTCAGACGACTTGACTGCTTCGGAGCGAGGACGTCGACTCGCACTGCGTCCTCATTCGACCAGACGACCGACAAGTAGGGTTGCAGGGTCGAACGGACGTGCTCGATCAGCTGCTGCTCGGTCGCGCATTCCAACAAGTCAAGAAGGTCATCGAGCCACCAAACGACCTCATCTGGCGAAACGTCGTCGGGTGGGTCCTCCTCCTCCTGCCGAAGGATGGACGTCCACGGCCAGCCGGCCAGCATCGCAATCAGATCACCGCGACATGCGTCTGCGACCGTCGCGACCTCACTGTCATTGGTCACAAACCCCATGGCTGCGGCGATCGCGCGCAGTTCGCTCTCGTTCAGACCTTCGAGGCCGTCGAAACTCAATACCCACCAGGGATAACTCGAAGCGACCAGGTCGGGCCGCGCGGCCAACCAGTCTGCCGCCTCGGCAGGCAACTCTGACCCGAGACAGCACGAAGCATCAGCGCCGTCGTCGCGGCCGTCGCCGGTCACTTGCCGCAGCCAGATGGTCCGACCAGCGGTAGCCGCGAGCTCCCAATCTCGTGGTCCAGGCCGGCACGAGTAAGTACCCGCTTTTGGGCAGCCGGGGTGCCTGCTGTAGCCGAATTTACAAGCGCGTTTGTCAATGTCATCAGCGCCCCTCTCCTATGCAGTCTTTCAGGTCGATACGACAATTTCAGGCTCTCCCGGCATGGATGTGGGTCATCAGCGGCAATGAGAGCGGTGATTCGCTGACGGGGTAGGGGTGTGGGCGACACGATCGCTGGGTTGCAGGACGCGCACGGGGCGTGGTCCGGTAGCGGCGACGTCGTCGTCGAGGTGGTGCTACGGGCCCGGCGGTTGGGCTGCCCGCACTGTCCGTTCTCGACCCGGGCCCGTTACGACACGCGGCCGATGACCTCGCGCTGGCGGCACAACGACTTCGGCCGCTGGAAGATGCTGCTGACCGCGTGCCGGCGCCGGCTGGTGTGTCCCGAGCATGGTGTGTGCACCGAGGCGGTGCCGTTCGCCCGACCCGACGCGCGGTTCACCAGCGAGTTCGAGGACCTGGTTGCGTTTCTGGCGACCAAGACCGACAAGTCCACGATCGCCCGGCTGTCGCGGGGGTGGACTGGGACACTGTCGGACGGATCTGCGATCGGGTGGTGGCCGACGGCCTGGACCCGGGACGCCTTGCCGGGTTGGTGCACATCGGGGTCGACGAGGTGAGTTGGCCTCGCCACCACCGCTATCTCACACTGGTCACCGACCACGACGGCAAGAAGATCGCGTGGGGCGCCGAGGACGATGTCGGCAAAGGGCGTGGCGTCGGATCAGCCTGCGCGACCGGCTCAGAGCGTTCGGTCCCAGGGCGTCCGCAACACCCGCGCCGCACCGGGATTGGCGCTCTCTTGGGCGTGCAGGGCCGGTCCGGGACACCGCGCCGCGGCGATGTCGGCGGCCCCGACCAAGGACACCGCGACGCTGGACTCGTTCTTCGACAAGCTCGGCGAGCAGCGGTCGGGGCTGCGTTGCAGGCGGTCAGCATGGACATGGGGGCGGCGTTCAACAAGAGTGTCCGCGAGCAGGGCTGTCATCCTCCGTCTTCGCAGCTTCCGTCTTCCAGCTTCGTGTAGCCGAACCCCTTGCGGGAACGCCGCAGGTCGGAGGGGCGCCCTGCGGGAGGGTGTTCCGTAAGGTCCGCCCGAGAGAATGCCCGGTGAACCGGGGATAACTGCAACACCTCCCGGCGTCTCAGTTCCTTGGAAATGAGACGCCGGCGGTGAGACACCGCCGCGTCGCCACGCCGAGCAGGGACCTCCGTCGCAGAAGCTGGTCCGAAGCTCGGGGTGTCCTGCCGGGTCATCCCGCCGATTTCTGGGACGCTGCGGGGATGCCGACGGTGGTGGGGTATGCCCGGGTCAGCACCGACCACCAGTCCCTCGACTCACAGCAGGATGCGCTGGCCGCAGCCGGCTGCCAGCGGATCTTCACCGACCGGCTGTCAGGGGTCAGAGATGACCGGCCGGGGCTGGCGGCCCTGCTGGAGTACGTCCGCGCCGGCGACACGGTGGTCGTGATCGCACTGGACCGGCTCGGTCGGTCGCTGTCCGGGGTGATCCGGACTGTGGAGACCTTGACCGAGGTTGGGGTGCTGCTGCGCTCCCTTCGGGAAGGGATCGACTACTCCACCCCGACCGGGTGGATGCTCGCCGGTATCTTCGCCGCCCTCGCCGGCTACGAACGGGACCTGATGCACGAACGCGCCGCCGCCGCCCGCCAAGCCGCCCGGCTCCGCGGTCGGCACACCGGCCGGCCGCCCCGGCTCAGCCCCGAACAGGTCCGCCAGATCCGGGCCCTGCGAGACGGCGGTGAGTCGATCAACGGGCTGGTCGCCGGCTACCGGGTCTCCCGCGCCACCATCTACCGGGCCTTGCA
>JAABUK010010343.1_pt1 | contig 12470 bp, 11 predicted proteins | sample 5559141 | NCBI WGS metagenome assembly JAABUK01 (sample SAMN10711869, study PRJNA513367) | rock metagenome | isolation source: Antarctica rocks | place: Antarctica: Victoria Land, Pudding Butte nord | collected 2016-01-03
ACGGTCCATCCCGCGCCACACGGTTCCCATGGGACCGATAGTAGAACATCATCGCGGTTAAAGGAACGTTACCGGAAGGGTCAGCCGTGCCGAAATTCGCTTCTTACGATTTCGAGGCGCTGCCGCCTGCGGACGCCTACCGGCTGACGACGAGCACGGTGGTGCCGCGCCCGATCGCCTGGGTGGTTACGAAAGGTAAGTCCGGAGTCGTCAACGTGGCGCCGTACTCGTTCTTCAACGCGTTCGGCGAGAACCCGGTGATCATGGTGCTGGGCCTGCTCGGCAGCCGCGAGGAGGGGCGCCGCTCCAAGGACACGGCCGGGCACATCGTCGACACCGGCGAGTTCGTGGTGAACCTCGTGCCCGAGCGGCTGGTGCAGCAGATGAACGTGACCACGACCGACGCGCCGCCGGAGGTGAGCGAGATGGCGCTGGCCGGGCTCACGGCGATCCCGAGCGACAAGGTGGCGCCGCCGCGGGTGGGCGAGAGCCCGGTGGCGTTCGAGTGCAAGCTGATGCACGCGCTGGAGACGGGGCCGACGCAGCTGACGGTGATCGGCCGGGTCGTGCAGATGCATGTGGACGAGGCGTATCTCGAGGGCGATCTGGCGCGGCCGCACATCAAGACGGCGGAGATGGGGCTGATCGGGCGCATGCACGGTCGGGGATGGTATGCGCGCACGACCGACCTGTTCGAGCTGGACCGGCCGCCGAGCTGGAGGGGGTGAGCATGGAGCGCGTGGGGTTCATCGGCATCGGCGCGATGGGGCGGCCGATGGCGGCGCGGGTGGCGGGGGCGGGTTTTTCCCTATTGGTGCTGGATGCCGACCCGGTGCGGGCCGCTTCGGTCGGGGTTTCCGTGGCGGCCGACGGGGCGGCGCTGGCGGCAGAGGCGGACCTGATCGTGACGATGCTGCCGACCAGCGCGATCGTCGAGGCGGCGCTGGAGGCGGGCGTGCTGGCCGGGTTGCGGCCAGGGACGGTGGTGGTCGAGATGAGCAGCGGCGCGCCGGCGGCGACACAGGCGCTGGCCGCGCGGGTGGCCGAAGCGGGCGGCGTGCTGATCGACGCGCCGGTGTCGGGCGGGGTGAAGCGGGCGGAGACGGGCGAGCTGTCGATCATGGTCGGCGGCGACGCGGCGGCGATCGACCGCGCCGAGACGCTGCTGCGGAGCATGGGCAGCACGGTGACGCGCACCGGGCCGGTCGGCTCGGCGCATGCGATGAAGGCGCTGAACAACCTGGCCAGCGCGGGCGGGTTCCTGATCGGGATCGAGGCGTTGCTGATCGGGCAGCGGTTCGGGCTCGAGCCCTCGCTGATGGTCGACGTGATCAACGCCTCGACCGGGATGAGCAACAGCAGCCAGAAGAAGTTCAAGCAATTCGTGCTGTCGCGCTCGTTCGACGCCGGGTTCGGGCTGGACCTGATGGTCAAGGATTTGGGCATCGCCCTCGGCGTCGCGCGGGAGACCGGGACGCCGGCGCCACTTTCGGCGCTGGTGCGCGAGCTATGGGCTGCGGCGCAGGCGATGCTGGGGCCGGGCCAGGATCACACGGCGGCGGCGCAGATGTCGGAGCGGCTGGCGGGGACGACGCTGGGTGATCAGGTGCGGCGGAGCGACCAGTAGAGGGGGTGGCGGCCGGCTTGCCGGGCTTTGGCTTCGTAGCGGGTTGGGGGCCAGCCTAGAGGGCGTTCGCTGGCGGGCGGGGCGACCGTGAAGGCGTGTTGGGCGGCTAGCGTCTCGGCGACCCAGGCCTGGTAGGTCGGGTCGTCGGAGGCGATGCGCCACTCGGCGCCGGGCTTGAGCACGCGGGCGACGAGGGCGATCTGTTCGGGATGGACGAAGCGGCGCTTGGCGTGGCGGGCTTTGGGCCAGGGGTCGGGGAACATCAGGAAGAGCTTGTCGAGGCAAGCGTCGGGCAGGGCGCGGAGGAGGGGGCGGGCGTCGTCCGTCCAGAGCCGCAGGTTGGGCGGGAGCGGGGCGTCGGCTTCGCCGCCTTCGGGGACGAGGCGGGAGAGCAGCGAGCAGATGCCGTTCTCGAACACTTCGCAGGCGATCAGGGCCGTGTCGGGATGAGCCGCGGTCAAAGTGAGGGCGTGTTCGCCGCCGCCGAAGCCGACTTCGAGCCATAGCTGGGCGGGTTCGATGGCGAAGGCGGCCGAGGGGAAGGTCAGGCGGGGGAGGGTGAGGGCCAGGAGTCTCTCTTGCCGGGGCCGCAGCTTCTTGCCACGGACCCGGCCATAGAGACGCTCGGCGGGCGGTTTAGCGGTTGAAGGCGCTGCGGAGTCCGGGGACAAGGTCCGTGCGTTCCCAGGTGAAGGTGTCGAGCGCGTCGTCGGGTTCACGGCCGAAATGGCCGTAGGCGGAGGTGACGGCATAGATCGGCCGGTTCATGCGCAGGTGCTCGCGGATGCCGCGTGGGCTGAGGTTCATCATCTCGCGCAGGACATGCTCGAGCTTGGCCTCGTCGACGTCCTGGCCGGTCCCCTGCAGGTCGACATAGACCGAGAGCGGGTGCGAGACGCCGATGGCGTAGCTGATCTGGATCGTGCACTTCTCGGCCAGGCCGGCGGCGACCACGTTCTTGGCGAGGTAGCGGCAGGCATAGGCGGCGCTGCGGTCGACCTTGGTGGGGTCCTTGCCGCTGAAGGCGCCGCCGCCGTGGGGGCTGGCGCCGCCGTAGGTGTCGACGATGATCTTGCGCCCGGTGAGGCCGGCGTCGCCGTCGGGACCGCCGATGACGAAGTTGCCGGTCGGGTTCACGTAGAGTTCCTCGTCGGGGCACATCCAGCCCTCGGGCAGCACCGAGGTGATCAGGCCCTTGAGGCGCTGCTTGATCTCGCCCTGGTCCATGCCTTCCTCGTGCTGGGTGGAGAGCACGATGCTGGTGGCCTTGACGGGCTTGCCGTTGACGTATTTCAGCGTGACCTGGCTTTTCGCGTCGGGCAGGAGGCCGGCTGTGGCCGGATCGCCGGACTTGCGGCCGTCCTTGATGCGCAGCAGGATCTGGTGGGCGTAGTGCAGCGGGGCCGGCATCAGGGCCGGCGTCTCGGTGCAGGCGTAGCCGAACATGATGCCCTGGTCGCCGGCGCCCTCGTCCTTGTTGCCGGCGCTGTCGACGCCGACGGCGATGTCGGTGCTCTGGGCGTGGAGCAGGCAGTCGATCTGGGCGCTCTTCCAGCTGAAGCCGGGCTGGTCGTAGCCGATCTCGCGGATGACCTCGCGGGCGCCCTCGATCAGCTGGTCGGTGGTGACGCTTTCGGGGCCGCGCACTTCGCCGGCCAGGACGACGCGGTTGGTCGTGACCAGGGTCTCGCAGCCGACGCGCGACTGCGGATCGGCGGCCAGGAAGGTGTCGAGAACGGTGTCGCTGATCCGGTCGGCGACTTTGTCTGGATGGCCTTCCGAAACTGATTCGGACGTGAACAGGTATTCGCCCGTGTCGCGCATGGATTTCTCCTCTTGTCGCGCAGAGAATGAGGGGGAGCGGCTTGGCCGCGTTGCCGACCGAATGCCGGATTTCAGGCTGTTTGGCCTAGCGCAGGGATCAGGTCAAGAAGGTGGGCAGGTCACGAAGGTAGGCCCATGACGTCGGTCATGGCGTAGCGGCCCGGTGGGCGGCCTTGCAGCCACTCGGCGGCACGGATCGCGCCGGCCGCAAAGGCGCGGCGGTCGATGGCGCGGTGGCTGAGCGAGATCTGCTCGCCGCTGGCGGCGAACAGGAGGGTGTGTTCGCCGACCACCTGGCCGCCGCGCAGGGCGGCGAAGCCGATGGCGCCGGGCGGGCGGGGGCCGGTATGGCCGTCGCGGCCGCTCTGCATGACCTGTTCGAGCGGTACGCCGCGGCCGGCGGCGACGGCGCGGCCGATGGCGATGGCGGTGCCGGAGGGCGCGTCGACCTTCTGGCGATGGTGCATTTCGAGGATCTCGGCGTCGTATTGCTCGGCCGGGAGGGCGGCGCCGAGCTGGCGGGCGAGGGCGAGCAGGAGGTTGATTCCGGGGCCGAAATTGGCGGCGTAGACGAGCGGGATCTTGACGGCGGCGGCGTCGACGGCGGCTTCGTCGGCGGCCGACAGGCCCGAGGTGCCGAGCACCCAGGCGGTTCCGGCGGCGGCGAGGATGCCGGCGTGGTGCGCGGCAGTGCTGGCGTGGGTGAAGTCGACCACAATGTCGGAGACAGCGGCGAGGTCGGCCATCGAGAGGGCGGGGGTGCCGGCCGGGGCTGCGCCATTGCGGGTGGTGCCACCGATGATGGTGTGGCCGGCGGCCGTCGCCTCTTCCGCCAGCAATTGGCCCATACGCCCCGTGATCCCGGCGATGCCGATCCGCATGGCTAAAGGCTAATCGACATTTGAGTGATGGGGTGGCGCGGCCGGTTTCGTGGGGGGACGATACCGACCGCGCCTGGGGTCGAAGTTGTCCGGGACTTTGGGGGAAGCCCGCTCGGACACCGGCTGTGTAGCAGGCAGGTGGATGAACGCGTCATGACATTGGCGTGAGCGTGAGTGGTGGGGGCGGGGATAGCGAAGCGCCGGATGTCCGCGCTGCGATCGTCTCGCGATAGAGTGCTTCGGTGCGGGCGGCGATGGCGTCCCAGCTGAAATGGTCCACGACCCGGCGGCGGCCGGCTTCGGCGAAGCGGGCGCGCATTCCGGCATTGTCGGCCAGGCGGTTGATGCCATCGGCCAGGCCGGCGGCGAACGCGGCCGGGTCGCGGGGCTCGAAGCCGCCGTCCTGCAGGCCAGGGTCGATCAGGATGCCGGTCTGCCCATCGACGACGACCTCCTTGATGCCGCCGACGGACGAGGCGACCACCGGCGTGAGGCAGGCCATGGCCTCGAGATTGATGATGCCGAACGGCTCGTAGACCGAGGGGCAGCAGAACACAGCGGCGTGGGTATAGAGCTGGATCACGTCGGCGCGCGGCAGAATGTCGCTGATCCAGACGATGCCGGGTCGGGTCGCGGCCAGGGCGGCGACGCCTTCGGCCATCTCACGGCCGATCTCCGGGGTGTCTGGCGCGCCGGCGCAGAGCACGACCTGCAGCGCCGGGTCGAGAAGCGGGATGGCGTGGAGGAGGTGGAGGATGCCCTTCTGGCGGGTGATGCGGCCGACGAACAGGACGTAAGGGCGCTCGGGGTCGACGCCATGGCGGGCGAGTGCGTCGGCATGGGTCGACGGCCGGTATTCCTCGAGGTCGATGCCGTTGTGGATCACGTGGACGCGTTCCGCGGGGATGTCGAACAGGCGCAGCACGTCGTCGCGGGTCTCGCGGGAGACGGCGATGACGGCGTCGGCCTGCTCGATGGCGGTGCGTTCCATCCAGGCGCTGAGATGGTAGGCGCGGCCGAGCTGCTCGACCTTCCAGGGGCGCAGCGGTTCGAGCGAATGGATCGTGAGCACGCTGGGCACGTCCCAGAGCTGGGCGGCCAGGAGACCGGCCATGTCGGTGTACCAGGTGTGGCAGTGGACCAGGTCGGCATCGAGCCGGTCCTTGGCCATGCGCAGGCTGCGCTCGAAGGCATCGACGGCGCCGGCGAAGCGGGGGTCGGTGTCGCGCCTGGCCTCGGGCCATTCCGAGTAGTAGCGGACGGCAGGGTTGCCGGGCATCGGGGCTTGCGTGCCGAAGGCGCGAACCTCGACGTCCATGCGGCGGGCGAGGGCTCGGCTGAGGTATTCGACATGGACACCGGCGCCGCCGTAGACGTTCGGCGGGTATTCCTTGCTGAACAGGGCGACCTTCATCCGAGCGCGTCGACCATGGCCTGGGTGATGAGGCAGACGCCGCGGGCGGTGCGGCGGAAGCGCTGGGCGTCGAGCACGGGGTCCTCGCCGACGACGAGGTCCTCGGGGATGTGGACGCCGCGGTCGATGACGACGTTGCTAAGCCGGGCGTGGCGGCCGATGGTGGCGTAGGGCAGCACCACGGCGGCCTCGATGGCGGCATAGGAGTGGGTTCGCACGCCGGTGAACAGCAAGGAGCGGCGGATGGTGCTGCCGGAAATGATGCAGGCGCCGGAGACGAGCGAGCTGATGGCCTGGCCGCGGCGGATGCCGTCGTCATGGATGAATTTGGCCGGCGGCGTGATCTCGGCGTAGGTCCAGATCGGCCAGTCGCGGTCGTAGAGGTCGAGCGCGGGGGTGAAATCGGTCAGGTCGATATTGGCCTGCCAGTAGGCGTCGACGGTGCCGACGTCGCGCCAGTATGCTTCGGCGACGCCCTCGGCGCGGACGCAGGATTGGGCGAAGCGGTGGGCGACGGCTTTGCCGTTGCGGACGATGTCGGGGATGATGTCTTTGCCGAAATCGTGCGCCGAGTTCGGGTCGGCGGCGTCGCGGCGGAGTGCCTCCATCAGGAAGCCGGTGTCGAACACGTAGATGCCCATGCTGGCGAGCGCGAGGTGGGGCTGGGCGGGGATGCCTGGCGGGTCCTGCGGCTTCTCGACGAAGGCGACGATGCGGTCCTCCTCGTCGACGGCCATGACGCCGAAGCCGGTCGCCTCGGCGCGCGGCACCTCGATGCAGCCGACGGTGACGTCGGCGCCGAGTTGGCAGTGCTGCTGCAGCATCGGCTCGTAGTCCATCTTGTAGATGTGGTCGCCGGCGAGCAGGACGATATAGCGGGGCGCGTAGTCCTCGATGATGTCGATGTTCTGGTACACCGCGTCGGCGGTCCCGGCGTACCAGCCGGTCTCGGAAACGCGCTGGCTGGCGGGCAGGATGTCGAAGCTCTCGTTGCGCTCGGGGCGGAAGAAGTTCCAGCCGCGCTGCAGGTGGCGGATCAGGCTGTGGGCCTTGTATTGGGTGGCCACGCCGATGCGGCGGATGCCGGAGTTGAGCGCGTTGGAGAGGGCGAAATCGATGATGCGGCTCTTGCCGCCGAAGTAGACGGCGGGCTTGGCGCGATTTCCGGTCAGCTCGTTGAGGCGGCTGCCGCGTCCGCCGGCCAGGACGTAGGCCATGGCGCTGCGCGAGAGGGTGACGCTGGCGGGGCGGCTGAAAGCGCGAGGCGTCACCTGGTCCATGCGTTGCCCTTCCCGTGTCTTATTGTCTTGTCTTCAAATTGGAACCTGTTCGGCGCGGGTGCAAGCGAGGTCAGCGCGGCTTGGCGACGGGAATGCCCCAGATGTCGTTGGCGTATTCGGCGATGGTGCGGTCCGACGAGAACCAGCCGACGCGGGCGGTGTTCATGATCGCGGCGCGCCACCAGCGGTCTGGCGCGCGCCAGAGGCGGTCGACGTCGTCTTGGGCGGCGACGTAGCTGTCGAAATCTGCGGCGACCATGAAGGTGTCGTGCTCGATGAGGTTGTGCATCAGGGCGGCGTAGCGCCCGGGCTCGCCGGGGGAGAAGGCGCCGCGGCGGATGCTGTCGATGGCTTGCGACAGCGCGGGGCTGGCGGCGACCTGGTCGTGCGCGGCCAGGCCCCGGCGGCGGCGGGCCTCGACCTGGTCGGTGGTCATGCCGAAGATGAAGATGTTCTCGGGGCCGACGAAGTCGCGGATCTCGACGTTGGCGCCATCGAGCGTGCCGATGGTGAGCGCGCCGTTGAGCGCGAGCTTCATGTTGCCGGTGCCCGACGCTTCCATGCCGGCGGTGGAGATCTGTTCGGACAGGTCGGCGGCCGGGATGATCTGCTCGGCGAGGCTGACGTTGTAGTTGGGCAGGAAGACGACCTTGAGCCGGCCGGCGACCGAGGGGTCGGCGTTGACGACCTGGGCGACGTCGTGGGCGAGGCGGATGATCTGCTTGGCGACGTGGTAGCCGGGGGCGGCCTTGCCGGCGAAGATCTTGACCCGTGGCACCCAGTCGCGGGTCGGCTGGGCGCGCATGGCGTCGTAGAGGGCGACGCAGTGCAGCACGTTGAGGAGCTGGCGCTTGTATTCGTGCAGGCGCTTGACGTGGACGTCGAACAGGGCGGCCGGATCGACGGCGATGCCGACGCGCTCGGCGATGACGCGGGCCAGCGCCTGCTTGCGGTCCAGGCGCTGGCGGGCGAAGCGCTCCTGGAGTCGGCGGTCGTCGGCGTGGGCGGCGAGGTCGTTCAGGGCGGAGGCGTCGCGCAGCACGCGCTCGCCGAGCGTCTCGACCAGGAGCGCGGTCAGGCCCGGGTTGGCGCGGTGCAGCCAGCGGCGGAAGGTGATGCCGTTTGTCTTGTTCTGGATGCGGCCGCCGTAGATGCGGTCGAGGTCGCGGAAGATCGACTTCTTGATGAGGGTGGTGTGCAGGGCGGAGACGCCGTTGATGGCGTGCGAGCCGAGGAAGGCGAGGTGGCCCATGCGGACCCGGCGGCCGTGGCGCTCCTCGATCAGCGAGGTGGCGGCGAGCAGGCCGTCATCGGCGCCGGGCTGGGCGCGGACGTGCTCGAGGTGGCGGGCGTTGAGCAGATAGATGATCTGCATGTGCCGCGGCAGCAGACGCTCCATGAGCTGCACCGGCCAGGCTTCGAGCGCTTCGGGCAGCAACGTGTGGTTGGTGTAGGAGGTGATGGCGACCGTCATGCGCCAGGCTGGCTCCCAGGCGAGGCCGTGCGCGTCCATCAGCAGGCGCATCAGCTCGATGACGACGATGGCGGGGTGGGTGTCGTTGAGCTGGATGGCGACCTTGTCGGATAGGGTGTGGATGTCGCCGAACTGGTTGAGGTGGCGGGTGATGAGGTCTTGCAGCGAGGCGGAGGCGAAGAAGAACTCCTGGCGCAGGCGCAGCTCCTGGCCGGAATCGCTGTCGTCGCCGGGGTAGAGCACGCGCGAGACGGCCTCGGTGCGGACGCGCTCGCGTTGGGCGCCTTCGTGGTCGCCGCGGTTGAAGGCGTCCAGGTGCAGCGGGGTGAGGGCGCGGGCGGACCAGAGGCGCAGGCTGTTGGCGTGGCGTCCGCCGCCGCCGACGATGGGGGTGTCGTAGGCGACGGCGAGGATCTCCTCGCCGGGCTGCCAATGGTAGCTGGTCTGGCCGGCGGCGTCCTGCTGCACGGCGACGGTGCCGCCGAAGCCGACGCGGTAGCTGAATTCCTGTCGCTCGAACTCCCACGGGTTGCCGAAGGAGAGCCAGTCCTCGGGCAGTTCCTGCTGCACGCCGCCCTCGATCTTCTGGCGGAACAGGCCGTGCTCGTAGCGGATGCCGTAGCCGAAGGCGTTGATCTCGAGCGTGGCCATGCTTTCCATGAAGCAGGCGGCCAGGCGGCCGAGGCCGCCATTGCCGAGGGCGGCGTCGGGCTCGCGCTCGCGCAGCTCGTCGAAGTCGACGCCCTCCTGGGCGAGGGCTTCGCGCACGACCTGCATGAGGCCGAGATTGCCGACGGCGTCGGCGAGGAGGCGGCCGATGAGGAATTCGAGCGAGAGATAGTAGACGCGCTTGGCGGCGGTCTCGTACGAGCGGCGGCGGGATTCGAACCAGCATTCGACGACGCGGTCGCGGACGGCGAACGCGGTGGCCATGAACCAGTCGCGGGGGCTGGCGCGCTCGGGCCACTTGCCGATCTGGTAGCGCAGCTTGTCGACGATGCGGGCGCGCATCTCGGCCGTGGTCACGGCCTGATCGGGTTCCGGCGGGGCCGGGTGTTGCTGATCCATCGCCACCGTCTCATGCATCGGAGGGTACGGTTGTCGCATCCTTGGTGAACTCGCGCCACAGCAAGATCAGGGCGGCCATGACGGCCGGGCCGAGGAAGAGGCCGAGCAGGCCGAAGGTTTCGACGCCGCCGAGGATGCCGAGCAGCACCCACAGGAAGGGCAGGCGGGTGGCGCCGCCGATCAGGGCGGGGCGGATGGCGTGGTCGGCGATGAAGATGATGGCCATGCCGACGACGAAGAGGATGGCGGCGGCGACGGTCTTGCCGGCGGCGAGCACGAGGGCGGCGGCGGCGGCCAGCACGATCGGCGCGCCCATCGGGATCACGGCGGCGATCGCGGTGGCGGCGCCGAGGAGTGCCGGGTGGGGGGTGCCGACGATGACGTAGCCGATGCCGAGCAGGAGGCCTTCGCCGAGGCCGACGAGGACGAGGCCGTCGACCGTGCCGTGGATGGAGGCGACCATCTGGCGGGCGACGGGCTCGCCGTGCGGGCCGAACAGGCGGCGGCAGGCGAGCAGCATCTTCTCGGCCAGGCGGGGTCCGTCGCGGAACAGGAAGAACAGGGTGACGATGGTGAAGGCGAACTGGATGGCGCGATGCAGCAGCGCGGCGCCGAGGGTGCGGCCCATCTGCAGCGCATTGCCGCGCGGGACCCGGCCGAGCAGCGCGCGGGCGCCTTCGGGGTCGGTCAGGTTCGTCTGCCACCAGGCGACGACCGGGTCGTGGAAGATGGGCAGGCGATTGAGCCAGGCGGGCGAGGGCAGGCCGTCCTGGCGCACCGTATGCAGCCAGTCGGCGACGATGGCGGCCTCGTGGCCGACTTGGATCAGGATGAGCACGAGGGGCACGAGGAACAGCAGGGTGGTGGCCGTGGTGAACAGCAGCGGCAGCACGATGTCGTGTCCGCGGGGCGGCAGGCGGGTGCGGACCCGGGCGTAGAGCGGCTGGACCGCGATGGCCAGGATGCCGGCCCAGAGCAGGCTGCGCAGGAAGCCCTGCAGGATATAGCAACCCAGCGCGAACAAGCCGATCGTCAGCGCGACGCGGGCGATGGCCTGGCCGCGCTGCGGCGACCCGCTCTCGTGTTCGATCCTGTCCATCACCTGCGCCTCAGTCCGCACCATTCCTCGGCCCCGACCTTGCCCGGTTCTGCGCGGGGGGTCACGCTGGGCGTTGGAGGGACCGATGATGACGGACTGGAAGGAGAACGGGGTGCGGGTGATCCCGGGCGACAGCCTGGACGCCAATACCGCGCAGACGCCGGGGATGGACCGGGCCGCGGCGATCAACCTGGCGCGGGTCGGGGCGCAGCGGATCTGGGCCGGGACGGTGCGCATCCATCCCGACGCCAAGACCGGGGCGCATCATCATGGCGCGCTCGAAAGCGTGATCTACGTGCTGCGCGGGCGGGCGCGGATGCGCTGGGGCGAGCGGCTGGAGTTCGTCGCCGAGGCGGGTCCGGGCGATTTCATCTTCGTGCCGCCGTATGTGCCGCACCAGGAGATCAACGCCAGCACGTCGGAGACGCTGGAATGCGTGCTGGTGCGCAGCGATAACGAGGCGGTGGTGGTGAACCTGGAGATCGAGCCAGTGGAGAAGCCGGAGGCGGTGCATTGGGTCGACCCGATCCACCGGGCTCCGCAGTAGCTCGCTAGTGCAGCGACTCAAACGGATGCTTCACATCCGTTTGGGTCAAAGCTGCACGTCGTCAATAGGATAGTGCACTTTTGAAGCAAACGAAGCTGCTCGCTTCGTTTGCTTCGGTGCACTAGCATCGGCCGGCGGCGCGTTCCGTCTCGGCTTGGGTTCGCCTGGTCTCGTGATCGGTCGCCGGTGAACTCTGTCCACCGTCAGTGGTTGTGACAATCAGGTGGGATTGTCCGGTGGATACTAGTTGCAGGAGATGGCGCCCAGTTCTGATCTGAATGACCTTTCGAGCTGCGATCTCGAGCAGATCCAGTTCCTTGGCCGTATCCAGCCGCACGGGTTCCTGATGTGCGTCTCAGCCGATTGGCTGGTCTCACGCGTGTCGCAAAACCTGGGCGATTTCCTGCCGATCGCGGCGGCGGATGCGCTGGGCCGGCCATTGACGGAGGTGCTGGGGCGCGACGCGGTGCACGACATAAGGGGGCATCTGCAGGCGCAGGCGAGTCATCGGTCGACGCAGCGCCTGTTCGGTGTTGCCGTCCTGGCGGGTTGCGGGCGGTTCGACATCGCGGTCAACCGCTGCGGCGAATTCACCATGATCGAGTGCGAGCCGCACGAGCTGGCGGACGAGGGCGTGGCGACGACGATGCAGCCGCTGCTGATGCAGTTGCGCGACGTAGAGTCGTTCGACCGGCTGTGTTCGCTGGTGGCGCGGCAAATGCGGGCGTTGAGCGGGTTCGACCGGGTGATGACGTATCGCTTCCATCCCGACGGCAGCGGCGAGGTCATCGCCGAGACGCGGCGGTCGGGGCTCGAGGCGTTCAAGGGATTGCACTATCCGGCGACGGACATTCCGAAGCAGGCGCGGGCGCTCTACGAGCGGTATCCGATCCGGATGATCGCCGATGTGGACGCGGTGCCGGTGCCGGTGCTGCCGATGGTCGATCCGTCCGGGGAGCGGCTCGACCTGTCGCCGTCGGTGCTGCGGGCGGTGTCGCCGATCCATCTCGAATACCTCCGCAACATGGGCGTCGCGGCGTCGCTGTCGATCTCGATCCTGATCGACGGGAAATTGTGGGGGCTGATCGCGTGCCATCACCAGCGGCCGCGGGCGCTGTCGCTGCAGGCGGTAACTGCCCAGGTTGGTCGATTTGTGGCGACGGGTATTGACTCGATGCGGCAAGGTATGAGTCAAGCTTCCGGTGACTTCGCCGCCGAATCAGCCAACTGACGAGGACCATGCCGCCGAGGGTCGT
>JAABUK010010345.1_pt1 | contig 12468 bp, 12 predicted proteins | sample 5559141 | NCBI WGS metagenome assembly JAABUK01 (sample SAMN10711869, study PRJNA513367) | rock metagenome | isolation source: Antarctica rocks | place: Antarctica: Victoria Land, Pudding Butte nord | collected 2016-01-03
CATAGCGTACCTTTTCCAGGACGTAGGGCGCACGGCTCATATTCTCCATGCCGCCCGCCACGACGATCTCGGCGTCGCCGAGCAGGACCGCGCCTGCCGCCAGGGCGATCGCTTTCAACCCCGAGCCACAGAGCTTGTTGATCGTCGTCGCGGGCACCTCGACCGGCAGCCCCGCCCCGATCGCCGCCTGCCGCGCCGGACCCTGCCCAACACCCGCCGACAAAATCATCCCCATGATGACCTCATCGACCTGCTCCGGGGCAACGCCCGCCCGCCGCAGCGCCTCCCGGATGACGAGGCTGCCCAACTCCGTCGCTGGCACCTCCGCCAACGATCCGCCGAACGTCCCGATCGGCGTCCGTACCGCGCTGACGATCACCGCCTCGCGAGGTTGTGTTGTGTTCATGTTGCCCCTCCGGGTTGAGTCGTGGGTCGTGAGTCGTGAGAGATCAGTGCCGACAGAAAGGATATCGTTGTCAACTGACCTTCTCACGACCCACGACTCACAACTCCTCGCTCACTCGTCGCTCTTCGCCGCTGCCGAGGCTTCGCGGATCTGCTCGACGACGCTGGCATCGGCGAGGGTGGTGGTGTCGCCGAGCTTGCCGCCGCTCGCCACGTCGCGCAGGAGGCGGCGCATGATCTTGCCGGAGCGTGTTTTCGGCAGGTCGGGCGTGAACATTACCGTCTTCGGGCGGGCGAACGCGCCGATCTGCTTCGCGACGTGTTGGCGCAACTCCTGCCCCAGTTCGGGCGACGCCTCGATCCCCGAGCGGAGGATGACGAAGCAGAAGATCGCCTCGCCGCTGACCGGATCGGGCTGGCCAACGACCGCCGCCTCGGCCACGCGCGGGTCGCTGACCAGCGAGCTCTCGATCTCGGTCGTGCTGATCCGGTGACCGGAGATATTCATCACGTCGTCCACGCGACCGAGGAGCCAGTAATACCCCTCATCGTCGCGCTTGCAGCCGTCACCGACGAAATATTTGCCGGGATAGCGACTCCAATAGGTTTCCTTGTAGCGTTCAGGGTCGCCATAGATCCCGCGCAGCATCGAAGGCCACGGGCGGGTCAGCACCAGATAGCCCCCGCGCCCGAGCGGCACCGAGTTCCCGGCCTCGTCCACCACGTCGGCCCCGATCCCCGGTAACGGGAAGGTCGCCGAACCGGGCTTCGTCGTCGTCACGCCCGGCAGCGGCGAGATCAAGATCGAGCCGGTCTCCGTCTGCCACCAGGTATCGACGATCGGGCAGCGACTGCCGCCGATATTTTCGTGGTACCAGATCCACGCCTCGGGATTGATCGGCTCACCGACCGACCCGAGCAGGCGCAGCGAGGAGAGATCGTGCTTCGCCGCGTGTTCCGCGCCCCACTTCATGTGCGCGCGGATCGCGGTCGGCGCGCAGTAGAGGATCGAGACTTTGTAGCGCTCGATGATCTCCCACCAGCGGTCGAAGCCGGGATAATCGGGCGTCCCCTCGTAGAGGACGCTGGTCGCCCCGTTGGCGAGCGGCCCGTAGACGATGTAGGAGTGCCCGGTGACCCAGCCGATGTCGGCGGCGCACCAATAAATATCGTCGGCGTGGAGGTCGAAGACGTGCCGGTGGGTGAACGAGGTGCCGAGGAGATAGCCCGCCGTGGTGTGCAGGATCCCCTTCGGCTTGCCGGTCGAGCCCGACGTGTAGAGCAGATAGAGCATATCTTCGCTGTCCATCTGCTCCGGCTCGCACTCGTCAGCCTGTCGCGCCACGACCTCGTGCCACCAGCTGTCGCGGCCTTCCTGCATCGTCACCTCTTCGCCGCTACGACGAACGACGAGGACGTTGTGGACCTCGGGCGTCTCTTCCAGTGCCTTGTCGGCCTGTGGCTTCAGCCCGTATGGCTTGCCGCGCCGGAAGCCGCCATCGGCGGTGATCAAGAAGTGGACATCGGCATCGAGGATCCGGTCGCGCAACGCCTCGGCGGAGAAGCCACCGAAGACGACGGTATGTGGCGCACCGATCCGCGCGCAGGCGAGCATCGCGATCGGCAGTTCGAGGATCATCGGCATGTAGATCGCGATGCGGTCGCCGCGCTTGACGCCCAACTCTTTGAGGGCGTTGGCGCAACGGCAGACCTCGATCAGCAACTCGGCGTAGGTGATTGCCCGCCGATCGCCCGGCTCACCCTCGAAGTAATAGGCGACGACATCGCCCTTCCCGGCGGCGACGTGGCGATCGAGGCAGTTGACCGCCGCGTTGAGTTTGCCGCCGACGAACCACTTGGCGAACGGTGGCTCCCACTCTAGCACGGTATCCCAGGGCTTGAACCAGTCGAGCGATTTGGCTTGCTCGGCCCAGAAAGCTTCGGGGTCGGCCTCCGCGCGCCGATAGATTTCGTCGTTCTGGACATTCGCACGCGCCTGGAATTCCGGCGGCGGCGGGAACTTGCGATTCTCGCCGTACAGCGCCTCGATCGCGTCGGACTGCTGCGCCATCGTGTCCCTCCTCACACTCCCACACTCACCGGCCACACCCCGATTCTGGGGGCTTTCCGCGCATTCTAGCACGGCAGTGGAACCGTCATGCTCCGTGCGGTAGATCGCAATTGCTGACGACGCAATGGATGCAATCGGCTAGATCGACACACCCGCACTGCAAGCCTTCTTTCAGCAATTGTCGGACCCCCGTCGCCTGCTGGATCAGCGCGTCGACATCCGCAAGCTTCTGGCTGGCTAACTCACGCCAGCGGTCGGAGAGCGGTGCCGCTTCGTCCTGGTTATGGAACAGGAAGTGGATCTCGGTCAGCGTGAAGCCGAGCCGCTGCGCGACCTGGATGAAGGCCAGATGATCGAGAATCGCCCGATCGTAGCGGCGCTGTCCCCCGACCCGCTGCGGGGCTGGCAGGACAGCGATACTCTCGTAGTAGCGAATCGCGGAGGGGCGCACACCCGCCTGTCGCGCTATTTGGCCGATACTCAAATTATGCATTGGCGCTCTTTACCCTCTTGACATCAAGTCGACTTGAACCCTTAGGCTGACTCGTGAGCCTACATGGGTAGGGTGCTGTTATCGATTGATGGTAGCAGCAAGTACGGAGTGCTGACGAGAGGATACGCGATGTTGACAACGCTACAGACGGTGACGGACGCGACATTCGATGAGCAGGTGATGCAGGCCGATGGGCCGGTGCTGGTCGACTTCTGGGCGGAATGGTGCCCGCCTTGCCTTGCCCTGAACCCGGTGCTGGAAGATATTGCGCGGGACCATGCCGACAAGCTGACGATCCTGAAGCTGGATGTCGATGCGAATAATCGGACGCCCATGCGCTTCGGCGTGATGAGCTTCCCGACACTAATCCTCTTCAAAGGCGGGGAACCGGTCAAGCAACTCGTCGGTGCCAGGCCGAAGGGGGCGCTGCTGCGCGACCTCACCCCGCACCTAGTCTAGTTCGGACTGCCGACTGCCGACTGCCCACTACGGACTACGGACTACGGACTACGGACTAGCGGAACCGACGACTAGCGGACTGTCCCGCCCTACTTTGAGTAGGGCGGCGACAGTCCGCTAGTCGTCGGTGTCGAAGCTACTCACACCGACGCGGCGATACGGCTTGTCGATGAAATAGGTCATGCTTTGGAGCATCGTGATCGGATCGATGTCGCGCACATAGATCCAGTCGGGGACTTGCAGGACGACCGGGGCGTAATTGAGCAGCGCCACGATCCGCCCGGCAACGAGCATGTCGGCCGTTTTCTGCGCCGCCGCCGCCGGTACGGCGATGATCCCGATCTTGATCCCGCGCTCGGCCACGATCTCGGCGATCTGTCGGTCGGGTAACACGGCCAACCCTTCGGTCCCTACCGGGCGACCGATCTTTTCCGGGTCATCGTCGAAGACCGCCGCGATATGGAAGTTGCTTTCCAGAAAGCCGCGATAGCGCGCGATGGCCTGCCCCAGGTGCCCGAAGCCGACCAGCGCGACATCCCAGTTTTGCGTCAGATTGAGGATCCGCCTGATCTCGCTGAGGAGCAGGGCGATATCGTAGCCCTTCCCCTGCTTGCCGAAACGTCCGAAATACGACAGATCGCGGCGGATCTGCGCCGCCGTCACGCCGATCCGATCCGCGAGATCGTTCGAGGAGATGCTGCCGATCCCGACGCTCAGTAACTCGTCCAAGGTGCGCGCATAGATCGGCAGGCGGCGGATGACGACCTCGGGGATTTCCGGCTCGTGCTGCCCATTGACCCGGTGTATGGCGGTTTGCTGATTGTCCTCGTCGTGTTCGGACGCCACGTTGCCCGCCCGCCCCGTGATACGACCGCAAATTCGGCTGGCGGTTGCTGCCAATATGTGCGTCTGTAGACTACCACATCGCGGTTAACTTCGTGAAGATCATAACGAATGTGGGGGCAGGACGTTTCGCCTTTTTCGGCGGTTCCTTTACCGACTCAGATCAGGCTGCCGTCAGCGCAATCCCTGCTTACCCCCGATGCTATACTTGATTGCGTAGAGAAACTGCGTCGAAATTGCTATCGGAGGATCAACCTAATCATGAGTGAGCAGTTACGGGCGACCCTTGAAGACCTCGGCGTGCGCGTCGACCAAATCGGGAGGCGTCTTTGACTTACCCGGCAAAGAGGCGCAAATCGCCGAGCTGGAAGAATTGAGCGTCGCACCGGACTTCTGGAACGATACCCGCGCCGCGCAAGCGACGATGCGAAAGCTGACCGGCCTGCGCGATCAGGTGCAGGAATGGCGCTCGTTCAGCCAGGGGATCGCCGATACCGAAGAATTGTTGAGCATGGCGGTCGAGGAAGATGACGAGAGCGTCGTCGAGGAGGTCGCCACCGAAGTCGAGGGTCTGAGCAAGCGGATCGCCGCGCTCGAGATGCGCCTGATGCTCTCCGGCCCCTACGATGACCACGACGTGATCATGACCTTCAGCGCCGGGGCGGGCGGGGTCGATGCCCAGGATTGGGCGGAGATGTTGCTGCGGATGTATCTGCGCTGGGCGGAGCGGCGCGGCTTCAAGACCGAGGTGTTGGACTATACCGAGGGTGAAGAGGCCGGGATCAAGAGCGCCAGCATCGAGATCCGCGGTGCCGATGCCTATGGCTTTATTCGGGGCGAGAAGGGTGTCCACCGCCTCGTACGCCTCTCGCCGTTCGATCAGGCGCATCGTCGTCACACCGCCTTCGCCCAGGTCGAGGCATTGCCGCAGGTCGAAGAATCGAGCGAGCTGGAGATCAATGACGAGGATTTGCGGGTCGATACCTACCGGGCCTCCGGGGCGGGCGGTCAGCACGTCAACAAGACTTCGTCGGCGATCCGGATCACCCATATCCCGACCAACACGGTCGTCACCTGCCAGAACGAGCGGTCGCAATTGCAGAATCGCGAGTCGGCGATGAAAATCCTGCGTGCCAAGTTGCTCGAATTGCGCGAGCGCGAGCGCGAGGAAGAGCGTTCGCGGCTGAAAGGCGAGCGGATGGCGGCCGAGTTCGGCAGCCAGATCCGTTCCTACGTCTTGCACCCCTATACGATGGTGAAAGATGCCCGCACCGACGAGCAGACCGGGAATATCCAGGCGGTGCTCGATGGTGATCTCGACCCGTTCATCGAAGCATATTTACGCACGCAAATCGGGGCCAACGAGCCGTCGAACGCGGGCGCTTGATCAGTTGAGGTAGCGGATGCGGCGGTTACAGGGTGTGGCTCATGGCGTGGGATGGCGTACGCTCCTGGCCTTGATCCTGCTGGTTGGCCTGGGCGGCTTCGGATTGCGTCTGTCGGTCCATGCTGCGCCCGCTATCCCCGCTCAAGTTGCCGTCGCTGCCGCCGCGCCGCGCCTCGTGTCGCAAGCCGCGAAGTCGGACTTCCCGAGCAAGATCACCTTCACGTTGACTGCCGAGAGCGACGGGGCCGAGATCACCGAGGCGCGGCTGTTCTATCGGCCGGTCGCGTCGGAGGTTTCCAACCTGTCGATCGCTCAGGTGACGCGCGGGCGACGGATCGCGCTCACCCATGCGGTCGATATGACCACGCGCTATCTGCCGCCCGGCCTGGATATCGAATATTACTGGTCGCTGACCGACGCGGATGGGCAGCGCACCGATACCCCGCCGCAGACTTTCCTCTACCAGGACGGTCGTTTCCCCTGGCGCACGGCTACGGGGGGGCAGGTCACGGTCTACTACTATTCCGGCAACGACGACTTCGGCCAGGATCTGCTGGATACCGCGCAGCGCACGATCGCGAAGCTCGGCCAGCGTTTCGGGGTTACCGGGGACAAGCCGGTCCATATCGTCGTCTACGGGAACAACCGCGACTTCGCCACCTCGCTACCGCCGAACAGCGCCGAGTGGATCGGCGGGCAGGCCCACCCCGATCTCGGCCTGATCGTGACCGGCATTCAGCCCGGTGCCAGCGCGGCGGCGGAGACACGGCGGATTCTGCCGCACGAGGTCAGCCATCTCCTGCTCTATCAGGCGACCGAGAATCCCTATGGTGGCCCGCCGCACTGGCTCGATGAAGGGCTGGCGGTTTACAACCAGGAGACGGCCGATACAAGCCTGAAACCGCTCCTCGATCGCGCCATCTCTACCGGCACCCTCTTACCCGCGCGTGCCCTGAACTCCAACTTCCCGCTCGATCCGAATCAAGCGCGACTTTCCTATGGCGAGAGTGTCAGCCTGGTCACCTATCTGCTGAACAAGTACGGCGATGCCAAGCTCGGTGAATTGCTCCGTTCCTACAAAGACGAGCTTTCGTATGACGAAGGGCTCAAGCGGGTCTACGGCTTCGATACCGATGGGCTCGACCGGGAGTGGAAAACCAGCCTGAATTACGGCGGCGATAAGCCTGCTGCCAGCGGTACCTCGGGTGTCGCGGGCACCTTTGCCGCGCCATTCGGCGGCAATACCCAGGCGTTCCTCGGCGTGGCCCTGCCGATCGTCGGCTTCAGCGTGATCGTCGCCGGGGGCCTGGCGATGCGCCGTCGCCGCCCCGCCGCCTAGCCCGCCGACTGGCATTCCCATACGGACTACGGACTGTCCCGCCATACTTTCCAGGGTGCGTCTCCACGCCGATAGACTGCTATGACCATGAGGTGACCCCATGCCCGCACTGAAGTTTGGCCTCTTCTCGATGAATGCCGGGCCGTGTAGTTATCCCGCCGTGGCAACGCGGATCGCGCGACTCGCCGAAGATGCCGGATTCGACTCGCTCTGGGCCGGGGAGCATGTGGTCCTGCCCGATCCGCGTGTCCCACCGTCGCCGATGGATCCCGGCGACCGGATCCTCGACCCGCTCATTGCCCTCACCTTCCTGGCGGCGCAGACGCGCGAGATTTTGCTCGGCACCGGGATCATCATCCTGCCGCAGCGCAATCCGCTGGTCCTCGCCAAGGAGGTCGCGAGTCTCGTGGCCCTTTCGCAGGATCGTCTGATCCTGGGGATCGGCGTGGGGTATTTGGAACCGGAGTTCCGCGCGCTGGGGATCTCCTTCGCCAACAAAGGCGCGCGTACCGATGACTACCTCGCGGCGATGCGCGCGATCTGGACCGAGACAAGCCCAGCGCATGATGGGCGGTTCGCCCGCTTTTCTGGCGTGCAGGCACAGCCACAACCGGGGGCGGTGCCGATCGTGGTCGGCGGCCATTCGGCGGGTGCCTATCGGCGGGCGGTCGAAACGGCCAATGGCTGGTATGGTTTCGCGCTCGATCCTGTCGGCACGGAGCACGCACTCGCTGGTCTGCGCGAAGCCGCCGCGCGTTACGAACGCCCGGCCGCACTCGGCCCTCTGGAAATAAGCGTCACGCCGCGCGGCGATATCGATCCGAACACGGTCGCGAGCTTTGCTGCGCTCGGCGTCGATCGGTTGATTCTCCAGCCACATTACAGCTTGGACGAGGCGGGCGTTGCCCATTATGTGACCGCGATCGGTGAGACGTTGATCGGGAAGGTGTGACGATGGATGGGCACCGGTCTGCCATTACCGTGCGGGCGCGCGAGGCGACCGATCTGGAGGCGATCACGACACTGATGGGGTGTCCAGGTGTTGTCCGTGGCACGCTCCAACTCCCGCTGCGCTCGCTCGATGAGCGGCGCGAACAATTTGCCCGCCGCGCGCCCGGTACACATAGTCTGGTTGCGGAGATCGATCGTCGGGTCGTGGGGCAATTGAGTTTGCATGTCGAGCAGAATCCGCGTCGCCGCCACGTCGGCGGTATCGGGATGGCGGTCCACGATGATTTTCAGGGGCGCGGCGTTGGCTCGGCGCTGCTGACTGCGATCCTCGATCTGGCCGATCGCTGGCTCGCTCTGCGGCGGATCGAGTTGGATGTTTATACCGACAACGCCGCCGCGATCCTGCTCTACGAGAAGTTCGGCTTTGTGCGGGAGGGGCAGTTGCGCGATTACGCCTTTCGCGATGGCGGCTATATCGACGCCTTCTTCATGGCGCGGCTGCTACCGTAGGGTCGGCTAGTGCCCAATCCTGCGAAGGGATCCCGGCGGGACGGTCTGTGGCAGGGTCACGGTAAAGGTTGTCCCCACCCCGAGCGTACTGGCGACGGTGATTGTCCCGCCATGTGCCTCGATGATCTGGTGCACGATGTAGAGCCCTAGTCCGGTGCCGCTGATCCGACCTTGCACCGCCGCACCACGCGCGAACGGCTTGAACAACTCGCGTTGCTCCTCCGGCGAGATCCCCAACCCCCGATCGCTGATGGCGATCCGGGATTGCCCTTCGGCGGTGGCGTCTATCCGCACGCGGACCTCGCCGCCATCTGGCGAGTATTTCATCGCGTTGGAGACGAGGTTCGTCACCACCTGATCGAGGCGGACACTGTCCCTTCCCCGATGAGCGGGTCGGGCGCATCCAAGATCAGGCGATCTGCCCGCATCGCTCGGCTCTCCAAGGCTTCGGCGCGCTCGATGACCGCTTTGGCGATATCGACGAGATCGCACGGTGCCGGATCGAGATCGAGGCGGCCTTGCTGGATCCGGGTGACATCCAGGAGATCGCTGACGAGGGCTTCTAGGCGATCGAGTCCGGCCCCGATCCGCCCCGCAAAGAGTTCCAGGCGGTCCCGGTTAAGTGTTGCACCGTTGAGCTGGCGTTCCAGCAGTTGCAGATAGCCTTTTGCGCTCGTCACCGGCGTACGCATCTCGTGTGCGGCGATCGCCACGAACCGATCGCGGGCTGCGACCGCCTCCTGACTCTGCCGATAGAGCTCGGCGTTATCGATCGCCTGCGCGCAACGTTGAGCCAGTTCCTCGGCCAGGGCCAGGTCATCTGTGCCGAAATGTCTGCCCGAATAGTCTGTAGTGATGAAGGTGAGCGCCCCGAGTACTCGCCCCCGCGTCAGCAACGGCACGGTGATCAGCGAGCGGATTCGTAGATCGAGGAGGAGTTGCAGATGCTCGTCGTTCTGGGCGAGGGAGCGCAACTGTGGTTCATCGCACTCGGCGATCAGCAGCTGGCTGATGGGAGCAATCTTTTGGGATCGTGGCCCGCGCGATGTTCGCGCGGGCTGTTCGGTGAACCGGCGGATTGCCGCCGCTTGCGCCTGCTGGGCCGGATCGGCGTGCGCCACGGCAAGGCGATACCCGCGATCTTCCGCCCCGACGATATCAACGAAACACCAGTCGGCGATCTGCGGCACGGCCAGCCAGGCGACCCGCGTCAGCGTCTCTTCGGAATCGAGCGATGCTGCCAGTGTTGTCCCCGCATCGGCGAGGAGGCGTTGGGCTCTGGCTAGTTGCACGCGCGTGGTGATGTCGGCCTGGATGCCGATGAAATGTGTGAGGGTATCAGCCTCATCGCGCACCGGGGCGAGGGCCAGATCGATCCAGAAGGGGCTGCCATCGTGGCGATAGTTCTTCAGGGTGACGCGACAGGCTTGCCCTGTCGCCAGCGCGGTGCGGATCTGCGCGAGGGCCGCCTGATCGGTGTCGGCACCTTGGAGGAAGCGGCAATTCTTCCCGAGTACGTCTGTTGCCGCGTAGCCGGTGATCTGCTCGAATGCCGGATTGACGAAGATCAACGGCATATCCGGCTGGCGAGCATCGGCGATCGTGATCCCGGTACTCGCTGCTGCCAACGCGCGTTCGCGCAAGAGCGCCATCTCCGGGTCGTTCTGCACGGTCAGGCCAGCGGCCCATTGGTGCTTACCACGCTAATGATGGAACGACCGCGCCATTATTGCCAGCACCGAGCCCATCCGTGATCTCTCGGTCTTGCTCACCGGGAATCATCGCAAGATGTGTGCTGGGAATTGATACTGTGGGTAGATTTGTTGACGCGGTGATTATCTAATGGGGCGCGCCGAAGAGTTCGGCGGCGTGGGTGCCGTCGGTGGGGGGTGTTGGCAGCGGTGTGCCGATAGCTGGGTCTCGCTGCGCCGTGCGCTCATCGCTGGCAATTGCTCCATCGCGGACACGGATGATCCGGCGGGCGCGGGCGGCGAGGATCGGGTCATGGGTGACGAAGACCAGCGTCCGATCGCTGCCCGCGAAGTCGGCCAGCAGCGCCATGATCCGCTCGCCGGTGATCGAGTCGAGGTTCCCGGTCGGCTCATCGGCCAGCAGAAGCGGTGGGTTGTTGACGAGAGCACGGGCGAGGGCGACCCGTTGCTGTTCTCCCCCGGAAAGTTCGGCGGGTAAGTGATCGGCTAGCTCCGCCAGTCCCACTTCTTCCAGCAGTTCGAGGGCACGCCGTCGCCGCCGCCCGGTGCCGACCACCGTGCCGCGAAACTCGCTCGCCAGCAGTACATTTTCCAGCGCGGAGAGGGTTGGCATCAGTTGGAAGAATTGGAAGACGATCCCAACGTGTTCGCCACGCCAGCGTGTCAGGCGCTCTTCGGAGAGGGCGGTCAGATCGATGCCACCGACCAGAATACGCCCAGCGGAGGGGCGGTCGATCCCGGCGATCACATTGAGAATCGTCGATTTGCCGCTGCCCGATGGCCCGACGATGGCGACACTCTCGCCCGCCTCGATCGTCAGGTCCGTGGGCGTGAGCGCGGTAAGAATCCCGCGCCCGGTCTGATACGCCCGTGTGACCGCTTCGAGGCGGATAAAGGGGACATCGATAGCGGGCGTGGGTGCTTCGACAGTTGGCGGAGGCTGACGGCGGGTGAAAAACCGCATTCGTGGCGTCAGTGTCGCGGCGCGACAACGCGGAACCAGAGAACAGCCAGGGTCGCGATCATCCCCACCAACGCGAAGATAATCGTCCAAGAAAGGTGCTGCCAGAAAGCGACCGCTATCCCGGCCCCGATTGCATTGGCGATGCTACTCGCGGAACTCCCAGACTTCACTGGCAAACGTTGCCCGCTGGCGAGAGCCAACGCTACGGTGCTGAGCAGACCGAGAATGATCGCGGCGGCGGCGCTGGAGAAGGCGACTGCCATGCCGAGCGGCCCCTGCCAACTGGTGCCACGACGTTGCTGTACGGCGAACTCGCGCGGCGCTGGGAGCGGGCCGATCCGCTGCATCAAGCGCATAGTGAAATCCGGTGGTGGCGGCACGATCTGCAAGTGCGCGGTCTGGAGCGGGAAGGCGCGAAGCTGATCGAAGGCTTGAGCGCAACGCGGGCAGCCTTCCAGATGAGCGGCTACCGTGCCTCGTTGCCCCTCGGGTAGTTCATAATCGAGATACATCCATAGGATCGACTCACACTCTCGACAGCGCATCCTGCCTTTCCTCCACCCCTTCCAGCATTTTCCCGAGTTGCTTGCGCGCCCGGTGAATCTGGGTTTTGATCGTCCCTTCGGGTACGCCAAGGATCTCCGCGATCTCGGCGCACGACAAATCTTCCCAGTACCGCAGCACCAATGGTGCGCGATATTTCTCCGGCAAGCGCTTCAGGAGACGCTGCATCTCATCGCGCGATTCGCTGCTGAGTGCTTCGCCTTCCGGGCCGCTATCGCGAGCCCGCGCCCAGGGGATAATATTCTCCAGCGGCACGAATTGCATCCGCCGTCGGCGTAGCTGATCGATGCAGTAATTGGTGGCGATCGCCAGAGTCCAGGTCGAAAACTTGCGCTCGCTATCGTAGCGGGCAAGCTGGCGATAGATGCGCACGAAGATTTCCTGCGCCGCATCCTCGGCTTCCTCTGGCGTCCCGAGCATACGGTAGGCCAGGTTGTGTACCGCCCCCTGATACCGTTCGACGATCTGCCGAAATGCCTCCTGATCGCCTGCTTTCGCCGCTTCGATCAGGACCGCTTCTTCTGTTTGTTGCCCGTATGCGACCATCGCCGCTCCTTGTCCCTAATATACGAAAGTATATCATCTAGGTTTCACTATAAGTGTGTCGAAAGTTTGACCCGGCGATGGCGAACCGGTGGCAAGAGCAAAAAACTAGAAAATCAAGGGCATTATTTGGTTTTCTCGGTACAACTTTGATCTTTATCTACGTGGAGAAAGATCTTTGGCGTCACCTGGCGGCGTCGAGTTCGGCGACAGGATAGCGAACGGCT
>JAABUK010010346.1_pt1 | contig 12468 bp, 13 predicted proteins | sample 5559141 | NCBI WGS metagenome assembly JAABUK01 (sample SAMN10711869, study PRJNA513367) | rock metagenome | isolation source: Antarctica rocks | place: Antarctica: Victoria Land, Pudding Butte nord | collected 2016-01-03
TCTTCCCTCTGTCCTCTTCCCTCTGTCCTCTTCCCTCTGTCCTCTTCCCTCTGTCCTCTTCCCTCTGTCCTCTTCCCTCTGTCCTCTTCCCTCTCCCCTCTTCCCTCTCCCCTCTTTTCTCCTCGTTCCATGCCTTCATCATGGCAAGGACGAAGACCACCGCAGACCATGTACTCCAAGGTTATGACCAAGGTCAACTTCATGTTGGTGGCAAAACATCGTCACTTAGTGCTTGATGAATGAAGTTGTGCAGAGAACTTGGCAGATTCAGATCGCCCTCCAGAAAGGGCCCAACGTACTTGGTTGTCCTTCCATCCTTTGGTACTTGATTAAGGACAGTGGTGGCGTGAGCACTGAGAAACATCTGGGTAAAGTCTGAGGGTGTTCTATCTTTCGATACCAGAGCCTGAGCAGCTTGATAGATGAACAAGAGGAGGTCGTGCGTCCTCTGTGTTGTCCATGGAGGTAAGTGATAGCTCCTACCCACTGTCTGATGGTGGGCAAAGAATGGCGATCCTAGATTCATAAGCACGAGCGCCATTGTTGCGAAGGTTTCAGGTCTATTGATACCCATCTCGTATCTGAGATCTTCCACAGCGTCGTCAATGTTCAGCGGTCCAGAGTGGAAAATCTTCCAAATGTGACCAAAGACGACTATGCTGGCGTGGCGAGCAGTGGTTGGGAAATCCACGTATTGATTGCAAACAGCTTCTAGTGCTGCAGGGAGGGCCGCTGCAGCGCAAAGCCGCTCCTCGAGTATCAGCCCAGTGCAATATTTGAACACGGCCAGCAATCTTTCATCATTTGTTGTTTTTCTTGTGTACCAATTGGGTGAATCCCTGTCGAAATCCATCGTCTGCTTCGCGAGATACACATCATCGCATTCGGAGACCGTCTTCTCACATTCGCAGATAAGAGATGCAAAAGTTCGTCCATCAAAGTTACACCCATCGGGCTTGGCCTCCAATATTTCACGAGCATGCAGACAATACTTTGCACTCTCTGCTGGTTGGGCAAGCTTGCGAAAACCGTTCGCGAGCTGAATGTGTAAAGCGCATTTAGTGCGACCATTGTTACAACCAGGAACACGAAGTAAATATTTCATCGTCCTGACCAATAGCTGGAGTTGCTCTGTGGTGCTTGCGCTGCATGACATCTTGGATATAGCTGGTACGAAGTCGAATTTGGATGTATCCGACAGCAGTATGGCGGTCAGCAATTGAAATGATAGATTGAATGCTCTCTGATAGCTACCAATTGCCCATAAGATCTCTACCACATCCCCTATTTTTTCCAGTGCCAGGTAACCTGGCCATGGCTCATCATGATTAAGAGGGCGATCAGTGTCTTCGGCGGCAAGCATCATTAATCGCAGTGATTCAACGTATTCCAAGATTTCAATGTTTGCAGGTATGATGGCGAGCGAGCTCTCCAGGCTCTTGATCTCCAATGTAGGTCGCTCTCTTCCTGGAGGAGGCGATGAATGGCTTGCTGTAGGTAATAGAAGCTCATTCAAAGTCGGGTTTAATTCGGCCCTTTGGTGATAGTCGGGCATATCCTGCATTGTCGCAAATGCTTCGAGGTTTGGGAGGTGCCATTTCCGAAATCTTAATTTGTATTGGTGGCGCCTTCACAGAATAATGTCAGAAAAGGAGCCAAACGACAGCGGTCCAGTATCATCTCAGTACTGAAAGGACGGAGAAGGAATCTGAAAGCATATTACAGATGCGCCGACTCACGATGCTCTAAAATTATAATCGATAGCCATAACGTCTATCAACTTGTTCAAGGTCATATTAGGACGGCGCTGGCAGATCACGGCTTTGTGTTTCTCCCATTCAGCATCGGAAATCGAAGGAGCTTGAGACGCTCGTCCTTTCCAGTTCAGACGCAAGCCAGCCATTGCGAGTTTCCCAAACCGGTCCAAAAGAAGCCGCTTCAGGCAAGGAGAAAAGCGGGCATCGCCAACACTGCGAATGCAAAAGAGATTTGGTCTGGCCTTGAAAATGTTTCAGGGCGCAAGTGAATGCAGGAAACAGGTGTAGAGTCTGAGGATTCCTATTGATGTATGACGAAAGAAAGCTGGCGATAAGCGGCCCACATATCGAAGTACTTTTGGACAGTCCTGTCGGCGAGGCATTTACATCTGCGAGACCACGGCCCATAAGCAGAAGCGCGGGTTTGAAGGGCATGGGAAGCTGGGACATGGGGGAGGTAAGGAACCAGGAAACATGGGTAACGCCAGGTGGAGAGGAGAGGGAGAACCAGCGCCGTAGCAGCAGAGGGAAACGCCAGTCTGTGCGAGCGACCAGGATTAGCTATGATGAACAAGAAGTCCAGACCTTTCCCCTAAGCCTCTCTGACACCACCCCGTCGTGAAATCACCTCGCTGGCCCGCTGCAAAGAAACTCAAAACAGCCTAATGGCGCGCAATCATCAACCCGCCATGCCTCTTATAGAAGGAGGCCACGAGCCTTGATGGGCGCGGCGGCACGAGCATCGGAGACGGTGATTGAGTGCCGGTACCTCTCCGATTGCGGCATGTGGCCACTGCACGTAGGACCACGGATCCACGGGTCCAGCGCATCATCCTACTTACCGCCTCGACCTGTATTTGCGCACGCTGGCCACTTCCCACGTTAGGTAAGGTTCACTCGCAACCACCAACACCTGGTTGTCACTCGTTCGTCACTTTGGCTTGCCGGCTCGAACATGGTACAGGAGTGGTCGATCCGGCGGCCAATGCTAGCCTCCTTGCGGAAGGAAGCCCTTAAGCTATGCTTCCGATCTCTGAGTAAAGTCCTGCTATTCCACTTTTGGCAAGTAGACAAATGCAATTTTTGGTTGATATTGACTGCTGGGCATGAGCAACGATTGCGCCCACTAAAGAGATGAATGCCATTCATCAGTCGATACACTAGCGCCTTGTTTGCATGTGCTTTCTCTGACTGTTCCTTTTGGTGTGTGGCCACGGAAGTGCAAGGGGAAGTGGGTGTGCAACTGGATGTTCTACCTCTCATTTGAGAAGGAGACCACCTTCGGCTCAGCCTCAAGCATGGTCACTGTGCTATAAAGATGCGGTCTGTTCAAGTCCTTTCGCTCAAAACCTTCCATTTGTGCTCCAACCCTCTTTTCACAGATCGTGTACCCAGGAATCATCGCCTTCAACCACCAAGCGGGACCGAGTCGGTGATGTCCAGGTCTGGTAAGCTGTGCTTCCCTATAAACAGGTGAATGGCCCATTGAGTCTGACACTCCACAGAACCACCAGTCACTCGAAAGGTAATCATGCCTGCAAAGGAGTCCGAGGCCAAGGCAATCGCCACCAACACCAGCCTTGACCGCCAGAACCCTCACCTCATCCAGATGGGTGCTGTCCATGACCCTGCCCTAAATGGCAAGCCTCATCCTGATTGGAATGGCATGTGGTGCGAGCTGACCTATTTAGGTATCACCACCACCGGAGTACCGAAGTCAGAAGCAGGCTTGAAAAACACATCACTCTTCTCGGCCACGAATGGCAACGTCAACGCTCGGCTTCCCACCCATGCCAAGAGTACTGCCGGGTATGTTGCAGTGTGGCAAGGCCAGAGTCCTCGCTCGGAGCCCTCATTCGAGAAGCACTCGATGCAGTTCTGGCGCGCCGAGTCGGCTTCTGATCAGCCTTGGAACGGTCTTGCACTTGGACAGAGCGGTGCATATACTGGTCCAAAAAAGAATTGATCTTGACACGCGTATAGATAACGCTGCGAAACTGGGAAGCACGGTTGGACCACAGAGTTGAATTTCTTGGAGCAGAGCGGCACTGAGGATAGACTTCGTGTACCTAGAGACATATTCAGTCATCTTAACTCGAAACTCTTTTTCACGTAAAGCAAGTCCTAAGCTCCGATGCGCTGTACTCGTCAGTTTGCTAGGGAAATATTGGTGAGAAGATGGAGCTGCAAGACCACGCAACGAACTCTGAGAGATGTTGAAAAGCTTTCGCGGTGAAGCTGCGGCTCTTGGGAGATGGCGTTCTGAACTGGTTGAAACTCTGTACTGTACCGCTATTCTTGAAAACCTCAAACAGTACGACTCATTTGATTTTCTTCGCTTTCATTCTTATCGTCTCATTGTTCACAAAGATTCCCTTTCCCTTGTACGGCTCCGGCTTCCTCCATTCTCTGATCTCTGCTGCAAATTGAGCCACCACTTGCTTCTCACACCCTTCCAGCAATATTCTTGTGGGTTGCGGTACACTAGCTTTGACACCAAGCGGTATTGGCATCTCGATCGGATGCGCATATCCCAATTTCAGGGAGACGAATTGTTGTCCGGGATATTCCCGTTGTTTGGTGATTGCGGAGTTCTCAATTGTAGCTCGGTAGCCAACACCGACAAGACGTAGAACGCAAGAGTGTCCCTCTGATACTCCAAGTATGTAGTTCTGCATATGTGCCCGCATTGTGCCTGTATTCTGTCTCAGCTACATAACATCTTGGTGCACTTTCTTCACAAACCCCACATAGCCCTCTGATGGGGTATCGTCGAGTCCACAACACTAAACGTGACTTTCTTGTTTTCGGTGTTGTGACTTGCGGACAAGTATGGTGGCAATGGAAGTGTCATCAGGCCTGGCCGCAAAGTCAGCGTGGTAGATGTCCAGGTTTCTCTATCAAGAACACACCTAGTGGCCCTGCCACCTCTACTGCCGACACCGGCACATCCTTTTGTCGACTCCTGACATTGGACTTGGGCAGGTCGAAGAAGCGCAGTGACACTTCCGACGGAACTGCTATGGGCGCACCTCCAATTCTGGAATGGCTGCCAGGAGTCGACGAGAAGGCTCGGGCTTGACAGGATTTTGCGAACGCTGGGAGAAGGAACAGGTTTACAGAGCTTGACGTTGAACCCTCCCGCACCAATCTTTGAAGCGATCTGCTCGGAGCTGGACAAGGCATGCTGTCTCTGCTAGGGTTGTTGTCTGTTAAAGTCTATCAATCGGACTCGTTGCTGCCAAAGCTCTTTCCCAATTGTGGTTAGAGCGGGAAATCCGCGGATATCGGACGCGTTCCTGGAACATCTTCCATCATTACGTCTTCCTCCCAAAACTTTCACAATTCACAGCATTTGAGGAGTGCGCAGTCACCGTAGAACTTGGGTCCCAGAAACTTAGAATCGAAAGCTGAGGATGAACTGAATATCTGGCGCCCTCCAGGCCACTCGGACCAATCTCTTCTCTCACCCCTTCTTCACCACCTCAACCACTTATGAAGCATTTCTTTCCTCTCGCTCTTCTATACATTCAACAAGAATCTTTCTATGCTCCATAATCTTATTCTACTGCATTACTCTCATATTTGCTTGCTTCTTCACTACCATTTCATTACTTGTTCATTCCCTATTCCCAATCCTACAGACAGTGCAGAAGTGACATCGGCAGTATATGCCCTCAATGCATACGTCGATGCCATAAAGAGCACGCCGCTGTCGAGCCAGTCATTGATGGACTGAACGCTGAACCACCTGCAGATCGACTGCGATTTACATAAGCCAGGTGGCAGCTGAAGATGAAGAAAGCTCGATCCTTTCCGTTGGCGCTGTGCCCGTATGTCATCACCTTCGCAGCTTTGACAGATCTTCGGAGCTGCAATGCACTGCACAGTAAGACGGTGATATCGGCAATAGGTAAGAGTGACGTTGCGGTATCACAGAGACCGTTGCGTTGCATCGATTGTCAAGCTACTGACTCTCTTCTCTAGCTCGCCCGAATCTACCGGCATATCAGATGAACATGAGCGGATCGACTCTCCTCCAGTATGGTCATGCGGAGAATGAATTGATGGAAGGCATCAAATTGATTGAGAGCATGAAGATCGCTTCCAGCTGCAAAACAAAAGCTACTGAGCAGCTCCTGAATTCATGTTCCGCTTTTGATGGTATGCAGTCAAGGGAAGGCATGGCTGCAGAAGAACTCGACAAAGTAAAAAGCCAATATGGCGCCCGATTGGCGGTTTGTGAATTGCAAGAAGCAGAAAACCCACCGAAATTGCCGCGTTGCTCCTATCTTGGGTCTTCAGTGCCTGCTGGCCTGGTGCACCGCGGCCGATTGGCAGCCTGCTTGAGAGAATTACAGAATAACGCGGTATTCTGGAGCTCATATGTCAACAGCCTGCAGAACGTTGGTTACATGTGTCAGGTGGCACGAACCGAGATCGAGAGAGAAGAGCTAGTAGAGCAACGTCGGGCTTCGCTCAAAACTTCACTTCTGGTCACAAGAGTGCTGTCTGAATTCCAGCAGAACGTCGCCACGCAGAATGCGGAGCTTCTGACACATGCACAGAAGCTGAGAGAGTTGCATCGTCAAAATGCCGAGGAATTGACCGCCGTGCGTAAGGATACTTCTTCCACCCTGCAACAGCTGAGAGAAGAATTTCGGGCGCAATTGCAAAATGTGGCCGACAAAGCAGAGGCGGTGATCGACAGGGTGACCGCAAGCGCCAGTGACACGAACGAGGAGGTTGTGCGGTACGTGCAGAACGTACAGCACAGCCTTGTAAACATCTGGCAGATGATGGCTGAGAGTAACGCGGAAGTTGCTGCACGCCAGTTGCAAGATTCTACGGAAAGTCACGAAAGGGCGTTAGCAACCCAGCGCACGCTTGAGACGGTTGTCATGGAAGATGTTGGCAGGCTCTCCAACGCTTTGTCGGGCCTATCGAGTGAAGTTCTGCTTGCGGGAAACCAAGTCGCAACAATGCTCCGAGGACATGCTTTCTTGGCAGAGACCCTCGAACAGTCTGTGGCAAAATCTGTCCATGTGGCTGACACGCTCAACAAGCTGAATGTGCCGGTCCTCGAAATGTTTGCTAGGGCAGCGAGCATCGCAAATTTCATTTTTAGCGACTCTTTTCTGATCGTTGTCGGCTTTCTTTCGCCAATGGCTGCATTGTTCGTTGGCGCTGCCTTATTTAAGTTCAGGTTGATGCTGTGGCTGCTTGGAGTTTGGATTCTGCTTTCGTCGTCTTACGGTATGTTTTCATCTTCTGACAAGACTTGGTGGTCTCTGACTTCATTACCTAGGAATCCTGTGGGCATACAGGTTCTTGAATTCGGCACGAGGAGTCCAAAGCATTTTCCAAGGGGCATGGCAAGCCACCACGACGTCGCTCGCGCTCGTGACTGTGTGCTCTATCATTTTCATTTGCTTTCAAGCCGCTCGAGGAATCTGTCGTCAATTTCAAGAACAGCGGGCCGTGACCAAAGCCAATGACGGCGACGACGAGGAAGTGAAGCGCCTCAAGAGAGCGCGAAAGAAGAGTCTGGAGACCGCAAAAAAAGCTCGTTTCGCCCGAGCATCAACCTCACCACCCTGCTGATTACCTAGGTTATTCCACCGACGCGCCCAGTACAGACTTTCTTATCTCGGACATACTTCTACCAATATTTGCTTCTTCGATGTGGTCGAAGAAGCTTGAACATACGTTACGTCGCAAAGCCCCCACGCCTTTACGACTCACGACTCCTCATGGACGCTTTGAGGTTGAGCAGTCCTAGAAGAGGTCGATATCTTTCCAGTTTGGGAGGCAGCCTTTGACATTTTAAGTACTTGTTTCGTACCTGCTTTGACGTTGACTGAGGCGGCTCTTTTCGTGGCCTAAATGATCATGGCGCAGGCGTTGAAAGCAATGAAGTCGCCTTCCTAAGCGACCAGCACATGCACAGATCATCGCTAATCTATCAAGACTCTGATACACCCACTCTATCGTGCTCATTCGAATGGCTCCTCGGCGAAGATGTTTCGATCTGCACTAGAAATCACATCGAGAGCGGCCTGCACTTGCAGGAAAGCCTAGTTAGGGGAGATATTTCAACGCCATGAGCTAAAGGCAGCATCAGTCCAATACGGCAAATTTAGCAACCATTCATTGCATCCACTGAAAGTTCAATTCTGATGCTCGGACCCCTGCTTTCCCCTTTCAGCGCCAACGCTAGGTTGAGATGCTGTCTCCCTGAAACAGCGATAGGAACAAATTTCAATGCATTTTGCATAGCCCTGTCCCAATCTAGTCCATAGAACATCCCTTCTCACGCCCAACCCATTCCATCTCAATCCCCCAAAATCTTAACCTTCATCCACTCACTCGTGCCCACCCCCAAATTCAACCCATTCCTCTCCCACCACTCCCTAACCTCCCCCTCGCCACTTGCCCCCAAACTATCCTCCATCGCCTCCTCAATATCGCAAGTCTTATACTCCACCCGCATCCCACTCCTGCTTTTCCACCACTCCAACACATCCGCATGCCCGTTCTTCGTCGCACCGACCAGAACCTGGTTATCGAAGATCATCTTGCTGGCCTTGAGCTCGCGCCACAGCTCCAGGACGTTGACGTGGCCGTGCGTGGAGGCAAGGCGAGCGACGCCTTCTTCGTGGGAGTAGGGCACGCCGGATCGGTCCCACCAGGCTACTGTGGCTGCGCGGCCGGATTGGGCGGCTGCTAGGATGGATTTCCCGACTTTGAGCGGTACTGGCCACTTTGAGTCTTCGCGGGCTCGGCTCGTCTTCTTCCACCATTCCAGCACGTCGACGTGACCCTTTGCGCTCGCGGATTCGAGAGCTCGCTCTGTGTAGCGCATCTCGAGGCTGCTGTTGGCCCACCATTGCAGGACATCAATGAAGCCGGCGCGGCTGGCGCCATCGAGGGCTTCGGGAGCGTATTCCTTTTTCAGGATGGCGGGTTCGGTGCGCCACCATTCGAGGATGGTGGGGTTGTTGTATATTATAGAGGCTTTGTGGGGGATCAGGGCGAGGCCGAAGGAGGTCCAGAAGATGTCTTTTTGGTGGGTGGCTAGGTGGCTGAGGATGGGGGTCAGAGAGAATTTGAAGATTAGTTTTACAGCCAGCGGGGAGAGGGTGGAGGGAGCGGAAGAGTTGTTGTCAAGGGTGGAACGGATGGTGGAGTGTGGGGCTGTGAGGAGAATGTACTCGAGGCTTCTTGGTCGGGAGGGGGAGCTGGGGACATGTGCGAGCCATTCGTAAGGGATAGGAAGGGAGGTGTACACCCCGAGGGCGGTGGCATATTCCCAGTCACTGAGGTATTCAAAGATCAGTGTCCAGATTTCTGGTGGGAGTTTGGACGTCGGTCGGGTGGAGCTGCGTTGGCGGTGAGAGTGATGTTTTAATGAGAGAAATTTGTCGTACGGTTGGAGGGTGGCTTCGGGGGGCGGTGGTGGGTCAAGATGGCGGGTGCAGATGGTCTTTCGTGCTTCGGCGTTGATCGCTTCAAGTGCTTCCTCTGGTCCTTTCCAGTCCCAGAGGTATTCGATGCTTTGATCCATACCCCTCCGTCCATCACCTCCAATATCCCAGATAGCTGGACGAAGGACCTGAATCCAAATCCACTTATTCTGAATTTCGATCATCTGCCTCTTCCATATTGGGCTTCTCCATTGATCAATGCTCAGCTCGGGTAAGATGACAACTTTCTTCGAAGTATTCCAGCAGCGAAGTACGCTGGAAATGGTGTCATATGCTAGACCAGCAAGCATGGCTGATACCGTGTCTGCATCCATCTCCACAAACAGGACATCTGCCCACCTCGCATGTTGATGCGACTGCTGAGAAAGCTGAGCCCGTTCTTCCTCCCAGACTGGAAAGCGAATCTCGTTGTAGATATCCACGTCTGCTGAGGGTTTGTAGCCGTCGTCTACAATATTTGCTCGCCACCGCTTGCGAACCACTCGAATATTGAGATCGCTGCGGGGCTCGAGATAGGGCAGGATTCCGTCGAGTCCAATCCGATCGGTCAGGTAGAGAAGCATGTTCGCTCTTCGACCGCTATCAGCTTTTGCAGGCTGCGGGTTCGAGATTAAGTCCATGTCCAGAGCTCAATCCACGGAGTATGCGAGGTTGGAGGATTCCGAGAAGTTTGAAGCAGGATTACACTGCACGTCAAGAAATCTAGCCGTTGGAGCAAGGAGGCTCTTAGTGAATGATTCATGTTATCGCCGTGGTTACACAAAGGCAAGACCTGCAGACATGATTGCTTGTAGACATATCAGTGGCGAAGGAGAGGTCCTTGCTGAATTTCTGCATGGCTTCCAAGAACGCGGGGAAGAAATGACGGCACAGATCTTTATTGTATTTTATAAGATTGATGATTCTGTACAATCGCTGCTGATGCGCTACCCTATCCTGAATCAATCCCGCACCATCTGCCCTGCTTCTGCTCCGCTTCTGCTCGCTTGTCCCTGCTCCCAGAAGACCTTCTTCCGATCCTCATTGGCTTTGGATAACGTCATGGTTATTGAAATTGTTAATTCCAATACTCTACAACATTGACCCCAACATTAACAATAACCTCGTGCATCATCTGGTAATGTCTCTATCTAAATGACTCTGTAGTAGCGTTTCTCCACGCTTGTCTTTCTGCTCAAAATCATATTTCTCTGATTTTGGATAATTCATCCATCGCCTTGACGCGGTGATTAGATTATCTGAACAATCACGCGTCGTGCGGCACCATACTGCGTGCAACAAAGAGCGAGAATGAAGTGAGTGGGAGATTTCGTTGGTCTCGTCGAGATAGGTGACAATTCTGAAAAGTGTAGCTATGTCACCTTCTTCACTATCTAGATTCCCAAGCGCGTCCCACAGGCAGACAAAGCGCCGTGTTCATCGCTATCAGCTATGAGCATTTACTGAGTACATCGCAGACAAACTCCCCCCAATTTGGACAGGCCGATCTTCTGACTATCAAAATATTAGAGTATATTACTATATTATACTTTTTCGGCTCCTGTCGCGGTTAGCCAGCCCTGTCGGATCGTGTAGCGTGCCCGGGTCGGTCGAAGGATTGGCCATCCTTGTCTCGAGCGTCTGTGCGTCGGTGGGTTTCATAAGCCGCAGATAGCTTCTATTCGATCGTTCGATTCGTTCGAGGTTTGTAAACGCACGATTGTGTCGTTGGGGTGCCTGTGCGGGCTGGTTTTCGGGCTCGGTGGCCTCAACAGGCTCGTTCGAGTTGATAGACCTGCTCGACAGGTGCAAGGAAAGGATGATACTTGTTGTAGCGTCACGGAGCTTGAAGAATTGATTCGATTTAGCTATTCTAACGAAGACAACGAGTATGAAGGAGAGAGAAGAGAAGCGACCAGAACCGATATCTATGTGCGTGCCTGCGAGCTTGGCGCTCACGTGACTGCAATCGCGCGCCCAGCGTGAGGTTAGGACCGCGCCATAACGGGTTAGGGGCTGTCCATGCGCAGGCACTCTAAGAAACTTCTGTCCTCACACGGTAAAAAAGAAAATCTATTGTCGTGTGCTAGAGCTTGAATCCTTGCAAGCCTTATTCGATAAGGAGGAGCCATTTCTGTCATCAACCACCAAATTCCCCTCCCAACCGCTCCACCGCCTGCAAAAGACCCCGTCTCATTTCGACAACATGGCAAAGGGAAAAGTCTGCTTAGTAAGTGACCTCCAGAGGGGTCAGCGACCACCCGCAGGATGCCTCTCTAACAGTGCCTAGGCCTATAGCGGTCAGATTTGAGTCTGAAAGTCCGTTGGGGAGTCATCCGCTGATTTTAGTACACAGGCGGTCTGGACACGAGCTGTATTCTGAGGTGGCTGCTTGGTAAGACCCTCACGACCCCAGAATCTTTGTAGGGTAACATTAAGGGCTGATCATCGAGTAATATAGACGAGGGATATGAGGTCGTTTGCTTCCTTGCGAACGTTGGACAAGAAGAGGATTGGGATGCGGTGGAGAAGAAGGCGCTCAAGATTGGCGGAAAAAAGATGGTGATTGAGGATTTACAGAAGGAGTTTGTGGAAGAGTTGTGCTTTAGGGCTGTGCAGTGCAATGCTCAGGTGCGTGCAGACTCATACTTGGCCTGCATCTAGGCCACGGAGACTGACTTGGACTTACAGTACGAAGGACAATACCTCCTTGGCACGTCGCTTGCACGTCCGGTGATCGCGCGATGTCTCATGCGAGTCGCACGGCGTGAACGCTGCGACTACGTGAGCCATGGGGCCACGGGGAAAGGGAACGATGCTATCCGCTTCGAGCTCGCCTTCTACGCGATCCAGCCCTCCATCAAGATCATCGCTCCATGGAGAGAGAGCAGATTCTTCAATAGATTTAAGGGCCGGAACGATCTGCTCGACTATGCTGCAGAAACCGGCATACCAGTCACGTCCACTAAAGCGAAGCCGTGGTCAATGGATGCAAATCTTGCCCACTGCAGCTATGAAGCTGGCATTTTGGAAGACCCGAATCAGACACCACCAAATGACATGTGGACCATGACCGACGACCCTCTGAAAGCTCCCAACGAGCCTACCGATATCACAATCAGCTTCCAAACGGGGATTCCGACCAAGCTCGTCACGCCACAGAAGACGTTCACGGATTCTGTACTGCTTTTCAAGGAGCTCAACCGTATTGGAAAAGTCCATGGTACGTAAGGCAGATGTAAAGA
>JAABUK010010347.1_pt1 | contig 12467 bp, 15 predicted proteins | sample 5559141 | NCBI WGS metagenome assembly JAABUK01 (sample SAMN10711869, study PRJNA513367) | rock metagenome | isolation source: Antarctica rocks | place: Antarctica: Victoria Land, Pudding Butte nord | collected 2016-01-03
CACCAGGACCAGCACACCAGAGCAGATATCCCTCTGCGAGCCCGTGCCTGAGTGTCTCCTATCGACCACAGGACATCGCGTCCAATACCGCTACCGTGCAGATTTACGCGCTTGGGCCTTCCGGCCCGAGTGGCGCTCGCGCCGAAGCGCTGACCACCTCCACCCCACTGGTTGTCATAACTGCCATTACGCGAATCAGATAGCGCAACGAGACCTCCTCATGCATCGGGGGTCTCGGGGGCATTGACCTCGTCATCGCGCATGAAGTGCTCGCCGCCTCCGTCTTGCTCCGCAGCAGGCGCATGGCCACGTCCTCCGGCAGCAAGCCTCAGCTCAACCGACCCATCCCCAAAGTCGGTGCTGGTCAACAGCAGGGTGTCACCCACGACCGCGTATTCGGCCATGATCTACGCCGCCACGCCCAGGTGAGCCAGCAGCACATCAATGGCGTCCGCCAGGCGCGCGTCGATCAGACCGAGAAGGTCCGTCCAGTCGCTCATCGCGCTGAGGTCGCCGGGGCCGTCCGAAATGCCTCGCAAGCCAACCATGGGCAAGCCGAAGCGCTCGCATGCGCGAAGCACCGCGAACGTCTCCATGTCGGCCATCGCGGAGCCAAGGTCAGCATAGTCATTCGCATCAAGCACCTTCGCTCCCGTCGATAACGTCGCAGCCGGGATGCCTACGAGTGGCGTTGAGAGGGCAATGGAGGCTGGACGATCGACAAACGGCGTGACGCCCTTGGGGAAGCCCAGCCGCGTCGCATCGATGTCGCGCCACGACACCTCTGACACCTGATAGACGGTGCCTAGCTGACACGTCTGTGATCCTGCCGAACCCAACGACACGACCAAGTCCAGGGCTTCTCCGTGGTCGTGCATCTGCTGCAGGCAGCTTGCCATTGTCAGAGACGCCTCGATCGGCCCAACGCCACAGATGAGCGGGTCTATTTTGGCGCGAAGCCCTGGGCCGTACTCTTGTGGCGCTGCCATGACAAAGAGAACTCTCTTTCCAGCAACGCTCTGAATTTTCATGATGCCTCGTCAACTAGCCGTAGAAGATAATCACCGTCGTTCCTGGTTGCGACTCAGTTGGCCGGCACCGCCTGTTCCCACGCAGTCCAGTTCGTCACGATGTCCGTCACGACCGGATTGCCCGCAATGAAAAGGTTGGCGATCGCTGGTGCGAAGCCGCCCTGGGCTTGGTAGTCGAGCAGGTTCTTGTCGTCGCTGCCGCCCGGCGGCGGCCGGTCGAAATCGGAGCCTGCGCGCAGCACCATCACACGCCGGTCGTCCGCAAGATGGGCAGCGGTCGCGCGCTTCAACACCTCGAAGGTCGCGTTGTCCTCCTGCTGGGCCGTGCATTGGACGCCGTGGCCCTCCGTCAGGAGCCTGGTCCAGACCTCGGACCGCTCTCCAAGACGCGTGCCGGACGTCCAAGTGTCACTGGAAACCGTGTCGCATTGGAGGACCGATGGCGGCTGATTGGCAGGAGCCGGGTAGGCGGCACGCGCCTGCTGTGCCGCGGGACTGTCGGACAGCGTGGCGGCCTTCGACAGCGCAAGGGCGCGCTGCAGCAACGGCTCGCTCAACTGGAAAACCTCGGTGTGGTAGTCGAGCGGTGGTTTCTCCCCAGGGCGCTTGGCGTTGATGCCAAGATAGCCGGACGGCCAGTCCCGCGGCGCCTCGCGGGCATCAAGCTCCCATTGCAGGCCGCCATCGACGAGATAGCGCGCCCAGGCAACCGACCCCAGCGTTCCCTGATGCGGGTTCATGCCTGCTACCCCGGCGATCAGCCAGTAGGTGTGCCGCAAGTCAAACTGGTTCGAGTAGACAAGGGCGGCGATTGACGCCGAGGCGTTCGCATAGCCCATTCCGGTCGTGACCTGGCACACCGCATCTGCACCGCAATGCACGGCCGGGTAGTCGGGTGACAGGCCGGGCACCGCGACCGTCTGCTTCATCTCGCGTTTGGAGAGCCAGACATCGCCTTCCAGCCCGAACATGGAGACGACCATGACCTTGACCGGCACCGGTGCGGGAACTTGAGCCTGCGCGGTGTTCGCGAGTGCGATTGCAGCAGCAGCGCCAAGTGCTCTAGCCAGTCTCATCCCCAGCTCCCCGGAACCAATCCGTTCAGGTGTGACGCGCCGCACACGTTTGCAGTTGCAGCGGTGCGCCGTTCGGCGCCTGTGACAAACCGTGCTGCATCCGTCGCCGCGTAGCTGCTCAAGCTGCGCGTCGAGCGTCTGGCCGTGGGTGCTGACACGGGCATAGCCAAGGCGTCGATGTTGGGGATCAGTTTCGGTCATATCTTACGGTAAGCCTAACCCATTCATGGAGCAGGGTCGAACGAACTTACCGAAAGTCTTGACTTTTGAAAATCACTGGCTGGTTGGAGCGATCAACACCATCTAGGCTTGAATCTGCCCCACTCTCATGACACGTAGCTATTGACCCTAGATCTGAGGCGGAATTGATCCATGGACCGTCAATATTTTGGCCCAAAAAACCCGATTTGGGTTTTAGATGCAAACGACCGCCGCCATAAGATGTGGATTGACCTCAATAAAACGGCCGCTTCTAATCCAGCCTTAAAGCGGTGGATTAGAGAAGGTTTTAATAAAGGGCTTCAGCCCGCTGATATGGCAGAAGAATGGGAGGTCTATCTCAAAGAAAATCCCAGGGAACTCGCACCGTTGTCGGACAGAGAGCGTCAGCTTCAGCAAGCGAGGATAGAACACGAGAAGTGGATAGAGGAGCAAAAAGCTAAAAATAAAGGTCCATAGTTGGCATGTCACAAAACAGGGTCAAGCGGGCTTGCCGAATATCTTGATTTCTGTAGTCAACTAGGAATGTTGGGCTCATCTCCCCAAATTGCTGACCCCGCACTATTTGCAGTTGCTGACCCAGCGCGGTTCGCCGCCGCAAATGGTGAACCGATGCCTACGCTATCGGTAGAGCGATGTACTAACCGGTCACCAACAATAGTTCCGACGTATCGCCCGTTAGTGCCATAGACTTTCTCTCCGTTGACTCGACCAACTACTTTACCGGAGCGGCTATAGACAGTATCACCGGATAGCTGGAGCGGTCGACCATTCTTTGTGTATAGACTCATCCTTTTTCTCCTGTTAGCTCTGATATTGGCTGCGTCTGTGGCCTACTCACAATCCTTGATTTCTACATTTGTCACGTTATCCGTTCGGCATCGCCACATCGCAGTATGACACTTCTTCCTAAATAGCGATCAGCACAAGGTCACTGGCCGGCAGGGTCGTGCGGTTACGCAATATCTCATCCGACCTTCTATCGCGTGGGCCGAACCGTCAAAATACTTGTGGCGCCTTCGTGCAAGTTCCCGTTGCGGAGTAGTGGAGGCTGAAGCTATAGGGAGGCACTCCGGGCTTGGCGGGCACTGCCTGCTGCGGCCCGTCGTAGCTGGCAGTGATCTCGCCCGTGTTCCGATCGATATTGAATTCCGCTCTGTCGATATTCGGATCCAGCCCTGGAACGCCTCCCTTCATGCTGCCTTTGACCGTGTTGGCGTCGAACGTCTCTACATCCAGCATCTTGCTGCCAAGGATGACGCTGGGGAGGTAAAGCATTTTAAAATGAACGTCCTCAATATGGAACGTTATCCGCTGCCGACCCATCTCGCCCGAAAGTTGACAGACAAGATTGTAGGGAACGAATGTCTCACGAAAGTTCCGCTGTGCCGCCGCCGAATCCGGCGTCGCTAGGAGTAGACAGGGCGAAAGCGTGCAGATCCAGCGAAGCATGGGGCATCATCCTCTATCGGGTAAGCCAGTTACACGCGGCAAAGGCTCACCAAGAGCTGCATTCTAGACATTCGTACACTACCCATCCACTTTCCTCGTTTTCATGGATGCAGCCGCTAGTATCCCCGGATTACCCGGTAATCGTCGTGCCCCTGGCTCTCGAACGCTCCCGCGCCCTCGTCCACCCGGATGCACGGTCGCCGCGTCGGCCCGCACCGCTCCAGCTTCGCCAGCACCCCCCTCTTGGCCCAATCGTCCCATCTGGCCTGCATCTCCGCCACCTCCGTCTGCAACCGCCACTTCTCCGCCCGCGCCGCCGCAACCGCCCCCATATCCCACCACAGCACCAGCCCGCTCGCCAGCCACCCCACCAGCACCAATGCCGCCACCGCCGCTGCCATCCAGCCCAGCAAGCGCCAGCTCGCCCACAGCACCACCCGCCGCAGCGCCGCGTCCGCCTGCCCGGCCTGCGCCGCCACCCTGTCCAGCCGGGATAGCAGCGGCCCCGTCGCCGCCTGCACCGCGGCCACCCCCTCCGTCGCCGCCCCGGCCAGGCCCTCCGCCACCGCCGCCCGCGCCGCGCCCTGCACCCCGGACTGCAACGCCTGCACCTGACGGGCCAGCGCCTCCCGCTCCCGCGCCAGCGCCGCCCGCTCGGCGGCAAGCCCCTCCAACGCCGCCTGCACCGCCGCCTGCTGCCGGTCGGCAATCTCCACCAGCCCATACAGCCGGTCCTCGTTCCCCTGCCCCGCCGTGCCGTCCACCGCCGCCCCCTCCCGCATCATCGTCGGTCACATCCTCATGCCGGGGCTTTGCCTCTGGCTCGGACGCGGACGCTGCGCCAGCTCCTGCCGACGGGCTTCCTCCTGCGCCGCCCGCTGCTGCACCTGCTCCTGCAGCCGCAGCCGCATCCCGACCTCGGCCGCCTCCACGACCTCGCCCACCACCCGCTCCGGCCGCGCGTCGGCCAGCACCCCTGCCAGGATCGGCCGCTCCGCCATCCCGAACGCCTCGCCCCGCTCGCGCAGCACCCCCGCCGCCCCGGGCTGCCCGCGCACCTCCTGCCCGAACCCCAGCAGCGCCTCGCGCGCCAGGCCATAGGCCGGGTCGGCGTCCAGCCGTGGCAGGGCGTCCCTGAACCCGGTCAGCAGCCGGTCCCACCGCCCCATCAGCTCGCGCGCGCCTGCCTCGTCCGCCGCCCGCTGCGCCTGCTGCTGCCGGTGCGCCTCGAACCGCTCCCGGAACCGTGCCCGCCCCTGCACCACCTCCTCCGCCAGCCCGGCACCGGGCGCCGGCCCCGCCGCGGCGGACGCCACCGGCCCTGGCCGCGGCACCACGATCTCGCTCTCCGGCCGCAGCGGGTCCAGCCCGCGCCGCTCGGCATACCGCCGCACGGGGTCCGCTTCCCCGCCATAGTCTAGGGTGGTGTCCTTCGCCCGCTCCCGCCCCAGCGCCCGCGCCAGCCGCGCCGGGTCGGCAAAGTCCTCGGCCGCGTAGTGCAGCGCCACCCCGTCCCGATGCCGGGTTAGGCCCACATACGCCGCGTGCCGGTCCATGTGCGGCGTCGCCAGCACATGCGCCCGGTCCACCGTCACCCCCTGCGCCTTGTGCACCGTCGCCGCATAGCCGTGGTCCAGGTGCCCGTAATCCCGCACGTAGAACGTCACCACAGGGGTAGCGTCCTTCCCCTCCTGCCCAGCCCCGGACCCAGCTCCAGGCCCGCCAGGTCCGTCCAGCCGCACCGTCAACCTCTCTCCTCCGGCCTCCACCGCCAGCACCGTCCCCAGCGTGCCGTTCTTCACCGCCACACCCTGCGCCCGGTCGTGGTGCCCCCCAAGCCCGCGCTCGTTGCGCCCGAACATGATCCGGTCGCCCGCGGCAAACGCCCGCTCACCCCGCTCCGTCTGCACCACCTGGTCCGCCCCGCGCAGCACCCCCGCCAGCCGCATCCGCTCCCGCGCCAGCTCGTTCAGGTCCCGCACGTCGTCCCGCGTGTAGGCCAGGATCACCTGGCTCGCCTCTGGACTCTCCTGGCGCACCGCGTCCCACCCCGCCACCAGCGCCGCCTTCGCCGCAGTGCGCGTGCCGGCCGCCTGCACCATCCCCGCCCCGGCATACCGCGCCAGTGCCTCCGCCGTCCGCCCCGTCGCCAGCTCCCGCGTCGCGTCCCGCTGCCACGCCTCGCGCTGCCGCCGCACCGCGGTGATCGCCACCGCCCCGTGCCGCTCCGAAAGCGCCCGGAACGCCGCACCTGCCTCAATGGCCTGCAACTGCTCGGGGTCGCCCACCAGCACCACCTTCGCCCCGGCCGCCGACGCCGCCGACAGCACGCGCTCCATCTGCCGGCTGCCGATCATCCCCGCCTCGTCCACCACCAGCACGTCACGGGGGGTCAACTCGTCCCGCCCGTCTTTCCAGCCGAACTCAAGGCTCGCCAGCGTGCGCGAGCCGATGCCCGAACCCGCCTCCAGGCCCTCCGCCGCAATGCCGGACAGCGTCGCCCCGCGCACCCGGTAGCCCTCCGCCTCCCATGCCGCCCGCGCCACCCCCAGCATTGCGCTCTTGCCCGTACCGGCGAACCCCACCACCAGCGCCAGGTCCGCCCCGCCCGTCACATGCAGCAGCGCCGCCGCCTGCTCGTTGCCCAGCGCAAGCCCACCCCGCTCCGCTGCACGCGCCGCCAGCAGGGCCGCGGCCCGCAGCACCCCGTGCCCGCCGCGCCCGGCCAGCGCCGTGCCGGCCTGCTCCATACGCTGCTCGGCCTCCAGCATCCCACGCGTGCTGAACCGCCCGCGCCCGCGCCCGTCCACCCCCAAGCGCACCAGCTCCGGCGACGCCTCCACCTTCGCCATCACAGCACCAAACTGCTCCGCCCCGTCCGTGTGCCGGTCCACGAACCGCGCCAGGTCCTGCTTGCTGAACGTCGAGTGCTGCCGCGTCAGCGCGTCCAGCGCCACTGCTGGGTTAGCCGCAATCCGCTCCCCGTTGCGCCGCGCTATCGCCCGGTGCTCCACCCGCCGCTCCGCGTTCTGCGCCGGCGGCTCCTGCGCGCTCTGCGGCTCCGGGTTCTGCCGTTCTTCCCGCCGTGCCCCCGCCGGCCCGATCTTGTGCTGCGGCTCCAAGTCGATGCCCTGCGCGGCGTAGGAGCGGTGGTCGATCCGTGCGTCGTGCCCCAGCTCGTGCAGCCGCGCGTTCGCAACCTCCGCCCAGCGCTCCCGCCACGCCCGCAGCAGCGCCTTGTCGTTCCACCCGCGCTGCTTCAACCCGAACCCGTCGCCCTCGACCCCGCGCATGGTCAGCATGACGTGCGCGTGCGGCTGTTCCCCGCCGTCGCGCGCCTTGGTCCAATGCACGTTCAGGTCCGCCACCATGCCGCGCACTACGAACTGCTCGCGCACGAACTCCTGCGCCAGCGCCACCGCCTCCGCCTGCCCCAGCTCGCGCGGCAGGCTGATTTCGATGTCGCGCGCCAGTACCGCGTCACGGCGCCGCTCCGCCGCCTCCACCTCGTTCCACAGCGTCTCGCGGTCCGTCCAGCGTTCCGGCGCACCGTCGGGCAGCATGATTTCCTTATGCACCACATGCTGCTTGGCGGTGTAGTCGTGATCCTGGTCCAGCAGCTTGTCGTGCAGCTCCTCCGCCGCGCGGTAGGCCGCAGCCGCCACCGCGCTGCGCCCCTGCGAGCGCTGGATGACCTTGGCAGAGAAGTGGTAAAGGGCCATACGGTAGGGCGGCTCGTGCTGTCTCCCGGGCAGGCTAGCAGCCGGCCAGCAGGCATTGCAACGCAATGCTTAAGCGCGCATTTCTTGATTTGCTCCGTTTCACTCCGCAGCAGAAATGACGGGCGGGGCGCGCTCGTCCTGGCTGGGTATGTCAAGCTGGATAGGGATATATCAGGATAGTTGATGGGGGGACAGCTGCCTTGCTAGGCTGGCCCTGCCATATAGTGGCATAGTGACATGGGGAGGCCAGGCATGGCGCGCAAACCACGGGACTTCGACGCCGAACTCCAGGCCCTCATGGATAAGGCCAAGAAGGTCAAATCCCAAAAGACTGTCCAGCTTGGAGAACTCGTCCAGGTCACCGGCGCAGATAGCCTCCCCATGGAAGCCCTTGCCGGCGCACTGCTCGCCGCCGTCGAGCAGTCCAAGAAGTCACCTGAAGCCGTGCAGAGGTGGACCGAACGCGGCCAGGCTGTCTTTCAACAAGGGGGCAAGCGGGGGAAGAAGGCCGAACCCAGTAACCCTGCTCCACAACTTGCAAGCAGCAACGGCACAGCTTAGCCGCTTAACTGTCATGCAGACGCGCCTCGAACGCGCCCAAGCCCGGCACGATACCCGTGATTGGGTCCAAGAACGACGCGCACGAACACGCCGGCTCATCGAACTCGGCGGCCTCGTCCAGAAGGCCGGCCTCGTCGAACTCACCAGTGACGACCGGGCCACCCTACTCGGCGCCATGATGGACCTGGCCGACCAGCTCAAAGGCGGACGGGAAGGCGTAGAGGACCGCACCCCCCAGCAGCTCACCGCAGCATGGCGGCATCGCGGCCTGCGCGCCTTCGAAGCGGACAGGGAAGAGGATGCGGCTTAAAGTGATGGGCAGGAGGAAGGGAACAGCACCATGGCACGCTCGCGGCGGCACACGCCCATCATCAGTTTCATGAGTAACTCCAGCGAAAAGCAGGACAAGCGACACGCCAACCGCAACTGCCGCTCGGCCCTCCGCCGCGTCCTCAAGCGCGACGACGACCCGGACTCCGCCGTGCTGCCCGTCCTCCGCGACGTGAGCGACCCCTGGGCCATGGCGAAGGATGGACGCTCTTGGTTCGGACAGTACTTTCCCGAACTGATGCGGAAGTAAGGGCCTGGCACCCCGGAAGAAGACCCTTGCCGGCACCTGGCGAGGCCCTAAGCCTGAAACCTTCACGGCGATCACCTGGCACACGGCCAACCGTGCCCGGCACGAGGCGAGCTACCCCGACCGCCCCCGCTTCACTGCTGCCGAACTGGCAGACTGGTCGCGTATCTACAAGCGCGTGGATGCCGAACACCCCAAGCCTGGCAAGAACAGCTTCCAGGCGCTTGTCGGCCGTCAGGTCGTAGGGCCTGATCTTGTGATCCGCATGGCGGTCTATTTTGTGGCATACACCAAGGACCATGGCAGCATCGAAATCGTCAGCATCCGTTTCGCCGACTCCCAGGAGCGCGCGATCTTCATTGGTGAAGCTCCAGGTCTACCGCGCTCCCGTTGAGCCTTTTGCCTCGGAACCCACCCTTGACCGGGATGCCTTAGACGCGCTGGCCTGGATCGAAAGCGGGATGGCTGACAGCAAGGTCGGCTACGGTCCCGATGCGTCCCAACTTACACCTGAACAGTTGGGGGAGCTGGCACCTGCTTCCTATGTTCCCGCTCCCGAGTCTGTACCCGTTCGGCGTCGGGCTGCGCAGGGCAAGTAGGCCAGCTACTTTCTTCCCTGTCAGCCCTTTGTTCGACCCGGGCCGGAGGCCAGGGTCGAAAGGTCGGGACGCCCTTCGTCCCGACGCTCTCAGGCGGCTCCGAGCACCGTGGCACCAGCCCAGCCGTGAATGGAGCCTGTGCGGCTTTCAGTCTGTCCTGCGCCATCGCTCAGCGCGCTCAGTGTGCCACTTGGCGTCAAGTTGTGCCCATCGGGCTGTCTGGATGGCCCTGAGTCGCTGCAGTTCGGCCTCCGTTACTTCTGGAAACCCTCTTAGAATAAATTGAGAAGGGGTTTCTCCGGCATCTTGCAGGTCGCAGTCTGGGCGGCGGCGCACGGCGCTGCACTGGCGTTCTTCGCGCGGGGCAACCGGTCGGTCCGGTAACAGCAGCTCGTAGGCGTTGCTGGTCTGCTCCGCCCGCGTGGCGCCCCGCCCGCCCACAGGCCAGGGACGGCGCACCAGCCGCCGCTCCCACGTCACCAGCCCCACCGCCCGCAGCGCAGCCAGCGCCCGCAGCACGGTGCTCGGGTCGCAGCCGGCATCGTCCGCCAAGGTGGCGTGCGCTGGGTCGCACTGCCCCTCCACGCCCAGCCGCTTCAGCAAGGCTTCGGCGACATCGACGTGCAGCGCGGTCAGCCGCCCAGCCTTGCGCTCCAACTCGGCGCGGGCCAGCCAGATGCGGCGCTCGTCGGCCGACAGCGGCCGGCGCGGACCGTCGCCGAACACGCTGCCCCGCCGCCAGGGGCGGGGATGGTGGGAGCTGAGGGCACTCGGGCACACGCGGGCGCCAAAGCGTCCGGTGCTGGGCATGGCAGGCTGTACGTCGGGCAAAGCAGTCCCTTCCTCGGTGGGGCCAAGGTGCTGGGAGGGCTGGCGCCAGGACGTGCAAAGCCGCGGCAAGACAGGGCTTGCAAAAGTCGGCCGATTAGGGGATTCTGCTGATTGTCACATCTAGCAGTATCCCGGTCTCGGCCGGTATGTCGTCCCAGGCCCGCCCTCAAAGGCGGGCCTTGGTGTTTGTGGGTTCTGGGTGGTCCAGATTCCTTCAACCGTTCCGCGCACGATGCGTGGTGCCAGCAACCATGACACATCCGTGAGTGTCGGGTCGAGAGTTGGCGTGAGAGCCGGCCTGCAACAGGCTGATGTTTTGTAGCAAGCCCTGGCTGGCTGTGCGCCGCCCTACTTCGCTCGGGCTGCTGTCGGCGCGATCTCGGGCTTGTTGTAGGCGGCGAACAGGCGGTTCAGCGCCTCGGCCAGCATATCCTCGACCTTGCGGTCCTGCTCGGCCGCCAGCAGTCGGAGCTGGTAGCGAACCTGCGGCGGGAAGTGGCCCGTGATCGCTTTCGTGCCGGCCCGGCTCGCCTGTGGCGCCGGTGAGGCTGCCGCCGTGTTGCCGTTGGCCGGTCCTGCCACCGGCGAGGCGGTGTCGTGGTGGCCCTGACTGGCGGCGCGCGTGCTTCCGGCTGCCTCGTGCATCGCGTCTGCGATGTTGCCTCGCTTAGTCATTGTCAACTTTCCTATCTGTAGTTAATCCTACAAGGATACTTATATGCAGGTATACTTGTCGCACTTCGGCAGCGGCCTTGCCGTCCGGCTCGTATTCCGTCACGCCCAGCCCCTGTGCGTATGCGTCCTGGAACGTCACGCGGTCGCCCAAGGTGGCCGGGCATACAGGCATCCCCTGCCGCTCCAACCAGGCCCGCGTCTCGTCCTGGCGCGCACCAGCCGACGCCTTCACCCGCATCAGCACGGCTAACTGCTCCGGGGCACCGGCCAGGGCAATCAGGTCGGAAGTGGCCTTCACAGTCTTGAGGTCAATCACCGAGGGCTGCAGCGGCACCACCACTAGGTCGGCGATGCGGGCTGCCGCCATGGCGGCCTGCTCGGTGCGGCCCGCGGTGTCTATCACCAGCAGGTCCACCCCGGCCTCGCGCGCCTTCGCCGCCACGTTGGCAAGGCGGGCAGGCTGCGCGTCCACCACCACGGGCGCCTCCGGCGCGGCCTCGCGCCCGCGTCGCATGTCGCCCCACTCGCAGGCGCTCACCTGGGGGTCAAGGTCCACCATGACCACGTTCAGCCCGGACCGAACGGCCTCGACGGCCAGCGAGAGGGCCAGGGTCGTCTTGCCTGTGCCCCCCTTCTGGCAGACCATCGCCACTGTCTTCATGCAGACACATCTCCTTAAATTCTAGTCTTTAAGTATACTTTACTCCTTGTATCAACTGCACGGACACGCTTCCAGCCTCGTGTGAGTGACAAGCAGGACAAACCCGAGAGGCCGCGCTTACTGCCACGCAAGCGACGGGGGTCGCTAACGCCTGGCAGGCGCACCTTCCCGTGGGTGCCCTGGCTTCTCCTGGCCTTGCCACGAAATCGTGCGGGTGGTCAGAGGTCACTGATTGGATGGTCGTTCCTTAATGTCCGACCGTGACAATGGAGTTCTTGTATGTCGGCTGAAAACGGAGAAGGGGCGCGCCCGCTCGGGTCAGAGGGTGCCCAGTTGAAGCAGAAGATCACCGAGGAGAAGGGCGGGGAGCTGGGAAAGACGTTTGACCCCGGTGCCTCCATGCTTGGCACGGACAACGAGGCCGGGTCGGTGCCGGACAAGGACGAAATGGCAACGGCCCGGAACGCGCCGCCGCCAAAGTAGCATACCGACGGGCGATTCCTGGTTTAAGGGAGCCGCCCGTCCCGTGGCCTGGCTGATCCGCAAGGTTGGGAGACCTAAATTTCTTTTTGCAACGAGTTTGGTAAGTCCTCGTACCGGCCTACGCGCCTCCTAACACCCCCCAATACTGCTCTCCGGCAAGTCACCGCGCCCGCCCGCCGCCGCGTCCCCCGCCGGGACTGCCCCGCTGCTTCCCCGCAACTGTCCCGCTCTTTCCATAATGCATCTTCGGCGTTGCTGCGGTGCAGCATGGGCTCGCCCCGGCCCTGGCAGGGTCGGGCGCCCGCGCCCGCGCCCGCTAGTCGCGCCCAAACCCGCGCGGCGGCTCCACGCCCTCCAGCTCGGACAGGTCGAGGCCGCACACCGCCGCCAGCGCCTCGGCGGTCGCACCGTCCCGCAGGCTCTCGGGAAGGCTGTCGAGCCAGTCCTGGCAGGCCGCCTACAGCTCGACCAGCTCGGCTACGGCGTCCTTCCATCGCTGCGGACGGCTGCGCCGGTTCGCCGCATCTAAGGCTGCAACTCTGCTTTTTGCCTAGCTCGAAACAATCTGGAGGTTTGCTGG
>JAABUK010010348.1_pt1 | contig 12467 bp, 2 predicted proteins | sample 5559141 | NCBI WGS metagenome assembly JAABUK01 (sample SAMN10711869, study PRJNA513367) | rock metagenome | isolation source: Antarctica rocks | place: Antarctica: Victoria Land, Pudding Butte nord | collected 2016-01-03
TCGTAATATTTGATTTTAAGAGATAGATTATGCTTGAGATGAATATATCAAATTATATCATCAATATGTGCATAAGTCAATCTAATAATGAAGAACGATTGAGGTTTATTATCTTCTATTCTAGAAAAATAATTTCTGCGAAACTCAATTACAAGATTCACGATAAAAAACTTCTAGTTATAGTTGTCATGTTTAGCAAATAATAAGTATACTTAAAAGAATTTAAGTATTTTATGAAAGTTTATATAAATTATAAGAATCTGTTATACTTCATCACTATTAAGATATTAAATAGACGTTAGATATAATGATTTAAGCTGTTATTAATATATAACTTTAAGATATTCTATTAAAAAGAAAATAATAATATTAAAGTTGATGCTTTAAGTTATTAAGTAGATCACGCTTAAGATGTCAAATCTACTTCACAGTCAATTCTGCGAGAGAACGAGAACAGAATCATAACATATAATCATATTATGATCGCTTCGATCTTTTAAATCTCTAATTAAAATTAGAAAAGTCAAATTATAAGATTATATTTAAACAATCATTTATCCCGCGAAATTTAAAAAAATCTCGAAAAATATTCAGTCTTTTAAAAACAAGATAGCGAACTGATCTTATATAAAGAACTGATATATATTATAAATTAAGCGAAAGAAATGATTCTTCGATAATATTATAAGGAGATCCCTTATAAATATTAAGAAATAGAAAAAACTCTGAAACGCATTTTCAGATCTTACTATTTTTCTGAGATGAATAAAGCAGTTCGACAGTGAATTATCAACTGTAATATCTGTTAGAAAATAAAGCACTTCCGACATAAATTATACGGGAAGATGTAATTATTAAAGATATTAGAAGAAGCTTGAAAATTTATAATATTAAACTTTATTATTAAGTTACTCTTATTTAAAGATTTAATAATAAATATCAATTATAATAATATTTTAGTTATTACTAATAAATTAACAAAGTACGTATACTTCATCAACTATTTAAAAGCATTTAATGCGGAGGATCTGATCTACACGTTTTTGCGAACAATATTCGCAAATCATGATATGCTAATGGAAATTCTCTTTAATTAAGATAAACTATTCATTTTCAAATTTTAGAAATCATTAATAGATCAGCTTAAAATTAAATATAAGCTATTAATCGTTTATTATCTATAAATAAATAAACAAATTAAAAGAATTAATTAGACACTAAAACAATATCTATAATATTACGTGAACTATCGTTAGAATAATTGAGTAGTACTTCTATTATTAACGCAGTTCGCGTATAATAGTGCACCGACAGCAATTAGAGTATTATTATTTTACACGAATTACGAATATAAACCCGTTTTATATAAATAATTAAGAGAAGTGAAACAATTTACATAAAAATCAGTTACTAATATACAACTATTAATCAGTCTATATTAAGAATTAATAAAAGATCTTAAGTTTATTAGTTAAAGATTCGAAATCTATTATAACTTTAAGAGAATTAATAAATTAAATCTTAAAGAAGAAGATTTAATATATTTACTTCGCCAAAATATCAAAATCAAAAGATTTAATGCAAAATTAAATCATATAAAACTCGATCTCTATTTAATTCAGAAAGTCTTAAATAAGTTAATTTATAGACTTAAACTTTTAGATATTATAAGAATTCACTTTATATTCAATATTTCCCTTTTAAAATCTATATTAAAGAACGCTAAACAGACTTTGATTTATTTAAATAATCAAGATTAGAAGTATAAAGTGAAACAAGTGCTGAACGATTAAGAAATTAAAGATAAAATCTACTATCTAATAAAATAATTAGAATATAATATATCAGAAAATATATAAAAATTAGAAACAAATCTCAATCCCGCGATCTTTAAGAATTATCACTGCCGAAATCTCCGGCGTAAGAAGAATTAAGAAAAGCAGTTAACTACGCCTTATTAAAAGTAACGCTCAATTCTATACTAACTAACAACTCTCTCTCCTCCGAATATTTCTCTTCTTGATTAAGCTTCTTTAAAGACTTAATCTTTCGAGCAATTATATTACTCTAAATCACTTAAAGAGACTCTATATAAGAGTTAAAACTCGCTATCTCAACAGCATTCCGTTAAAGATAAAGGAGAGTTGTCTTTTAAGCAGTCTTTAACTGCAGTTCTTTCTATCGCAGTTTTTAAAAGTCAATCTTCAAGAAATTATTATCATAATAAATATCATGATGAATATACTCCGAACACTTCAAGACATCTTTAGAAAATATATATAAACAACTTCGTGTAATACAGGCGGAATATACGATCATAATTAATACTTTCAGTAGTGTTATCTTCTTTATTTAAATCTAACGCTGTTTGTGAGAGAAAGATTTACCAATATAGTATAAGAATATAGTAAAGAAAGAAAGGAGTGAAAGAATTAGAAGTTACAGAAGAAGATTTAAGTAGCTTAAGAGATCAAGCTAATTTAAAGAGACATAGTATTATGATAAGAAATCAATAATCAGCAGACTTAACACAAACCGCCAAGACTTAACAGTAAGCTAAGAAACGAAATCTTATTTACGCATAATATTATGTAAAATTACGATAGATCTATTCTTAACAACTGTGATCGATAAGAGCGATTGTAAATCAGACGTTAAAAGAAGTGCTTAAGAATACTTAATAGAAACACTCAGAAGTAAATACTTAAGAGTGCTTAAAAGAAGCACTCGAGAGCATAGAATACGAATTACAACTAATAACTATATAAACGAATATTTATCTCTTAAATTCATAATCTCTTCTTTCGTAATTAACTTATATTATTAATTGCACTCTATCTTTAACTCTTTTATATAAGAATAGTGATTTCTATTTACAATCCTCTAATATCTGAATCTTATTATAGCTAATCTTGACAGTTTCTAATAATATATTATCTTACAGTCTCTTTAAATCTCTTCAGACAATATCTTTAATATTAATAATATTTAATATAAATTCAGATTATTTCTTGCTTTAGAAATGTTCTTTTCTTATCTTATTAAGATATTAGTCTTTTTATTAATCGCTTCTAATTAATAAATCATCTTAAAGTTGAATTATATTAAGAACTCTATCTATTATATTTATTATCTTATCAACTTCTTTATTAATATAAAGTATTTCAGAGCTTTATAATTTATAAGCATCTTAATAACATCTTCTTTAATACTTTATAGCTTTAATTCTTATTCTTCAAAATATTAAATTATTATTAATAATTTCTTATTATATATGATATAATTCCTTTCTATCGAGCTTATATTATTTAAGTAATAAGTAATGAGATGCAATTTTCTATTTAATTCTTTCTGTAAGAGAATTTCTTTTATAATGTGATTACTTATATCATATTTCACGTAAGTCTTCTTTCTTAAATTAAAATGCTGAAGAACTGAATTAGATATTATTAACTTCTTCAATCTCTTAAATATCTCAGTATAGAATTCATTTTATACTAACGAGATATTCTTTCTTAATAAATTATTTAATAGTCTCACTATTTAATTAAAACTCTTGCAAAATCGGCGATAATAATTAATAAATTTAAGGAATTATTGTACTGCTTATATATTCTCTGATTTAAATATCTCTCACTTTTAAATTGTCTTAATTTGAGCTGAATTTAATTATATTTTATTTATACTCACTAACAGATTTAAGAATTTGATCTCTATAATATAGAAGTCATATTTCTTAATATTTACTTGAAGTTCTACTTTCTCTAAAATCTTTAATATCTTTTTAACATACTGTTCATATTCTTCTCGCGTGTTATTAAATATCAGAATGTTATTCTAATATAATATTACGAACTATTTTAATATACTCAGAAATATATTGTTCATATATCTCTGATTAATTAAGAGCGCCGAGCTTAATCTAAAAGACATTATTAAATAGCAATAGTTTTTATACATCATACTAAATATCATTAAATTACTGTCTCTAATCATGATTATTTTAATATAATAAAATGCTTAACACACATTTATCTTTATTAGAAACTTCGCTTTAATGAGTTGTCTTAATATCTCATTAATTCTAAATATTGAATATTCATTCTTCTTTATAAGGGCGTTTAGATCTCAATAGTTCACGTAAAATCGAAGTTCTTTATTTGATTTTCAAATTAATAGAATCAAGAATATAAATGATGTATCACTTAATTTAATGAATCTCTTTTTACGATTCTTCTTAATATATCTCTTAATCATATTAAGCTTTATAGAATTTATATATTAATAAGATTATCTTTTAAGTAATTCGGTGTTCTTCTATAGTTTTATTTAATAATCATATTAATTTTAATGCGAAGAAAGAGTGTTTGAAGTCTTTTTTGAAAAGATATAAGTATATTCATGAAACTTAGACGGAATTGTTTTTTATAAATTCTTCTTAATCTTCTTATTATTCTTTCTTTACTTCTTAATATTCTTAGAAATAATTATAATGATTTTCGCTTCAGATTTCTTAATTAGCTTTTCAAAAGCTATTAAACTTACTATCTTAATATTCTTTAAATTAAAAGAGATTAAGCTCATTAAATTCATATTATCTTTTTGTTTTTAAGATATTTAAAACTTTATTCTTTTCTTTATAAAAGACTTAGTTAAGAACGAGATTGATCTTAAATTAATCTTTATCTTTTCACGCTTTAAAATTCTAGTAAAAAACTATTTCATCTTTTATTTTAATCTATTTAAATCTGAGTATATATACTTAGAGTTATTTTTATATATCTGATTATAATTAAATATGTTCTTCTCTATTTAAGAATAATCAGAGTTATTTATATCTGACTTATTTCCATTTTTCAATATTTCATTATATTATATATACAACGAAATAATTAGATTTTTATTATTATACTGATAATATTTCGACTTAAAATTTATAATATCGATAAGAAGATTGAATATATAATTATATAATCTCATTCACTTCTTCTTTAGAATAATAGAGTACATCATCTAAATTATATAGAAGATCTGCGATATCTATTAATATTTTATAATTATTATAAGTATATAAATCATCTGCGTTATAATAAAATACTTTCTTTCTATAAAATCTGTTAATAAAATCTTCTTAATTAGATTTATTAATCTGATTTACAATCTTTTATATAAATTCTCAGTTAGTTAATAATTTATTATCGCTGTAAATTAATAGTTAGTATTTATTAATATAAACATATTTAGAGAATTCATCTTTTCTTCACTTAATAAAATATTTATTAGAAATGAAGACTTTATTCAGTCTTCAACTACTATAGAAATGATCGCAGATGATATTCTTAATTAACACTTTTATCTAAGCTTCTTCATAACTATTTCTGCGCTTATAAATCTATTTATAGCATCTTTATAATAAACTACTCTTTTTTTAATTTCTTTAAAATATCGAAGTCTTCTTTCTTAATAACTATTAAGCTTAAGCAGTTTTTAACTATATATTTTAATTATTAATATTTATAATATCTGAACTCTCTTTAATTGACTTTTAATATATAAATAAACACTATCTTTATAAATTAAGTTTTATCTTTTAACTTTTCAATTAATCTTCTCTTTCGAAATTCTGAATCTGTTTAAATAAATTAGAAATCTTTCGCATATCATCCTACTTTTCATAAATTTAATTTCAGAAATTATAAATTCTTTACAATCTTCTTAATAATTATATATCTCTTTAAGATTATAATCAATTTTAAATTATTAAATATCTTTAATCTAATATCTTTAATCTAATTCTTTTTTAAGATATTCGTCTTTATAATATATTAAAAGAATTCTTTAAGAAAACTAAATAAATCCTTATTTAATTAACGCAAATAATAATAATTATCTCGCGCAGTATCTCTTTAAAAGAGATCTTTAAATCGATTTGATAATATTTATAATAAACTCTTAATTATAATTGTCTGAGATATCTTTAAATATAATTTTAATAAATTACTAATCTCTTTCTTAATTCTCAATCTTATATAAATTATATAATCTATTTTTATAAGATATCAATCTTTATTTATAAGTAACTTCAGCTTCAATATTAATAATTATACCGCGAACTACTAAAAAGTTCTTATCTTAAAAGTATTTAAATCTAATAACTTCTCGCTCTTATTATATTAATCACTCGTCTATATATTAAAGATTACTTCTAACATTTCTTAAACACTTTCCGCACTATTCTAATATAATAAAGAAGCTGCAGATATCACAGATCTCGTTAATAAATTCTTTATCAATATCTTCTTATCTTTCAGCATTTTTATTAAAATCTAATTCTTCTAAATTAACTATTTTCATTCAATTATTTAAATATCTTTTTCTTCCCGTTAATAATTCTATAACTTATAAATTATTTAATAATTTTTTATTATCTTATTAATCTCTTTATTATAAGTCTTAATCATCTTATTATATAAATTATAGAATTTCTTAAATATGCGCAGTATATTACTCATATTATTTTATATTCTCGCAATAAACTTTATTACTTCTTAATTTTTAGTAAGCTGTTTTAAAGTTATTATCTCTTAAATCATTTCTATCTTAATATTCTCTATTTATAGAGAAGATCGTCGTTAATTTATATCTAAATTATTTTATAACGCAGAATCTTTCTCTAATCTTTCTTAATTAAATCAAGTTATATCAATATTAATTAGCTTAAAAATTAAATTTTAAATTCTATTTTTAATCACACTATTCTAAATACTTTTAAGATTCTTTTATTCGCGAATACTAATTATTAATTAATAGATTTTAGATCTACTAATTTAATTCTTAGATTATCTTACTTTTTTTTTTTAAAGACGTTTTTAATTTCTCTCTCTTTAAAGATAGATAATTAAACTCGATATATTAAATTTGTTTACAAAATCTATTTCATTATTAAAGAGTTTGAGAATGATTTAAAGAAGATTTAATAGAAGTAAGTTAATCTACTTAAAATTTAAATTAATTAAAGAATAACTATTTTATATTTATTTAAATAATAAAAAGAATAAACTTAAATATATTATAATAATTTAAATTAGATATATTTAATAATTTATAAAAATAAATACTTAAGTTGCAGAAATTAATCTAGCTTATAAAGAAGTTATAGAAGTATTAAATGCGCATTATAATTACTAATTCTAATATAATCTTCTAACTCTGAAGTCTAATTAAAAGACATAACTTTAATATATTAAGCTTATATGTTAAGCTTTAAATATTTCGCCGTATCACACGTATAATAAAATAATTAGATTTCTATAATCAAGTTTGTAATTATCTCTCACGTATAATTATTCTTTATAATTATAATAACTTATAATAATTTATTCTTAAAAAGTTATTTAATTTAATATTTAAAGATATTAATTTAATAATTATATTAATTATTAAGTTAAATAAAGATTGAATAAAGATGTATAAGCTTTTTTAAAAGAAATATAAGAATAAGTTCTTTAATTATAAGAAGAAATAAGTCGCATTAAGTAATTTATAAAAGTTTATTATAAAAATTATTTTGCGTTCGAATCTAATCTTTATCTCTTATATTATTAAAGTTGTATCTCTTTCTTATTAGAAATAATATTCCCGCGTTATAATATTGAAATTAAATACAATCTTAACATTAAGAATATTAAGATGAAAAATTCAAAAAGAGCTTAAATCAGTTATAATAAATTAATCACTCTAGTTACTATAATATAAATAGTATTATTAGAAAGCACTTATTAAGCTCTATATAATAATTTATTTCATTCTATTAATATCTTTATTTTTAAGCTAAAAATCTATATATAATCTAATTTTATAAAAGTTTGAAGGATTTAATTGATTATATAGAGCTGATAATTATAGCTGAGATTCTATAAATAATATTATTAAAAAGCTAAATTCTTAGATTATATAATAGCTTATTCAGATTTTAATTAATTATAATTTAAAGTGGGTGCACTTTAATTTCTAATTAGAAATAATAATATATATTACTATTTTAATCTAAAAAAAAGATATTATATTATTATTTTTAATTAGAAATCGAAGTACAGTCACTTTAAATTTCAGTTAATTAAAATCTGAATAAGCTATTATATAGCTTAAAATACTAGCTTTCTAATAATATTATTTATAGAATCTTAGCTATAATTAGCAGCTCTATATAATTAATTGAATTCTTTAAACTATTATAAATATAGACTATATATAGATTTTAAGCTTAAAGATAAAAATATTAATAGAAAAAAATAAGCTATTATATAGAGCTTTATTAGCGCTTTTTAATAATATTATTTATAATATATTAATTAAAATGTTTAGTTTGCTATAATCAATTCAAGCTCTTTTTGAATCTTTTATTTTAATATTTTTAATATTAAGACTGTACTTAGTTTTCACGCTATAACGCGGGAATATTATTTCTAATAAGAAAGGAGCACAACTTTAGTGATATAAGAAATAATAGATCTCGATATTATATATAATATTCTTAAGATTCTATAAAAAAGACTTACTCTGATAAATAAAGTGAGATAATTAAAGTTATCTTAGCTGTATTTAGATTTAAAAAAGATTTTAAAAGATTAATAATATAAGAAATGACTTTAATAATGAGAAAAGATATATATAAATATTAAAAGAGTTAATCTTTTAAAAGTTCAGAATAAATATTCTCTATATAATCTTATTAGAGTTATTAAGAGAGTTGATTTAATATTTATAAGCTCTTATAAACTATATTTAAAGAAGAAAATTAAAAAAAAGATGAATATATCGATCTTATTGAATTTAATTAAGTTATTTCGAAATCATATTTAAATTAATAGAACAGAATTCAAGATATTCTTTTATATAGCTTTTGTAATACTGTAAGAAGATTCTATTAAGATTATCACTTAATTATCTAAAAAAATGACATCTCTATCTTTTAGATTCTATCTCTACTCTGAAATTCACTTCTACTTCTTCTTTTCTATATAATTCAATAGAATAGATCAGCTAAATAAGTTTCGAATATAGAAATATAGAAGATTATAAATAATAAAATCGCTTAAAGTAAAAGAATTAAAAGAATAATGAAAATAGAGCGAAAAAGAGTTCATTTTAAGAATAAGAAAAATCAGAATTCCGCGTTAAAATCTTAAGAAGAGAAAAAATACTTAGATATAAAGATATTTACGAAAATAATCGCTTTTATAGTAAATCAAAATAGTTATGAGCTATAAGATATTTAAATATTTAATTCAGACGCGAATTCTTATATTTATAATAATTTATTAAGATTTAAATTTAAGTATATAACTATTAAGAATAATAAGTTAATAATAAATAAAACAGTTTATTTTATTGAGATGTTTAAGAGTGTAAATATCTTTATTTAAACACTTATAAATTCGAAGACAATAATTCTTTTTAAGATAATTCTCGTCTTTAATTTCTTTACGAATATAATCTCTTTACACAGATTTACGTTAAAAGAAGTTCACTAAGATATAGAAAAATAGAGATTATATTATCAAAGTAATGAAAAAACCTTCTGTATTATATAATGAATTAAATCTTATTAAGCACTTAAATACAATTTTCTTAAGATCTTTATATTAAATTTCGCGTTAAGCATAATCTCACAAGTAAATATAAAGATATCAGCTACTTAATAATACGTTATAATAAGTTATTTAGAATAAGATATTATCTTTCATCTTTAAAATAGCGTCATAAATATTATTATCATAAATTCGATTCTATTAATAATTTATAAGATTTATATATTAAGTAAAACAATAGAAATAATATTAAGAAGATTTAATAAGAAAGATTTTATAAATAAATCTCTTATCCGCGTTTTATATAATTTAATTCAGCTGTTAACGATCTATAATAACGAAAAATAGATTAGTTACTTTCATTACTATTTTACTGACATGAATTTCGTGTATACACACGCAAAAAAATCGCAGAGTGTTAAAATAGTTATCGAATTTCTTAATATAATGAAGATCTAATATAAATAAGAAATTCGTTATTTTCGAACTGATAAAGAGATCTTCTTAAATCATAAATATAATAAATTAATTACAGAAAAAGAAATTATTATAGAACGCTTAATATTAATTATTTAGACTTAAAATAACTTTATTAAGCGCTTTAAGAAGATGATTATATAAAAAGCTCATTATATATAAATAATAAACTCTTTATTAAATAATTTATAATCTGAAATTTTCAAAACAATAAGCTATCTTAATAATCATACACCCAAACACTTTTTAAGCTGAAAAACATTTATTAAGATTCTTATAAACATAAAATCTGATTTATCTCATCTTCATATTTATAACTATCAAGTCTATTCTCTAAATTATATCGAGCATCTCATAAATTATAATTCATTAAATATTTACAGAATCTAAATATTCAGTTAGAAGAAAGTGATTAAAATAAGAAATATTAAATTTAATAATTCTTTATTTTACAGCTTAAAAGATATTAATTTAAATCATTTTCTATATAAGAAGATTAAGCAAATTATCAAAATTCTTAATATTCAGTTATTAAGCTCTTCTTCATTAAATATTATTATTAATAATATTATTAATATTTAAAATGAGAAAATTAGCGTCTTTAAAGATACTGAATTCTTCACACTCTTAAATAAGATGTTAATATTCTCTTCTAACTTAAATGCGATATTAAATTAGTTATTTATATTTAATTCTACTTTTAAACTCTTTATTATTTTAAATCAACTTAAATAAATTAATAATCATTTATTAAACGTTTATAAAGAGTTTGCGCCTAATAATGAATAGAATTCTCATTTAATAATTGAATTCAACTCTCAAAATATATTTTTAAAAGATGTAAAACATACTTAAAAATCAATATATTATATAATCTATATAATAATTCTTAAATAGAGCTTTAAACTTATTTTCTTTTACTTTATCTTCATCTTTTTAATATAAAGTTAAATTGATAAAAGAGAAGATCTATATCGAGATACATTATTTATTAAGTTAAAAGCGTGAAGATAACTTATTAAACATTAATTTATAAGAGAATTTTAATAAATAGCTTAAATTAAGATATAAGAACTTAAAAAAAGAGATATATATAAATAAATGAATAAAAATATCGATTTAAGAGTTAGATTCTTACTCTTAATATAAGTATTTAAGTATAAATTTGATATAAATAATTATCTCAGTAAATTTAAGATTTGAATTTATATATAAGAAGATTTGCAATTAATTAAGTAAAATACTTACATAATTAGATTAACTGCGCGCATTATTAAAAGAACTGCTCGAGATTAGACGAACAGTAATTATTATTTATATATATATAAGAATTCGAGATATAGAAGTTTATAAATATACGAGTAATATGTGAAAGATATATTAAGAGTGTATATAATAAATATATAATAACGATTCTCTTGTGTTATAAGAATAGATTACTAATTTATAAAAATTTATTTCTACAGTTAATTTATATCTGCGTGTTAAGACTGAGTTTTAATGCTTTTTAATATTATTCTCTTTCTTAAAGATTTTATTCTTAAGATTCTAATTATCTTTATAAACTTATAATTATTTAATAGTGTATTTATATATATAAAGTATAATTATCAGAGTTATTCAGTGTAATACTAAGATCTCTTATAATATCTTATTACTTTTATAGAAAAAGAGAGTAATATTTTATATTAAAATAATCTCTTAATTATTTAATATCTCACTTTTTCAATACTTATAATTAAATTAACTTTTCAGTTATTCAACATCTCACTTATTCGATTTTTATAATTAAGTTGATCTTTTAATTATTAAACATCTCGCCTACTTAATTTTTATTATTAAGTTAATCTTTCGATTATTTAGCATCTCGCTTACTTAATCTTTAAGTAACGCAAATATTACTTTATAATTATTAAGTTATTCTGTTTATAATAAAACTTTTATTATATTATTTATTATTCTATTTTATAGAGTCTTAATATTTACATGCGAGACTTATTAAATAGATAATTATTATTATTTATAATAATAGATTTTATTTATATAAACTCTCACACTTTAATTTAAGAGTTAATATATAATTAATCTAATATTAATATACTTAAAATATATTATATTGCCCGATAAATTATAAGTTTTTATTAAGATAATTAATTCTTTAAAATAAAGAATTTATGATATTATTATTATTAATAATAAATAAATAATGAAGTTAATTTATAATGAATACTTTCTTCTTCTTATAATATATAAGATTACTTCTTTTCTCTTTAATTTTAATTTCCTTTCTTCTTTAATTATCTTTATCTCAATCTTAATAATAATATTAATAATAATAGCAATAATAATAACAGTAATAATAATAGTAATATTATTATTATCATTATTATTATCGTTATT
>JAABUK010010350.1_pt1 | contig 12466 bp, 8 predicted proteins | sample 5559141 | NCBI WGS metagenome assembly JAABUK01 (sample SAMN10711869, study PRJNA513367) | rock metagenome | isolation source: Antarctica rocks | place: Antarctica: Victoria Land, Pudding Butte nord | collected 2016-01-03
CCGCAAAATTCGCGTTTAAAAGGATGGGCGATGCTGGGATCGAACCAGCGACTTCCACCGTGTGAAGGTGGCACTCTCCCGCTGAGTTAATCGCCCGAGAGAACGTTATTATAACCTTGCCACCAAAGCTCTTCAAGACGTTCGAGTACTCGATTTCGTTGACCGTAACTGCGAGCAGCGTTATAATTTGAAAGTCTTTTCCAAAGAGGTCTTTCAATGTTTCGTAGCCGTCCAGTCCAATATCTGGGACTTCTGCTCCTTGTTGTCGCGTGTCTGGGTGTCATCTTTTTTCCGATTGGCGCGCCGCCGCAGCCACAACCTTACACGCTGAGCTTTCAATCTGCCAAACCGTTCAACCAGCTTGCGCCCGCCGCAGTTAAAGGCCAACCCGCCAAAAGCGCCGCCGATTTGGTCGATGCCGCGTTGGTGACGGCTTTTCCTTCCGGCCAAGGTACGCTGCCGTCCAGCCCGCTGACGTTTGCGCCGGGCAGCAAAACCGCGACGATCACCGACAAGGCCGACACGCGCGAAGAAGCGCAAAGTCGTGCGACACGCATTGCCAATGCAGTTTCCAAAGCGTTGCCTGGCGCGACTCTGGTCAATAATCCGGCTGTTTTTACCAACTTTCCCTCCAATCCAGTACTCAATCTGGGGCAGCACGCGATTTATCCGTTTCAGCGCGACACAGCGGTCAAACTCGGACTGGATTTGCGCGGCGGCGTCAACCTGGTTTTACAGGTTCGTCGCGCGCTTTTTTCTTATCAATTCGACCAGAAGCTGACCGATGCCGATGCTCGTGACGCTTTTGTTTCCAAAGTGCGCGCGGCTTTGACAAACGGCGGCGCGGGCTTGGATCGCGCTGATGTGAACTTTGCGACCGGCGCCAACAACATCATCGAAGTGCGCACTCAGGCCAAAGATACTGAAGAGTTCAACGCGCAAAAAGCGGCAATTGATGCGGCTTTGCGCGGCGTTGGCGGCGTCAAGTTTTCGCCCAACGGCGCACCGAAGTTTTATGACCCGAACGCGGGAAGCGGCGCTAATAACCTGAACCTGGGCGCCGGAGCCGCCAGCGAGCGTTTGGACCGCACGGTTGAGATCGTGCGCGCGCGTGTCGACAAACTGGGCGTCAGCGAGCCTTTGATTCAAAAGCAGTTGCCGGACAGAATTATCGTGCAGTTGCCAGGTGTTAACGATCCACAAAAAGCGGTCGCCGTCATCGGCACTACAGCGCAAATGGAAATTCGTTTGCTGCCCGCGGGCATTATTCCTGTTCCACAAAGAGATCCGGTCACCGGCGACGAAACCGTTAACTTTTATCAGGCGGACGCCAGCGGCAACCCAACAACGCCGATTCCAGCTAACGTCGCACGTCAAAGATCGGATTTGGTTGTGCCCGGCCAAGATGTGAAGCCGAACACGCAAGCCGTTTTTCAGCAGAATGGCCAGCCTGCGATTTCGTTTCAGTTGCAGGGCGCCAGCGTGCAGCGCTTCGCAGATGTGACGCGACAAGTTCAAAACCCGAACAACGAACCGGGTAAAGATCGTTACATTCCAATTTTCCTGGACGAACGCTGCATCAGTGCGCCGCGCGTCGAAAGCGCGATCACCAGCGGCGAAGGCCAGATTTCGGGTGGCTTCAAAACCATCGAAGAAGCGCAAACGCTGACTTCGCTGCTCAACTCCGGCGCACTGCCCGCCCCGATTGATGTGGTTGAAAATCGCACTGTTTCGGCGACGCTGGGCACCGATTCACTGATTAAAAGCTTGCGCGCCGGTGCCATCGGATTGGCGGCAGTCGCGCTGTTCATGCTTTTCTTTTACCGCTTGCCCGGGCTTTTAGCCAATTGCGCGCTGGTCATCTACTGCCTGCTTAACCTCGCGGTTTTCATCCTGCTGGGCGGAACGTTGACGCTGCCGGGCATCGCGGGATTTTTGCTGGCGATTGCGATGTCGCTTGATACGAACATCCTGGTCTTCGAGCGATTGCGCGAAGAAATGGCGATTCAGCCGACGTTTACAGCTGCATTGCGCGCCGCTTTCAGTCGTGCCTGGACAGCAATTTTAGATTCGCACGTCACGACATTGATCGCGGCGACTGTCTTGTTCTTCTTCGGAACCGGGCCGGTCAAAGGCTTCGCTCTCACATTGGGCGTCGGCGTTTTGCTGTCGTTGTTCTCGGCGATCAGCGTGACGCGATTGTTCATGTGGAGCGTTGCGGGCGCAGGAGAACGCAATCGCAAATTGTTCGGCACTCCGGTGGCGCGCAGTGAAGTGGCAGCGGAATCGAGTACTCGACCGGTATCGGGTGGCCGCCTTAAATAAGGCTGTAAAGACGCGGTTGATCGCGTTTCTACGAGGCAAACATTTAGAAGATTATTCTCATGGATTTCAGACGAAAACACATTGATCTGGTCGGCAAGATGAACCTGTGGTTCGGCATTTCGCTGGCTTTGATTCTGGTTGGCATGGCGTCGTGGGCGTTGTTTGGCCTCAACCTGGGCATCGATTTCAAGGGCGGCGGCCAATTCCAGTACCGGATTCCCTACTCGCTGCGTCCCCAAGCCGGGCAGGAAGCGGCTTTTCAGGACAAGGCGAGCACCGCTTTGCAAGCGCAGGGCATCGACACCAAGCCGCAAATCGCGGACGGCGACATTCTGGTCATCCAGACCGACGCCAAAGGCCAGAGCGAGTTGACGGGACAAGAAGCCCGCGTGCGCCGCGCTTTGACAACTCTCTTCGCGGGCGGCAAAACGCATAACGGAGAAGCTGCGACGTTGACGCCGCTGAGCCAGCAGTTCGTGGGGCCGGTCATCGGCGATGAACTCAAGCGAAACGCGATTACCGGCGTTTGTCTGGGCGTCGCTCTCATCGCGTTGTGGATTTACATTCGCTACAACTTTGCAGGCGACGGAACACGCTACGCAGTCGCGGGCGTTGCCGCTTTGATTCACGACGTTCTGGTTCTAGTCGGAATGTTCGCTTTGATTGGCCATCTGGATCGGCGCGTCGAGATTGAGAGCGCGTTTATCGCGGCGCTTTTGACGGTCGTCGGTTACTCGATCAACGATAGCGTCGTCATCTTCGACCGCTTGCGCGAAAACTTGCGTCTACGCCGCAAAGAGCCGTTCGAGAAAGTCGTCAACGATTCGCTGCTGGAAACGATGAGCCGCTCGATCAATACGGGTTTGACTGTGTTGATTATGCTGTTCGCGTTGCTGTTGCTGGGCGGCGAAAGCATTTACAACTTTGTTCTGGCGATGTTGGTCGGCATCGCTTCGGGCTTATATTCCTCCATTTTCAACGCTTCGATGGTGCTTGTCGCGTGGCATCGCTGGGATGAAAAGAAAGCGGCTCGCGCGCGCGCAACCGGCACTTCTCCCACCCTTGCAACGTCGCGTTCGAGTACTCGATTGGCGACGCCCAACCGTGTTCCGACGGCTGCAATATCTGCGGCATCGGTTTCGACGGCACGACGCAGTTCCTTCGCTTCAACAACTCTACCCGCAACTGCGCCGTCAACCACACTTCCATCGACAACGGCTTCCTCCGTGCCGGATTCACCCGCAAATTCGTCTGAGTCGACAGCGACGATCACCACGATCTCGTCCGAAACGGTGCCGGTGCCAATCGGTTCCACCCTGGTTTCTTCTCCTGCCGGAGATATTTCAACGTCCGAAAACAGTTCTTCGATGGACGTAACGAATGCTCCGCTTGATGCAACGCCCGTTTCCGATTCGGAATTGTCCCTTGACGACGAAACGGGCGGCGCAACTCCCGATGATGCGAATTCGGGCAACACAATTTCAAGCGCGGACAAAGATCGTTCTCTGGCCGCGCGCACTCGTGTGAAATCGCGCGCCCGTCGCCGCTTCTAAGCTGCCGCTTCTAAGCTGCCGCTTCTAATTCATCGAGTACTCGATTCCCTTCATGGAAGCTCTTCAGCCTTACTATTCGCACATTTTAGTCGCGTTGCTGGTTCTGGTCGCGCTTCAGTTTCTGCTCTTTATGGGACTGAGCAGCCGCATGAAGAAGACCAATCGCGCGCTGCGTTCGGCGTTGCTGGGGCCAAGCGGCGAAGATCTGGAAGCGATGCTGGCGCGCTGCCTGGGCGAAAGCGAGCAAGCTATAGGGCGTTGTCAGGAACTGGAAACGCAGCTAAACAGCGCTGGTGAAACGATGCGCGATTGCGTTCAACACATCGGCCTGGTGCGCTACGACGCGTATGGCGATGTCAGCGGAACGCAGTCGTTTTCGGTCGTTCTGCTCGACGATCACCAGAACGGCACGGTCATTACGGGCTTGATGGGACGCAACGATGGCCGCTGCTACGCCAAGCCCGTCATTGGCGGCCAAACCGAGCAGGCGTTGTCCGAAGAAGAAAGCGACGCCTTAAAAATGGCGATGGGCGGCGGTTTGAAAGCTTTCGCCGAAGTGCCGCAAACCAATGGCCGCAAGCGCGACAGGAAGGTGCTGCGTGCCGGATAAACCAATCGAGTACTCGATAGATGCGCCAGGCGCATCATTGCCGCACACGTCTTCAACAAATGCGTCATTGGCCAACGCGCCGATTCTTCGCATCAAGCGAGAAGCGGGCGGCGAGAACTTGGAGTTGCCGTCTTATCAAACGGCTGGCGCGGCTGGAATGGATGTGCGCGCGGCGGAAGACTGCACCTTGAAAGCAGGCGAAACCAAACTTGTTGCGACAGGTTTTTCAATGGCGATTCCCGCAGGCATGGAAGCGCAATTGCGCCCGCGTTCGGGATTGGCTTTGAAACACGGAATCACTCTACTGAATTCGCCCGCAACGATTGATGCCGATTATCGCGGCGAAGTCAAAGTGATTCTGACAAACTTAGGCCGCGAAGATTTCGAGGTCACGCGCGGCGACCGCATCGCGCAAATGGTAATCGCCCGCGTCGAGCGCGTCGAGTTGCAAATTGTCGAAGAGCTGGACGAAACTTTGCGCGGCAGCGGCGGGTTTGGGCACACGGGAAAGTAAGGATGAAATAGGAAACTTGAAACCTGAAAAGTTTGAGCACCGGTTTTCAGGTTTCAAGTTTCCTATTTCATCCTCGGATGTTCGTTCGGAGAGATGGCAGAGCGGTTTAATGCGACGGTCTTGAAAACCGTTGAGGCGCAAGTCTCCGGGGGTTCGAATCCCTCTCTCTCCGCCAAATACAAAGCCGCGCATCAGCACTCGATGCGCGGCTTTTTTCGCGTTTGAACAACCAATTCAGTGGTAAGCATCGCCAAGTGACAAAGACCCTAAGTTCCCTTCCCAATCCCAGTTTGTTGCCTCGCTACTTTTGATGCGACGCAGCATACGTGCGAGAAACTCGTTGAACGAAAAGCCAAGAATCGGAGTATTACCCGGACTTGCATGAATTTCGTAGAAGCTGTCATAGCAACGTCCCAATCTCGCAGGATGGAGATCGATGGTGAAGTAATCTCTATCGGAATTGTGGGCGATTACGTACCAATCCCATGAAATATCAGGACAGCTTTCTCGTGCTGATTGTGGAACAAAGGCAATCAATGGATTAGCAAGCGACACTTGCTGCGGCGGTAAGACAGAAAAAGAACTCCACAAGGTAGTTTCTACCATCTGGTTCCAAGTGAAACCGCCACAATGTTCGTAGAAAATCCTCAAGTCTTCAGGTAAGACGTGTTCGGGACGAAGTTTTGGCAAGCCGCAAGGCCGATGCAGCTTACAATTTGGCAAAGCCTTAATCTCTTCAAGCAGAGTAACAATATTCATGTCACTTTCGAGTACTCGATTTAAGCCTTTTCCAGCTTCTCGTTGAAGTTTTCTGCCGCGCGCTCGAGTGGCGCGGTCAAAGGCGACTGCGACAGTTTCGATTCGCTTTCGTAGCCTCGGCGGCTTTCTTTTCCGATGCTGTCTTCGCCCTCGAATTTAGGCATCAATCGGTTGGCCAGGCTCATCACGTCGGCGGAGATTTCGGGCAGCAGCGTGTCCAGCAAAATGGCGGCTTTGGAATACCACAATGTCGCGGATGCGTCGCCGCGCTTCATGGCTGCGATCATCGCGCGAGCCGCGCGCTCGGGGTCGTCCGACAACAGCCGATTGGCGTTCATTACGGCGCCAATGGCGTACTCAGCACGATGACGGCCTTTGAACTGCGCGTTGCGCAAGCTGCCGATGCGCATTACCCACGGATAAACCGTTGTCACCAGAACGTTGTCCTTTTCCAACTCGACGCGCAAACCCTGCGACAAACCTGTCAGCGCGAACTTGCTGGCGTTGTAAGGCAGCAAATGCGGTGTAGCAGTGCGTCCGCCGACCGAAGATATATGGACAACGCGCCCGCCGCGCTTCTTCAAATAGGGCAAAGCCGCCATCGTGGAATGATAGGCGCCCCAGAAATTGACCTTCATCGAGTACTCGAAGTCGTCGTCCGTCATGCTTTCAATTGGCCCGGCGATGAAAACGCCCGCGACGTAAAACAAGACATCCAGCGCGCCGAAATGCGCCGCGGTTTGCGCGACGACACTTTCGATTTGCGTTTTGTCGGTCACGTCGCACGTCATCGTCAAGACTTGCGCGCCGCGCGCCTCAAGCTCGGCTTTCGCAATTGCGAGTTCGGTTTCGCCGCGCGCGCACAACGCCAGTTTGGCGCCTTCGTCGGCCAATTGTCGCGCCAGGATTAAACCCAAACCGCGCGAGCCTCCAACGATCAGCACAACTTTGCCGCTCACGTCATAAGCGCGCTTATTGCGCAAATAAACGCGCCACATCGAAGCGGCGCCAATTCCCAACGCCAGTAAGGTCAAGCCTTTGTTTGTCTTGCTCATGTCATTCCTCTCCATTGTTCTGAACTGAAATCTCATACGCTTCAGTGGCCGATAAGAGGCAAAAATAAAACATCGAGTACTCATAACGAGTACTCGATGTTTTGGTCGAGAGGCTGCGCCAACGTTTTACCGGTTGCGCACGATTTGGACGTCTTGGGCGTAGAAAACGTTGTTGCCCTGGGAGTAGCCTTGCGTGCTGCCGTAAACGCGCACGATGTCGCCACGACTCACACCGTTCAACTGCTGTCTGGGCGTATGAACCCGCAGACTCACGCCGCCGTTGGTGCGAATTGTAAATGCGTTAACGTCGTCATCGGTGACAACGCCTTCAAACGTGCGATTCTGGCCATTGTTATTATAGTGATAGCCGTTGTTGGTGTTCGAGCGATAACTATTGTTGTAGTTATAGCCATTGTTGTAACCATAGCCGTTGTTGGTGTACGGACGGTTGTAGCCATAACTGTTGTTATAACGGCTGCCGTTGTTGTAGTTATAACCATAACCATTGTTAACGTGCGGTCGGTAACCGTTGTTGTAGTTGTAGCCGTTGTAAGAGCCGTTGTAAGGCTGGCCGTTGCGATAATAACGGTTAACGTAATAAGAGTTGCCGTTACGATCCTGACGCTTTTCGCGGCGCAAATCCTGACGCTTTTCGCGCACGTCTCCACGCGCTTGCTGCACATCGCGTTGCTGTTGACGGCGTTCCTGCGGCGTATTGGCATTGCGCACGTCTTGACGCTCCTGGCGCACTCGCTGCCTCGCTGCTCTGACTTCCTGGCGTGCCTCACGCGTATCTTGACTATCGTCTTGCTGATAATTGTAGTCGCGGTCGTGCGGCTTGGCCTGAGCGACCTGACCAAAAGCAGCAACAACACCAACACTCAACACAGCAGCCATCAAAACTGAGTTCTTGCGTTTCATTCTCATTCTCCTTCGGGATCAAAGTCGTGAAACTTTGTCGTGGAACTTTGTTTGTCTACAGGTTATGACGAGAACAACGATTGGAAGTTTGTCAAGAAGTGCCAAGAATCTCTTCGCAAAAAGAATTGCCTGGTTCCTGACAAAGTTCCGAGCAAGCAAAAATCGATTAATGAGCGGTCAAAGCAAAATCCTCACCACAACTGACTTGAACCACTTGCACTCTTGGACAAAAAGGAGTTTGCGGGAAATCCGCAAACTTCTTTTCCAGCGCCCCTCTTTTCCTACGATTACTTCCGCTTCTTCGATTCGCGGGCGCGGCGCTGAGAACGCGACATCTTCGTTTCGCTGCCAGCTTCTTCGGTCTCGAACGAGCCGCCGCCGACAAAGCCACCATTGGTTGAACCGCCGTTGGAACCGCTGTTTTGCGCGGTTCGAGTACTCGATTGCGCGTTATCTCCGCGATTCGGCACATTCGGAATGGCGAACGGCGAAGAGGAAATCAAAATCTCTTCGTCGTCCTCGCCGTCAGCGTCCTTGTCGAGTTGCACGCCGTCTTCGATGCCGCCATCGTCCATCGGCAGCATTTGCACCAGCCGCGCTTCGTGCAATTCCGAAAGTTCCGGGCCACCATAAGCCAGCGCGTCCAGCGTCATGTCGTTCTGACCCGAGAAGATCGCTTCGGTCACTTCGCGGCGAATTTCGTCCTGCATCTTTTGAAACAAGGCGAAACCTTCCTGACGGTAAACGCCAATCGGTTCTTTCTGCGCGTAGCCTTCCTGCCAGATGGCGTCGCGCAAATAATCCATCTCGGCCAGATGCTCCATCCAATACTCGTCAATCGAGCGCGTCACTTGCCACGCTTCGAGACTGCGCAAATTCTCCTCGCCCATCTGCTCTTCGCGCTCGTTGTAGCAGCTTTCCGCGACTTCTTTGAGCTTGTCGTCCATCTCGTCGCGGTTGGTGATGGGCGCCAGTTCGTCCTGGCTCAGATGATGATGCAGCGAAGTCGCGCCGAACAAGCGACCAAGCCCCGTATAAAGTTTGTGCGCGTCCCATTCATCGGCACGCACGGCGCGCGGACAATGCTTTTCGGCTTCGCCCAGCGCCGCCTGCTGCGCCATATCGAGTACTGTATCGCGCAGGTCGCCGCCCAGAAGCGCGCGACGGCGCTCGCGGTAAATGACTTCGCGCTGCACGTTCATCACGTCGTCATATTGCAGAACGTTTTTGCGTCCCTCAAAGTGGTTCAGCTCGACCTTCTTCTGCGCTCGCTCGACGCTTTTTGAAATCATCGGATGCTCGACCGCTTCGTCCTCGTCCCACTTGTTGAGCAAACCTTGCCCGCGAACGCCGAACAAACGCCACAGTTCGTCTTCCAACGAAACGTAGAACCGGCTCGAACCCGGATCGCCCTGACGACCGGCGCGGCCACGCAACTGGTTGTCGATGCGGCGGCTTTCATGACGCTCGGTCCCGATGATGTGCAATCCGCCCAAACGCTTCACTTCTTCCTGCTCGGATGTGTGCGCGATGTCTTCGGGGCGCGCTTCGCCTTCCAACACGATGTCGGCGCTCTGTCCCGCCACGCCGGTTTCGACCAGAACCGGAACCGCGTTCTGTTGAATTGGTGCGTCCGGCGCGTCCATCGTTTGCAAGCGACGCTCAATCCATTCTTCGTCGATGAATTCGCGCGACCATGGCGCATGACGCTCAACTTCGCGCAAGACTTCGCCCGCATCTTTGCCAACGTTTTGAACGGCCTCGCGCAACGTCGGACTGAGCGCATCGAGTACTCGATTCAGGCGAATGCGATAGACCAGAACGTCAATTGGCATCTCCTGCATCTGGCCCTGCTCGTCTTCGGCCTGACCCATCAACTGCGCCTCGAACACATCGTCGCCAGTCAACAAATCCAATTGAACCATCGTCTGGTGCATCCATTCGGGGTGCAAAAACGGCGCGTCGTGTCCCGCGACTTCGGCGACATCGCCCAGCAGAATCAGGTTCGGCGCTTCAACTGTGACCAGCGCACGACGATGATCGCCGCCGTTTTGCCATTCTTTCAACAAAGCCCCGACGCGTTCTTTGTCCAGCTTCAAGTGAACGACCGCGTTGTCGCCCAGCATTTCCTGCAATTCCGGCGTCGCCTGAAAGGCGCGCGCATCGCTGACGACATTCCACTCGCGCAAACGTTCGCGCAGCCATTGCAAACCCAGATTCTGTTCGCCCAGATTGGCAATAATCTGCGCCTCGTTGATCTCTTTGCGATTCGCCTGACGCCGTTGCATCACGCGCTTGGCGTCGTCCGAACTTGTCACATCGAACAGTTTCAATTCGCCTTCAACCCATTCCGGCGTGACATTCGGCAACTCTGCGGCAATCTCGCTGAACGCTTGCGAGTAGCCCATGTTCGGCGACTGGGACGCGGCTTGCAACAACAGTTCGTCCAAGTCGTCGGCTTCGTTCAAGACTTCCAGCAGGCGACCACACGAGTTCTGCGCAATTGAAAGCGGACGCGACAACGCCGCCAACAACGCGCTTTCGCCCGGATCTCGTCCCGTCGCGCGGCACGGAACGCCGTTCGACAACGCCATCAGCAGCGCATTGTTGTCAAAGCGCGCGTTCATCAGGCGATTCAGGTCATTGTTCAACGCATCGAGTACTCGATTGTCGTCCATCGGTTCGGCATTCAGCGGCAACTGCTCCAGCAGATTCAGGCGACGCGCGCGCGAACGCACTTTATTCTTCAAGTCCGGCGTCGTCAACTCCTGCGCCAGCGTGTCGCGCAATTCTTTGGCGATCTGGCCTTGCAGCTTGCCTTGGTCTTCCAGCGCATCGACGCTTTGCGTCATCAAGCTCATCCACGCCAAATCTTGCAGACGCTCAGGCAGCAGGCGTTCAACGAACTTTTGCGTCGTTTCCTCGTTGCGCGAACGAACGTGAATCGTTTTGCCTTCCAGCGCGCGCGCCAGAGTTTGCAGCGTCATCACGCGCCAGCGCGATTCCACGTCCAGCGTTCCGCCCAACACGATGTCGACGCCGCGACCGGCCATGTTGGTCGCAATCGTGACACTCGCGGGACGCGCCGCTTCCGCGACAATGCGCGCCTCGTTGCGGTGATTCTTGGCGTTCAACACGTTGTGCGGCAAGCCGACTTTGAGCGCCGTTTCCAACTTTTCGCGGCTCGGATTTGGAATCGTGAACAGCGCCAGCAGCGCGTTGATGTTGTCTTCGTGTGTCGCGTCGGGATGAATGCCGAACTGCTTGGCGACCGCTTTCACCTGCATCAAGTTGAGTTGCGCAATTGGCGTATTCAAGCCCGCGACGATTTCGGCTTTTTGTTCGGCAGACACGCTTTTGTCTTCCCACAACTTCGTTTTAATGATCTGCTGCAACGCCAGAAGTTGAAGCGGCTGCGCCTTCAAGCGTTCGCTCATGCGTTCCGAAACTTCAACGCTGCGCGTGCCGACCAAAACCGGCTGACCAGCGCAATGGTGTTCCAGAATCTCGAACGTGATGGCGCGAAACTTGGCTTCGCTGGTCTTGTAAACCACGTCCGGCGAATCGCGGCGCTGAATCTGGCGGTTGGTCGGAATCGACACGACTTCGATGCCGTAAGTTTTGGCGAACTCGGCTTCCTCGGTTTTCGCCGTTCCCGTCATGCCGGCCAGCTTGTTGTAAAGGCGGAAATAGTTCTGAATCGTGATCGTCGCAACCGTCTGACTTTCAAGCTGAACTTCCAATCCGTGCTTGCCTTCCAAAGCTTCGTGCAAGCCTTCGCTGAAACGGCGGCCCGGCATTTTGCGCCCTGTAAATTCGTCGACGATGACGATTTCCTGCTTGCCCGTTTCCGGGTTGCTGGCAATGACGTAATGCACTTCGCGGTGGAACAGCGCGTGCGCCTTGACCGCCTGATCCAGAACCGTTTGAATCTCCTGCAATTTGGCTTCGGCCAATCGGCGGCGGCGGTCGGCGGGCAATCTGAGTACTCGATCTACTAATGTGGAAACCGTATCGTCGGGGTTTTCGCTTTGCGCGCGACGCAAAACGGCGGCTTCATCGTCGGTCAGGATCTCGTTGGAAACCAGAGTTTCCAGGAAGTTTTCCGGGTCGCTGAAAGCGGGCGTTCCGGCTTCGCGCTCGGCGACGAGCGTTCCCATGTCGGTCAGCGCGGCCTGGCGGCGCTTTTCGTCTTTTTCGGAGAGCCAGCCCAGGTTGCGCACCACGCGCTTGAAGTCTTCAATCGGCATCACTTCAAAACTGTGCTGAACCAAGCGTACAAGAGCGCGCGCCAACTGCTCGCCCGAACGCCCGATGAAGTCGGCGGGCTTGACGCGCTTCTGAACGTCCTTGGCCAGCGGCACGCGGCGCGTCACTTCTTCGGCGAAAGCGCCCGCGTTTTCCTTGGTCAACAGCGGTTCCAGGTGGCGGCTGACGGCATCGGCGGACAGAGAGCGGAACAATGCGCTTGCCAACTTTTCGTCGCTTTCTTCCAGCGTGTCGTCTAAAGCGTCCTGCGCATCCGGTGATAGCGGCAACACTTCGTTGATCGAACTCAAAAGTTGCGTGTCCGATTTGTCTTCAAACTCTTGCAGGCGCTCGCTGAACGCGTCAATCGCCTGCGCTTGACTGGCGATCTGCGGCGAAGTCAAAAGCTGCTCGCCAATGAAACTTTCCAGCGTGTTGGAATACTCGCCGTTTTCAATCGCGGCGATAATTCCAGTACTCG
>JAABUK010010351.1_pt1 | contig 12465 bp, 11 predicted proteins | sample 5559141 | NCBI WGS metagenome assembly JAABUK01 (sample SAMN10711869, study PRJNA513367) | rock metagenome | isolation source: Antarctica rocks | place: Antarctica: Victoria Land, Pudding Butte nord | collected 2016-01-03
TGGCTCATGCCGCCGAGCACCGTCGCGTTGACAACGGCATTGTCGAAGGAGACCGAGATCTCCAGGACCGCCAGAATCGCCGCGACGGTCAGGCCGGTGGTGCCGCCGTACAGCAGGGCCAGGACGAGGCCGGCCAGGGTGACCCCGAAGGAGCCACCGAAGGTCCGTAGGAACATGAATGGGTCGCTATCTCTGAGCAACGGGGCCCGAAACTGACGGGTCCAGTTGAAGGTGTGATGGGCACGTGCCGGTCCGGTCAGCCGACATTGACGCCGTAGTCTCGGGCGATACCAGCCAGGCCGGAGGAGTAACCCTGGCCGACCGCGCGGAATTTCCACTCGCCGGAATGGCGGTAGAGCTCACCGAAGATCATCGCGGTTTCGTTGGAGGCGTCTTCGGACAGGTCATAGCGCGTCAACTCGGCGCCGTCGGCCTGGTTGACCACCCGGATGAAGGCGTTGCGAACCTGACCGAAGTTCTGCCGGCGACTTTCGGCGTCATAGATCGACACCGGAAACACGATCCGGTCGACGTCCGCGGGCACCAGCGCCAGATCGACCTTGATCTGCTCGTCGTCACCCTCCCCCGAACCTGTCAGGTTGTCACCGGTGTGCTCGACCGAGCCGTCCGGGCTTGTCAGGTTGTTGAAGAACACGAAATGGGAGTCGGACAGGATTCGACCCGCCGCGTTGATCATCAGCGCGCTGGCATCGAGGTCGAAAGCCTGGCCGCTGGTGGTGCGCTCGTCCCAGCCGAGGCCGACCAGTACCGCGGACAGGCCCGGAGCCTGCTTGGTCAGCGAGACATTGCCACCCTTGGAAAGGCTGACTCCCATAGAAACTTCCTCCTAGGCTGTGCCGATCGATTCGTTGGCGCGCGGCCAAGGCCGTGCTGACCCTGTCGATCGCGACGCGGAAACCGTATCGCTAGCCAGGGCGTCCGGCAGGTGGAACGACACGAACGCCCACCGGCGAGCGGCGCCGATCAGACGTTGACGCCGTAATCGCGAGCAATACCGGCCAGGCCGGAGGTGTAACCCTGGCCCACCGCGCGGAACTTCCATTCCGAGCCGCTGCGGTACAGCTCGCCGAACACCATCGCGGTCTCGGTCGAGGCGTCCTCGGAGAGGTCGTAGCGGGCGAGCTCGGAGCCGTCGGCCTGGTTGACCACCCGGATGAAGGCGTTACGGACCTGGCCGAAGGACTGGCCGCCGGCCTCGGCGTTGTAGATCGATACCGGGAACACCACCTTGTCGATCTCGGCGGCCACACCGGCGAGATTGACCTTGACCTGCTCGTCGTCACCCTCGCCCTCGCCGGTCAGGTTGTCTCCGGTGTGCTCGACCGAGCCGTCCGGGCTGGCCAGGTTGTTGAAGAAGATGAAGTGCTTGTCGGACAGCACCTTGCCGTCGGAGCCGCAGGCGATCGCGCTGGCGTCGAGGTCGAAGTCCTGGCCGTCGGTGGTGCGTGCATCCCAGCCGAGACCGACGGTCACGGCGGTCAGACCGGGCGCTGCTTTAGTGAGCGAGACGTTGCCGCCCTTGGTGAGGCTGACTCCCACTGAGATCTCCAGGTGACTAGAGGAAGGCTGCGAGGCCTTCTCGCGGTTGACCGCCGCCCCGGATGGGCGACGACGTTCATGCTAGGCATGACGACCGACAAGAGTGAGAAGTTCCGTTGAGGTGTGGCCGCCGTGATGGGCCCGGCAAGCCGCTCCGGCTCGCCCGGACGGCGCTGAGGCTAATCGCCGCTGCCCGAGAACAGCCCGCCGAGGCCGGCGCCATTCTTGCGGTCGCCGGCACCCATGTTCTTGCGCAGCGCCTTGGCCAATCCCTCGATCGTCATCGACTGCAAGATCACCGAGCCGTTGCCGGTCAGGGTCGCCAGCGACATGCCCTCACCGCCGAACATCGCGTTCATCACCCCGGCCCGGTTGAGCGAGCCGACCCGCTCGACACCGTAGGAGATCCGGTGGTCCCAGGCCACCACGCAGCCGGTGTCGACCTTGAGCCGGCCGCCGTAGTCGGCCGGGTTGATGTCGATGAAGTTGCCGGCGCCGGCGATGATCAGGCTGCCCCGGCCGGTGAACTTCTCCAGCACGAACCCCTCGCCGCCGGACATGCCCTGTCGCAGGCCGGAGAATGCGATGTCGAACTTCACCCCGGCCTCGGCGGCGACGAAGGCGTCCTTCTCGGCGAACCAGGTGGTCTGACCGTCCAACTCGAGCACCCGCATCTCTCCCGGCAGCACGCCCGCCAGCGCCAGCAGGCCGTCCCCGCCCTGGGTGGTGAAGTGGCAGAACGCGAACGACTCGCCGGCCAACATCCGCTTGCCGACGTCCATCGCGCCGCGCAGCACCCCGCCGAGGCCGCCGGCTCCGGCAGCCGGCTGGCCGGCGGAGGCCGGTGCGCTCAGCTTGGTCTCCATGGTCACGTCCGCGGAGCTGAACAGGAACTTGCCGGCCTCGCTGTAGACGGTCTGGCCGGGCCGCAGCCCGACGATCGCCATCTGCGTGGCGGCTCCGGTGACCTGGACATCGAGGGTCATGGGCGACCTGCCTTTCTTCTGGTCGAAGGCGATCCGGCGGTGGTGGCAACGCCGAATCGCTGCGGCGAGTCTGCCAGCTTTCGCCAACCCGACGTACGGCACGACCGCTGGCCAACCGCCTGGGCGTGATCGCGGGCCGCCGGAGGCGGTAGCAGTGAGGTGATTTCCGGCGCACCGACCGACCGTCCGCTGAGCCCGCGGCCCTTCGGTCCGGCGTTGACAGCACAATGGGCCTTCCCCATCTTCGAGGAAAGGAATCTCTCTCGAAGATGGGAAAGGCCCACGGTGGAGGTGCCGGGAATCGAACCCGGGTCCTTCGTCGCTTTGATGGGTCTTCTCCGGGCGCAGTGTGCCTCGTCTCTGCTCGGCCCCACCGATCACGCACACAAGTCGGTATGACAGGCCCAGTCGCTGTGCGGTGTCCCGCTCGTCGCCGCGACCGCGGCAAGCGGTAAGTCACCTGGCTGATGCCAGCATCCGGGCCGGTGACGAACCCGGGCTGACAGACTCATTCTGCTACCTAGGCAGCGAGAACGAAGTCAGCGCGATTGGAATCGGCGCTTATTTTTGTTTGCATCGCTTTTTTAACGAGGTCAGCAATGCGGTCCTCGGCCCGCTTCCCCACATCTCGACGGCCGAAGTCGAGACCATTCACCCCCTTCTAGGCGCTGGGCACCTGTCGAGCGGCCGGACGCGGTGAGCGCCCGACAGCTACATCATGCCACGCGGCCGCTCCGGACCGACCCGAATACCGACCCGGTGGAGGCAGCAATGCTCCGCAGCGAGCAGTTTCGGCGATATCTGGGCGAGTTCACTGCCAGCCTGTAGAACTAGACCGTGGCAGACAGTCAGCGTGAGACCGAGACCAAGTACGACGTCGCACCCGATTTCGCGATCGGTGAGCTGGCCGAACTCGCCGGGCCCGGCACCAGCGTCCGGACGCAGACGGTCGAGCTGGTCAGCGCGTACTACGACACGGCCGAGCAGAACCTGCTGCGCTCGCAGTTGACGCTGCGGCGACGCACCGGTGACGCCGACACCGGCTGGCACCTGAAGGTGCCGGGAGCGGGATTTCGAACCGAACTCCACTGGCCGCTGGCAGGCGATGACCTGGCAGGCGATGACGAGGCGCCGCACGAGCTGCGCAGGCTGATCCAGCCCTTCACCGGCGGCGCTGCCCTGATCCCGACGGTCACCCTGAAGACGACCCGGACCGCGCGCCGGGTATGCGCTGCCGACGGACGGCTGGTGTTCGAGCTGGCCGACGACGAGGTGCGCGCGAGCCCGGATGGCCTGCCGGTGGTGCTGCCGCGGTGGCGAGAACTGGAGGTGGAGTTGGGGCCCGCCGGCACCGCCGCGGACCTCGGTCGGGCCGGTGAGGTGCTGGTGCAGCGCGGCGCCTTCGCGTCTCGGTCAGGCTCGAAGCTGCGGCGCGCACTGGCCGGCCAGCCGCAGGACGAGCCGGCCGCCCGCACTGCCGCCGCCACCGTCGCCCGGTACCTGCGGGCCCAGTGCGACGCGATCACAGCCGGCCACTTCGCGATCTCCCTGAAACCGGGCGAGCTGGAAGCCACCAGTGAGCCGCATGAGGCGATCCACTCGACCCGGGTCGCGACGCGGCGGTTGCGTGCCACATTGCGGGCGTTCGCGCCGCTGTTCCGGGCCGAGGCGGCCACCCGGCTGGAGGCCGAGCTGGCCTGGTTCGCCGCGGAGCTGGGTGAGGTCCGCGATCGCGAGGTACTGCGCAGCCGGCTGGCCCGGGCGGTCGACGAGCTGCCCGCCTATCTGGTGGTGGGGCCGGTGGCCCAGCGCATCGACGAGGTGTTGCTGACCGAGCTGCGCCAGCACACCGACGCGCTGCTGGCCACCATGCGCGACGAGCGTTACCGGGTGCTCATCCAGGATCTGGCCCGGTGGCGCGAGCAGCCGCCGTTCAGCCCAGCCGCGGCCGGGCCGGTCAGCGTCCTGTCCGAGCAGGTGGCCGCGACGGAACGCACGCTGGCCAAGCGGATGAAGCGCGCCGCCGGAAAGCAGCGCCCGGACGAGGAGCTGCACCGGGCCCGCAAGGCCGGCAAGCGGGCTCGCTACGCGGCGGAAGCGGCCGCTCCGGTGCTGGGCAAGCGAGCCAGCAAGCTGGCCAAGACGGCAGCGAACCTGCAGACGCTGCTCGGTGAGCACCAGGATGCGATCGTGGCGACGGAGTTGTTGCGCCGGATTGCCGACCAGGTCGCCGACGAGGGCGACAACGCCTTCACCTACGGCATCCTGGTGGCTGACCAGCGCCGCACCGCGGCGGCCTCCGCGCAGGCGGCCCGGGCCAGCACCCAGGGTTGAGCCGGCGCGCGAGGCGACCCGGGCTGACCGCCGGGTGTCATCAGCGGGGCAGTCCCATCAGGGCCGCACCGTTGTGCCACAGCACCTGCCGCAGCCAATCCGGGCCGAAGTCCCACTCCAGCAGCGATTGAATCTGGCGGGCGTAGGAGTACGGGATGTTCGGAAAGTCCACGCCGAGCACGATCCGGTGCGCCAGGTCGCGATAGGCGGCCAGCACATCCGGTGGCACCGGAGCGATCCGGTCCATAAAGGGCGTGCCAACCATGGTGGTGTCGAGCCAGACATTGGGGTAGCGGCCCACCAGGGCCAGGTGCTCGGCGTACTCCGGTGCGCCGGCGTGCGCGATCACCGCGGTCAGCGCCGGATGCCGTCGCAGCACCTCCCCGATCGGTCGCGGGCCGGTGTGCGCGCCCCGCAGCGGCCCGGAGCCGCAGTGCACCACCACCGGCACGCCGGCGTCACTGAGCAGCCCCCAGGCCTCGTCCAGGGTCGGCTCGCTCGGGTCGAAGTCACCGACCTGGACGTGCACCTTGAACACCCGCGCTCCGGACTCCAGCGCCTGCCGGACGTAGCCGGTGACCCCTGGCTCGGGAAAGAGGGTGGCACTGTGTACCGCCTCCCGGTGATCGGCGGCGAAACCGGCGCACCAGTCGTTGAGCCAGCTGGCCATGCCCGGCTTGTGCGGGTAGCACAGCGTCGGAAACCGCCGCAGGCCCAGCGCGCGCAGGGTGGCGATGCGCTCGTCCTCGCCGGTCCGGTAGTGGATCGGCCAGGCCAGGCCATAGTGCCGGTCGGCTTCGTCGAAGTAGCGCCAGACCTTGGCCAGCATCGGGGGCGGCAGAAAGTGCACGTGGATGTCGGCCAGGCCGGGCAGCCCGAGGGACTGCCAGACATCCGGCACCTGGGCGTCGGTCAGCTCACCCGGGCAGGCCGCCGGCCCGGCCGCGGCGTCCGGCGTCATCAGTCCGTTCGGCCCTTGGCGCGCCGTCCGAGCACCCGGCTCACTTCGCGGTCGGCGTCGCGCTTGGCCAGGTCCTGGCGCTTGTCGTAGGTCTTCTTTCCCTTGGCCAGCGCCAGTTCGACCTTGACCTTTCCCTCGACGAAGTACAGCGACAGCGGCACCAGGGTCAGGCCCGACTCCTTGATCTTGCCAACCAGCCGCAGGATCTCGCTCTTGTGCATCAGCAGCTTGCGGACCCGGCGCGGGGTGTGGTTGGTCCACGAGCCGAAGGCGTACTCCGGGATGTGGACGTTGTGCAGGTACACCTCGCCGTTGTCGATGGTGGCGAACCCGTCGACCAGCGAGGCGCGTCCCAGCCGCAGCGACTTGACCTCGGTACCCATCAAGACGACGCCGCACTCGAAGGTGTCGACCACCAGAAAGTCGTGCCGGGCCTTCTTGTTCTGGGCGATGATCTTTCGTACCGGGCGGTTGGAGGACTGAGCGGTTGCGGCGGCCATGACGTCAAAACTACAGCCGGACGTAGAGCCGCAGCGTCAGCCAAGCGGTGGCCGCCGCCAGGATCACGCCGGCGATCAGGCCCACGCCGCCGGCCAGGATGATGTCGTTGCCCTCGATCGGCTGCAGGATCTTCGACTTCACCTGGTCTCCGAGCAGGCCGTCGAGAAACACCATCTTGGCCACCCAGTTGCCGATCATGGCCACGATCGCGCCGACCACCGCGGCCAGCATCGCCTCGATCACGAACGGCAGCTGTGTCATCCAGCGCGAGGCTCCGACCAGGCGCATGATGCCGGTCTCGTTGCGCCGCTGCTGGGCCGCGGCCTGGATCGTGTTGGCCATCTGCAGCAGCGCGCAGATGCCGACGATCAGGGCCATCACGTACGAGCCCAGCTTGCCGGTGTCGAAGAGCCGCAACATGGTGCGCAGGCTGACGTCCTGGTTCTGCACCTGCTCGACACCGGCCACCTTGGCGTAGCGCGCCGCGACCGGCAGGTAGTCGGCCTTGAGGTCGCGCAACTTGATCGTGAACGACGACGGGATCGCCCCGGGGCCGGCCTCGTCGACGACCTTGGCGCCGAGGCGCTGCTTGGCGATCTGGGTGGCCTGGACCTCGTTCAGGTACTCCACGCTGGTGATCTGCGGATCCGCGCGAAGCCTGGCATCCAGCGCCTGGCGCTCGGCGGTGCTCACCTTGTGCTTGCAGGCCGATCCCGGACTCTGGTTCGAGGTCTCGGTGCACAGGTAGATCGAGACGTTGATCTTGTCCTTGTACGCGGTCTGGGTCTTGGAGATCTCTTTGTTGATCAGCAACGCGCCGCCGAGGAAGAACAGCGCGATCGCGGTGGAGAGCACGAGCGCGACGGTCATGCTGGCATTGCGCCGCAGCCCGGTCGCGACGCCGGACAGAAGGTAGCTAGCGCGCATGGGGTTCGAGCTCCGATCGGATTTCGCTGGTCAGCAGGTGCAGCAGGTGGCAGCCGGCGGCGGGTGGCCGCCGCGCGGCCCGGGTCAGCGGCCGATGCCGTAGACGCCGCGGTTCTGGTCGCGCACGATATGGCCGAGGTCGAGTTCGATGACCCGGCGGCGCATCGCGTCGACGATGTTGTTGTCATGGGTGGCCATCACGATCGTGGTGCCCTTGCGGTTGATCCGTTCGAGCAGGCCCATGATGCCCTGGCTGGTGTCCGGGTCGAGGTTGCCGGTCGGCTCGTCGGCCAGCAGCACCAGCGGGCGGTTGACGAAGGCGCGGGCGATCGCGACCCGCTGCTGCTCACCGCCGGACAGCTCGTTGGGGTAGCGGTGGGCCTTGCCGTCCAGGCCGACCATCTCCAGCACCTCGGGCACCGAGCGGGTGATCGAGCGCTGGGACTTGTTGATGACCTCCAGCGCGAACGCGACATTCTCGAACACCGTCTTCTTCGGCAGCAGCCGGAAGTCCTGGAAGACGCAGCCGATACCGCGGCGCAGCTCGGGCACCTTGCGTCCGGGCAGCTTGGCGATGTCCTTGCCGTTGACGATGACGCTGCCCCTGGTCGGCACGTCCTCGCGCAGCAGCAGCCTCAGTACCGAGGACTTGCCGGAGCCTGACGCCCCGATCAGGAAGACGAACTCGCCCTTGTCGATGTCCAGCGACACCCCGTCCAGAGCAGGACGGGTGCTGGCCGAATGGATCTTGGTGACGTTCTGGAGCGCGATCACGGGAGGCGATCCTACCGCCCGGACGTGGCGTGCCCGGTTTGGCGCGATTGCCGGCGGGTCTGGCGTTGCGGGCCGCCGGCCGGCCGCCGGCTATGCCGAGCGGCGCCAGCGGATGCCGGCTTCGATGAACCCGTCGATGTCACCGTCGAGCACGGCGGAGGGATTTCCGACCTCGTACTCGGTGCGCAGGTCCTTCACCATCTGGTACGGGTGCAGGACGTAGGAGCGCATCTGGTTGCCCCAGCTGTTGCCGGCGTCCTTGAGGTCGTCCATCGCGGCCTTCTCCTGCTCGCGGCGGCGCTCCAGCAGCTTGGCCTGCAGCACCGCCATCGCCGAGGCCCGGTTCTGGATCTGGCTGCGCTCGTTCTGGCAGCTGACCACGATGCCGGTGGGCAGATGGGTCAGCCGCACGGCCGAGTCGGTGGTGTTGACGCCCTGGCCACCTGGGCCGGACGAGCGGTAGACATCCACCCGCAGCTCGTCGTCGGGGATCTCGACGTGGTCGGAGGACTCGACCACCGGCAGCACCTCGACCCCGGCGAAGCTGGTCTGGCGGCGACCCTGATTGTCGAACGGGCTGATCCGCACCAACCGGTGGGTGCCCTGCTCGACCGACAGGGTGCCGTAGGCGTAGGGCGTCTTGACCTGGAAGGTGGCGGACTTGATGCCGGCCTCCTCGGCGTAGGAGGTGTCATAGACCTCGGTACCGTAGTTGTGCCGCTCCGCCCAGCGCAGGTACATCCGCATCAGCATCTCGGCGAAGTCGGCGGCATCCACCCCGCCGGCCTCGGACCGGATCGTGACCAGCGCCTCGCGGGCGTCGTACTCGCCGCTGAGCAGAGTCTGCACCTCGAGCTCGCCGATGGCCTTGTGCAGCTTGGCGACCTCGGCCCCGACCTCGACGCGCGAGTCCGGATCGTTCTCGGTCTCGGCCATCTCCCACAGCAGCTCGGCGTCGTCCACCCGACTGCGCAGGTCGGCCACCCGGCGGATCTGGCCCTGGGTGTGGCTGAGCCTGGAGGTCACCTTCTGGGCGTTGTCCGGGTCGTTCCACAGCTCTGGCACCGAGGCCTGCCGCTCCAGTTCGGCCGCCTGCAGGCGCAGCTTGGGCACGTCCAGAACCGCCTCGATGCTGGCGAGGGTCGCCGACAGCTCTTTCAACTCGGCAGGTACATCGGTCACAGCGGTCCAGCCTACTGGGTGGTGGCGCGAACTATTCCAATCGCGGCGCCCGGGTCGCGCCCAAGCCACTGCCGTCGCGGATCGCGGCCAGTGACCGGGCGCGTGCCGCGGACTCCGAGTCCGGCTCGTCGGCCAGCACCCGGCCGTAGCGGTTCAGCACCCGGATTCGCAGCTCCGCGTCGCTGCGGGGCACCGGCTGCAGGAAGATCTCGTCCAGTGAGGTGAACTCGGCTCGCAACTCGACGTCGAAGCGGATGCACGCCCGCTCCAGCTCGGCGGCCGAGATGGTGTCGACGAAGTCGACCCGGGCACACAGCAGTATCCGGTTCACGCCGGTCATCATGGTCAGGACGTCCACGACGTCGAGAACCTCGTCCTGGCGCTCGAGCCACGCCGAGATTGCCCGGACCAGCCGGATGTCGGCCTGCTTGCCGATCAGCAGACCCTTGCAGGTCTGGGCCAGCGCGTAGGCGGCGAAGACCAGCAGCAGCCCGATGGCCAGCGACGCCAGGCCGTCCCAGAACGCCGAACCGGTGAGCTGGTGCAGTGCCACCCCCGCACCGGCCAGCAGCAGCCCGATCAGCGCGGCCGAGTCCTCGAGCACCACGCTCTTGACCGTCGGGTCATCGGGGTCGCGGACGTAGGACCGGAACGAGCGCCGTCCCTTGGCCGCCGCGCTCTTGACCTGACCGACCGCCTGGCGGAACGAGGCCCCTTCCAGGATGAAGGCTACGGCGAGCACCGGGTAGTTGATCCACAGCTTGTCGGTGGGTTCGGCTTCGGCGGAGAAGATCGTGGACAGGCCCTGGTAGATCGAGAATGCCGCGCCGGAGACCAGGATCGTGACCGCGGCCAGCAGCGACCAGAAGTAGCGCTCCTTGCCGTAGCCGAAGGGGTGCTGGCGGTCTGCCGGACGGTCCGAGCGGTGCAGCGCGGTCAGTAGCAGCAGTTCCGTGGAGGAGTCCCCGGCCGAGTGGGCGGCCTCGGACAGCAGCGCGCCCGAGCCGGTGATCAGTCCGGCGGCCAGCTTGAGGATGCCCACGCCGACGTTCGCGCCGAGGGCCAGCAGCACAGTGAAGGTGCTCTCGCCGGATTTCTCGGCTCCGCCGCCGACGGCGGCCTTGCCGGATTCCGGTGGTGCGGTGTCGCTCGAAGTGGTCACCAATCCATTCTGCAAGTCGGGCCCGAAGGCGCCACCACACCCGCCGGATCGCTCGTCGGCGGCCGAGCCGGCGCAGCTGCTTGCGGGTCGCTTGCTTGCGGGGTGCCTGCGGGCGTTGCGCGCCATTGGTCACCCAGTTTCAAAGTTCTGGTCGCCCAGAGCCATCCGATTTGCTGTGGCGCACCACCGTCACTTGCCGGGCGGCACCCACCGGGTGCCGGCGACTCTGGGCGGCTACCGCAGAACTCCCTGGGCTTGTGACCGCGCGTGCTGGTCGAGCCCGTCGGGGTGCCCGATGAGTGCCGCGGGGTCTGTTGCGTTGGTCGATCTGGCGGCGGCCAGGACACTCGTTCAGTGATCACCTCGAAGCCCTCTGCGTCGTCTGCTCGGGCTGGGTATCGGTTTCCGCGTGAAGTGATCGCGGTAGCGGTGCGCTGGTACCTGCGCTACGGACTGTCCTACCGCGATGTCGAGGAGCTACTGGCCGAGCGCGGCGTCGAGGTCGAGGTCGAGGTCGACCATGTCACCGTCTATCGGTGGGTGCAGACTTTCACGCCAGAGTTCATCGACGCTGCGCGCCCAGCCCGGCACTCGGCCGGTGACAAATGGTTCGTCGATGAGACGTACGGGAAGGTCACCGGCCGCTGGACCTACCTGTATCGGGCCGTTGATCAGCATGGTCAGATCATCGACGTGTTCTTCTCGACCCGCCGGAATGCGGCCGCTGCACGGGAGTTCTTCGCCGGGGCGCTGCGGTTCGGCCCATCACCGGTCAAGGTCACCACGGACCGGGCTCCGGTGTATCCGCATATCGTCGAGGAACTCGAACCAGCCGCACGGCATGTCACCGAGCAGTACGCCAACAACCGTGTTGAAGCTGACCATGGTCGGCTCAAGGCATGGCTGCGGCCGATGCGTGGACTCAAACGGATCGCCTCGGCGCGCACGATCGCGGCCGGTCACGCCTTCGTTCAGAACCTGCGTCGCGGCCATTACGCGATCACCGCCGACCTGCCCGGCACGATCGGGTCCGCGTCGCGTTCGACGAACTCGCGCTGTGCCTGTGATCCGGGCGATCCGGGCGATCCGATCCCAGCGTGCCCGGTGATCACCAACGCAACAGCGCCCCCACGCCGTAGTGACGTCTGGCCACGGTTCGCCGGTGTTCACCAGCGGACTCCTGCCGTTGCATTGATGCCGCGATCACGCTGGACCCTTCGCCATGTGGCCGGCTTTCCCGGTCTCGGACTACTACGGGTCCTCCACCCATCCCGACCGCGTCAGCCGACGACGGGCCTTGCCACCCGGCTGCTGGCTGCAGCCCAGGCCAGGGACGGCCGGGATGGTTCCCACGTTCACTCTCGATCCGTTCGACGGGATCGGCGCCCAGCTATGCCCCTGCAGCATCGCCACGACTACTACGCCGCAGACCTTCACCGCGGTTCCGCCGCTGCGACGGCGCGCGGCCGGCGCGCGGCGAATCCGAGGTAGAGCGTTAGCGTCGCCAATCCGGGGGCGACCAGCAGCCAGGTCGGGGCCAGCCCGGCCAGGCGCACCAGCGCGGCGATCGTGATCACCGTCGCGGCCACCGCGGCCACCGTGCTGCGCGGCGCCGAAGCCTGGGTCGGCGGTATCCAGAAGCCGGCGATGGCCCTTATGTTGCCGATCAGGAGGAGCAGCAGGATCGCCGCGGCCACCGGTGCGGCCAGGTGCCGTGCCGGCGCCGTGGCCACATGTAGGGGCGCGAGTCGGACGAACAGGTAACCGGCGGCGACGATGATCACGCAGCTCGCGACCGCGGTCGCGGTGCGCCGGAACTCCGGCCGGTGTCGGGCGGCGAGCTGCTCCCAACCGACCGCGAGCAGGGCGGTGCCGAACAGGACGGTGACGACGGGGGCCTGCCCCACGGCCTGCCGCCCGACCGCCGCGCTCAGCGAGCTGTTCAGGGTGCCCAGCACCAGCGCGACCAAGGCGAGCCCCACCTTGAGGCCGGCCGGCGCCGGGGGCACCGATGCCCACAGCGCCGTGCCGGCGATCGCCACCAGCCAGGCCGGCCACACCGGTCCGGACAGGGTGAG
>JAABUK010010353.1_pt1 | contig 12461 bp, 14 predicted proteins | sample 5559141 | NCBI WGS metagenome assembly JAABUK01 (sample SAMN10711869, study PRJNA513367) | rock metagenome | isolation source: Antarctica rocks | place: Antarctica: Victoria Land, Pudding Butte nord | collected 2016-01-03
AAACCCTAAACCCTAAACCCTAAACCCTAAACCCTAAACCCTAAACCCTAAACCCTAAACCCTAAACCCTAAACCCTAAACCCTAAACCCTAAACCCTAAACCCTAAACCCTAAAACTTGTGTGACACATACAGCCAGCTTGCTTCCCAGAACTGTCTTACTACCATGGCAGCGCCAAAAAGTTCACTGCTTCAGCTCAACAAATGCGCAGCGCCAATAACAGCCAAACTAGCTAGTTCCAACCTGTGTAGACTGTTCTTTTCCTTCTTCTCTGCTTAACGTCTCAGTGCCTGCAACCAAGCCTGTGAAAAAAAAGCAGCTATGTGGATGAGCCCTGGCTAGCAGGCTACATCCCATATGGGATCACTAGGGACAGGGATGTAGATCACCCATACAGGTCCAGGTCCGTACCTGTAAACTACCCTGAGTGTCCTACATCATGCATGAGTTTGATACCTCTAATACTCTAAATGTTTACAAAGCTCTGACTGCATTCAACCTGCGTGGGTACGTGTTGCATTGGTCATGCTATTATCTGCTGTCTGGAGCCCTTGTTGCACTTGGTCAGAGGCGCGCTGTTGGCTGAGACTGAGAGCACAGTTGTCCATGTTGCAACAGAGAACATGGAGTTGTGTAGTGCTGGATCATTGCCAGCAACTGCCTGCAGCAGACACACAGTTGTGAGTCACATCATGACAGTCCAGGAAGTGCCATGTGCCCGTCGAGCTGGAAGCACGTTTATGTCTTCGAAAGCAATAATGCTTTACCAGGTGTCATCCCTATGGGACTCCCATGTTTAAGACATCTTGCGCCAAGCCTGAGAGATCTGGCCAGGTTTCTCAAACTTGGTGCTAAAATGACTCAAACAAGGGAGTCTAGGCATGTCTTTGCCTGCTGCACATTGTGAGAGCAGGTAAAGAATTGCATCCAAAGTCCCTCAACCAGGTTTATCATCTACGACTTCAAAACAAACTGCTGCATGCGGCACACAATTGTCAGTGCAAGGACTTGCATGTGCAACATACGTCATCCCGGTCATGTTGGAAGGTTCCTTGCACAAAAGCAATGGGATCTGGCTGTTGCATGCTCGACTCAGCGCCAAGCCTAACCCAAAGTTGCATATGCCAGCCGCAAATAGAGCATACAGTCAGGGAGCTGCACCAAAGAGTTTCACAAGCCAGCACAAAGTTGCTGTGCAAGCACAATTTCAAGGTACAGCTGCAGCACAAACTAAGCTTGTACAAGTGCTGAAAGTAGGCAATGACACTGCCAAGCATAGCTCAACCCAGCCAAGTGCTCACGAAGATCTTGCGATCTCACAGATCCTCCAGACAATACAACAGCCAGTGCACTAAATGTTCAGGGCGTTCAACAATACGGCACATGCAAAGCCAAAAAATCGCAATAGTGATGCTTTAAGGAGGTCGTTGGTACTGCGGCGCCACGCGGTCTTCACCACTCCAGCAAGACAGAATTCAGAAGCCAAGCTCAGAGTGAACTAGTCTAGCCAGGGCAAATTGCATGCATGCAAAACAAGCCTGGATGCAGCTGTATAGTACATATACAGTACAGTTGATGCTGTAGTCACTGTAATACAGGTGTTACAATGTTGGGCTTCTTGTTACGCACATTTTAATGAGCAGTACCATCACCTTTTCCGTCAGGCTTCATCTCCAGTATCAGCTTTTCTGGCTAATGACCAGCCCGATATGGGCCAGTACCAGCTTTGGGTCCATATTGGGCTGGTCAACAGCCAGAAAAGCTGATACTGGAGATGAAGCCTGATGGAACAGGTGATGGTACTGCTCATGAAAATGTGTGCCACAAACTGCAGCACTCTGTTGTGGTGCCTGCCAACAAGAGAAATCTGAAACTGCACTAGTCTTGTCAAGGCATGAGTACAGACTACGGTAACTAGTACGGTAGTCTGTACTCATGCCTTGGCAACACAAGCACAGGTCTACCTGATGCTCCTGGTGAGCGAAATGTACACGTACTTTACACAGCATAAACTCAAAGATGTTGCGCGCAATTTGGCAAAAGTCAGACATCATGCTAGACAACCTGTTTGCTGCTAATGCAGTAGCCATGGAGCTGCAGATGAGGGTTTTCCTGGGCGGTAACAACAAGTCCACCATTATAATGTGACTGCAGCCTAATGCGTGGTACACAGCTGAGCAGTGCATGGCCAGCTGCAATCAAGCTGCAGTAGCCTGGAGGAGGTTTGTGCACTGCTGTTTGTACCTGTCAAGTTTGGGATGGCAAGCCTGGCCTAGCGGTTCTCTACATTGTGAGCATTGCATGCCAATGTGCATTATGCACACAAAGAAGAGAATCGCTACACCAGGCTTGCCACTGGGCACCCACAGGTGGCACAGCACGCACAAAGGCTCTCGGTACAGGCTGTTTCTGCTTGTATGTTTGTTTTGCAGTGAGCTTCCTGGCTGCTCTTTCAATAACTGTACTTTCTGTGAGCTGCATGGCGGCGGGGCTGTTCACCGCCATGGCTAAAACTGCCAAGGCAGCACTCATACCTTCATTGAACACCTTGGACAAGCTTGATCAAGGAGGTCGATGGAGATTTGAGTGCTGCCCTGACAGCTTTAGCCTCCTTGTGGAAGCTGCCATGCACCATACGCAATATCGAATCAGCTGATGATGAAAGTGATCTTTCACAATCAGCTAGAAATGGCACACTTGATCAGGCTTTGCAATGCCCAATGAACACCAGCGGAAAAAAAACCCAGCAGGTTATGCTTTTCAGCAATTACCAGCCCGGAGTTGCTACAGTACTCCTCAGTGTTCAGCCTGTGCTGTGTTTTTAGATAGTTTACCTGAAGCTTGAAGAGCGGTGCTTTCAGCTCTATAACGGACGTTCCGGTCTTCGCTGTTGTGCTGCATGGCGCAATACAGCGATGACCACGACGTCCGCTATAGAGCTGCTGGACACTGAGGAGTACTGTAGCAGCTCTGGGCTGCTGCCTTACAAGGCTCCCGTTATGATCGCCTCAGCCTGTGCTGTGTTTCAAAGGCAGTTTACCTGAAGCTTGAAGAGCAGTGCTTTCAGCTCTATAACGGACGTTGTGGTTACTGTTGTTGTGCTGCATGGCGCAACAACATGTCGGCGATCAAGACGCACGGTTTTCTCGGAAAGAGCAACAGATACTCACTGCAACTGTGATTGACCCCAGCTAGATGGTCACTAGTGTGGCTCGGCATTGGAGCGCTCTGAGGTACATGCGCCTCCTGCCCAGACCCCAGCCTCTGCCCTGCCTCAGCTGCAGCATCCCGCACACAACTACCAAGCTCATCACTCATACATCAACTATTATAATGCACTGATTGCATTCAAGAGATCATGACGACAGCACATCAGCACTACCAATCTTCAGGTGCATCGCTCAAGATTCAGCTGAAGGTGCTTGAAAGTGTTGCAACAGAAAAGCACCAGCATGAGTATTGTAGAATGCAGTATCACTGACCACGTACAGATGCCTTCCATCACTCCCGCGGCAAACTGCAGATTCCATCAGCAGGAACAGCCTCTTGGGGGGACCGCAATATGATGGGCCAACGAAACCCAGAAAGTGTAACTCCATCAATGCCACCACAGGATGCAAAGGCAAACTAGACAATATCTAGTAAATTATACAGGACTGGATCGGCTGTAGCAGGCTTTACCTTGACACGTTCCCTGAAGCGGTCCCAAGATCAATGACATGCATGGCAGGGTAAACAAAGCCTCTTGGCCCATAGCAAGCCCCCATGTAGCGCTGAATCCTCGCCAATAACTGCATGCAGCAGACAAGCAGTTTCAAGTCACAACATGACAAGGCAAAACTCCACTGACCCCTGCAGAGGCCACTTTTCCAGCAGAGGAATGCATTACGCTTGTGGCTCAAACGCTCCAGGACCAGCACTTGCTACTCTGCAGCAGTTGTGCAGGCCTGAACATGATCACCTCTGGGCCAGTCATAGGTAACCTAAGCCCTAAACCCTAAACCCTAAACCCTAAACCCTAAACCCTAAACCTCTTCCTCGCTCAATAGTTCAGGATTCCTGTGGATCTTGAGTACATCCATCTTGAGAGCATCAGACTGTCTGTAGCACGGGTGTAGCTGTAGCTGATGCATATTGTGACGCACTTGCAGACGGCGTAATGTATGATCAGAAGCGCCTGCATGTTTTGGACTTTGTGCGGACGCCATAAGCATGCCCATTGAGTGCACACATGTTGATTACAGACAGACAGTCCACAAGTTGCAAGGTATGCCTGAGCAGTTTTGAACTGTTCACCCAGATCCAAATTCATGAATCCCTTGATCGAGAGAAAGCTGCCAACAACTTTCCAAAATGCTGTGGACAACAGACAATTGAATCTGGACACAAGATTCAACTCTGCAGCCATGCTTGCTGTGTGTATGCCTGCTACCTTGGCTCCGTCAAGACTAGAAGCATCAGAAGGAGCGGCACTGGAAAGGGGAGCATTAGGAGGGGGGGCCATTGAAGAGGGGGCATTGGAAGGGGGCGACACTGCGGGGCCATTGGTATGGGGAACTCCAGGGGGTACATTGGTAGGGGGGACTCAAACCCTAAATATATAGTGGTTTTTTTCCCTACCTGATCAGCGGCCACCTGATATCACCAGCGCTGGGTTGACATAGTTGAGAGCTTGATGTGGACCTGCGGCGCAAGCAAGGCTGCAAGTCTTCCTGCCACACAGTTGTAACAAATTTGTGGTGAATGCATGTCACCCTGTGCTTACCTAAGCACCATTGGCCATTACAAACAACATGTGGTTGTTGTCATGCTGAATGATGGTCAAGGGCATGCAGGGCAGGGATGCTCTCAGACAGTAGTTGCTATGGCAGTTGCATAAGCAGACAGCTGGGCAACAAAAACAGTCGGTGTTATGAAACGAGATAAGATTTGTATCACTGAGGCAGTGCACATATGTGCAGCCTGATGAGGGATCCACAGCGGGAAGCAATGTGTTACAAGAGGCTCATCACTGACAAAAGAAAGTGCTGGCAGCTCAACTGTTCCTGCTGGCAGTGCGCCCTTGTCCAATTGCAACAGGCACTCCAGATCAGTGCGCAGCTGGCTGAAAGTGAGACCATGGTCGTCCCTGGCGACGACAACTCATTGCTTTGAAATGCTGGATCATTGCCAGCAACTGCCTACAACAGACACACAGGTGAGAGTCATTGCATGGCAGTTCAAAAGCACCATGAGGATGTCTAGCTGATAGCATGTGTATGTCTACAGATCTTCTAAAACGCAATCATGCATCACCAGGTGTTAAGCCACAGAGTCACAGCTTGCACATAACGCCTGCAATCACCATACTTTTCTATACCTGGGGTAACAAAATTGCATGCTTCAGAGTACCTCCAGGCCCAAATGCGCTGCATCTTGAACAATCAAGAACACAAGAACACATTGGCAGAAACATAAAGAAGCGTAATCTGCCCACTAAAAACAAAAAACAAACAAACCAACCATTTCAACCAAATAAACAGTACTGGACACTATTGGTGAGCACAAGCAAATACATACCGGAGCTACTTGTTGAGTTGATACACCCTCAAGAAAGTATAGGACGCCTCTGACAAACTTTGACATATGTCAAACTTTGACATAGACAGTCTTGGACTGTCTCTCGGGTGTTTGATTGCAGCAACTGCCAATGTACACATTTCTTTTGAGCTCATCGTGCCTCTGTGATTGTCAGTGAGTCACTAGAGTCCAACACTATCGTTTTGAGGTCTGATTTGCCTTTAAGTTACTGCATTGAAGTCGGCAGAGGTGTTGTTCCCCAAGACCAGCGGCTGGCAATCTCAAGGACAGCACTCTGTCCTCAGCAATTATACTGAGCAGGCTAGCGCTGCTCAGAACTTTGGTTGAGGACAAAGTGCTGTCCTTCATATTGCCGGCCATTGGTCTTGGAGGCAAGGACCGCTGAGCTGGCTTCAAGCAAACAACTGCATGTCAGTGTCATTACCATATGCACTTGCATAATTGAAGTGAGCCTGCAATTGCAATGTGCATGACCTGTTGTACAAATCTTGAGGTAGGCAGCTGCTAGCAACCAAGAAGTTCAGCCTGGCCAATGGGCTTTTCAAGCTCCTTCAGCACAAACGTTTCAGCGCTGGTCAGCCCAGCTTTCTAGGCTTGACGCAATTTGACGTATATATAATTATATTGATACCTGATGTATTCAATCAAACCCAAGGAATTGAGGCCGTGCACAGAACTCCACAAACTTGATTGCCTGCAAGACACAATTGAGCAATGTCATGAGTGGTCCTGACAATAAAGGATGGTTCATAGCACCGTCATGCTTGTGTGTAGGAGCACCATGTGTTGCATGCATCAAAATGCATACAGTCTGCTGCATGCTTCACCATATTGCTCAAGGCTCGCATGTAGCCTGCTATTGCACACACAAGTTGATCTCTTGTCTCTTACCAAGCACGGTGCTACTCTTTGCAAGTAGATTAGCAGCACCCAGAGCGTGATGTAAGACATTTAAAGGAAGCCAAGGCAAGAGGCATAGTTATTGCGGGCCTGAATGCAGACTAGGAGTTTTGTATCTTGGTCAACTTGACCTAGACATGTACATGCCCCTCAACACTGATTGTGCATCACAGGCATGCTATGATGCCATGCCCAAGTACCTTACTAATGGAGCCCCGGGGCTTGTGTATCACATCATTGCATACATGACACTGTGATAGTACTATCATAGTGTGATGCATGGTATGATGTCGTACACAAGCCCCCATTAACAGGGTACTTGGGCAATGCATCATGGCGTGCTTGTGATGCACTGTAAGTCAAAAGTCATGACGTGTTGCATGTAAGAATCTACATAAAATAACAACTCGGACTCAAGTAAGTCATAGGCCGGCAGGCAGGCAAGCAGGCAGGCAGGCAGGCATGTCGACAAGCTGTCGAGGTGATGGGCTCATGACCTCAACAGCTGTTGACATGCCTACCTTTAGTTGTTCCATGAAACAACTAAAGGCAGACTTATCAACAGCTTTGTGGCTGGGGTAAATGATCATCTACCCCAATCACGCACCCACAAAATGCATATCAGCCACCACCTGCAGTGACTGGAAGTGTGTGGGCTGAAGTTCTCAAGAAGGCAATGCAAGCGCAGGCTAGGTGTTTGCACCTCTGAGGCAGCTTAGACTTGCATCATGATAGAGTGTATACATATGTGGATTGCAATAAGGAAGGAAGCACAGAGAGCCTTGCTGGACAGCAAGATGATCATGACTTTGACTGAAGAATGGTGCAGATGCAGTGAACCAATTGGTTGCAAGAGCTGTGCACATGGATTGAGGCCCAAGTGCACTTGGGCTGCAAGCAAGCCATTGTTGTACCTGCTGCATTACTGAGGCCTTGTGCATCCCTGTTTGTGAGTAAACAAAGAGGCAATTCAGAGCAGTTAGCTGAAACGCTTGTAAACTATTACTATTGTTGAAGAGGCATCACTATCAGTACAGGTGGTCATCTCAAATGCATGATAAGTGGGCATTCAAAAAATGTATTCATGCGTGCCATACCCGTCATGAAAGCTCACATATATCACCAGCTCACGTCGACGCAATATTGCAGATGATACATGGCAGCTTCCTTGAGGAGGCTAAGGCCGCCATAACACTAAATAAAACAGTGCAATAAAGAGCATTTTTTTGTATATATATATTTTTCACCTTTTTTTGTTCATGCTTTTTGCAAGTTTCCTTGAAAGGAGCACTGATACCCACCAACAACTTCTTGGTAGTTAAGAGCTCACAGCCAGACAGCTCGCAATCACTGTGTCTATCTTGCAGTGGAGCTATTCACCATCAAAAAGCTATTGATGGGTGTCAGTGTTGACTTGCCAGCTGGTTGCAGCCTTTGCCACCTCATAGTGATTGTGTGGTGACTGTACAATCTGCACATCACCTCACAGTGACTGTACTTCACACTGATTGTACCTCACAGTGACTGCGCAGGGTTGTGTTTGTCGCTCTGAAATTCTTCATTGTTCCTTGAGCCGGGAACCTAGGACCAGTCTAGGAAACAAGGGAGAAGTACTAGTTCACAACAAGTCATCAACATACAGAGGCAGCCTGCCTTGAGGTTCTGTGCCTTGCCTGCAACTTGAGGACGCTTGCTCTGTACCTGAGTAATGGAGACCTTAAGCAAGCTTGCGATAACGTCTGTTGACTGTGCCTGTGGGGTCACAGCAAGGGTCCCCAGGGTGGTGCAGGGGTCCCCGGGGAGACGCGTGGCGCCCCGGGTGGGTTTCGGTCTGCAAGTTGGTTGCAGAGGCATAATGCCATGATTGCAACATGGCTGTGCACAATGTGTAGATGTCATCCTAGAGTTGACCTAAATGTCACAATAATTGTGTCATCTGTGAGAATTGCAGTACATGTTACAGGCAAGTCCGCAAGCACTGACAGGTCATGCTTGAAAAGGGGAGGGAGGAGAAAGAGCAAAAGGTTGGGGTTGGAGTTCTGAGGAACTACGTGACTGCGCTTGCTACAGTCGCTACAGCCAGACCAGCAGTGCTCTTGTTTGCGGATGCGCAAGCAATACCATGGAAGGCAGATGCTCCACATGATCAACAATGACGCAGACAAGGCTACCACTTCAAAACTGATCAGTGTCATGACACTGACACCCAAGACCTTTGCAACATGACTAATTGAACCAAGGTTGGCATCAAATGATGGCTTTGCAAAGGTCTTGCATCTGAATACCAGCTACAAACCTGAAGTGAGCTTTCTTTGGTGCGTAATTCTGCTGTCAGCAGCTAGCCCATGCCGGCATTGAAGTAAATGAAGCAACTACAACACCTCAGCATGCAGAATAGGACTGGCAGGTGTTCAGCAAGCAGAATGACAGACGCTATGTGGCATCTGAGTGCCGGCAACTTTTCAAACAAAAGTCAATGGGCAAAAGCAAGTACTGGTACGAAATTGCTGACATAGTCAGGCGCTGGCAGGCTGCTGAGCAGCTTCTGGACAGTGTGATGAAGGCTTAGAAGTTCTTTCAGCAATCAGTCCCCAAAAATGCATCAACTGTGTGCTGATGCCCATCATGCTGATGATCATGTCCACCCTGTGCACAGGCCGCAATTGATGCACATATGTCTGCCATCAAAACAAGGCTTATGCCTCAAATAGGTGTGCACCGGACCAAAGGCAAGTACTGTGTATACACTTTATGCTTTATCCTCTCATCACTTGCTCTAGGACACAAGTCACTCTCTGTCTTGTGTGTTCAGCTTTGCTTCGTCTTTGTCGACATGTGGACGTCCCTCAACCCACAGACAGACTGACTCAGCTAAAGCATTGTAATCTCTCTCTCTCAGTGAGTGCAAACAAGTGCTTCAGTGGTTCGTTAGGAAGTTGCATCTACAATCGAAAATGTTCACACAGTGGACATCTTGCAGAGGAGGACCTTAATGTCAAGTGCAGGCTGTCCATCGTGTGAATCTGACATCTTCAACGCCTATGAGGGCTAAAACATTCAGACAGCATTCCTAGGGAGGCCTTGAAGCTGCAAGGGTGGATATGGTGCTGTCTGAGCCAAGCACTGATGTTGACATCAATTACTGTAATCTGGGGCGGAGGGGTTGATAGGGGGGGTACATCCGGAGGGGAGAGCATTGGAAGGGGGGCGTTGAACATGAGGGCATTGGAAGGGTGGGCACCAGAAGGCGAAGCTTCCACTGGGCCCCTTCCAGTGGCACTGGGGAAGGCGGCCTTGTAGATGCAGGGGTGGAGAGTTGCGCTGTCTGAGCCAACATAGAAGGGAAGAAAAGAAAAGTTACGCTTTTCAGCAATCATAACGGGAGCCTCGTAAGGCGGCAACCCGGAGCTATGACCATAGGCCATAGTCTTAAGGGAGATGGAAAAACCTAATCTAGAGTGGATCTGGCCTGTGTTGTCTGCTTTTGTTTGAGTTCTCCTTTCCTAGTACTCTCCTGGATGTCAAATCCTATGAAATATTGAAAACAGAATGTTCATGCAATTTGGACGTAATGTTGCCTACAGGTCCATGCTCTATACCAATCTTTGTTGGAGCGTCGAATGCAGTGTGGTACTGTGACTCAGAGTGTCCTATGACTATAGGCAGAGTGCAGTGGCAATGTAATCATCATGAAAGATTATTTCAGCAGGAACAAGTGGACGTGCAGCTTGTGCCAAGCCAGACAGACATGAGGCCAAATTTTGCTGATATCAAACCATGTTCTGGCATCAAAGTCACACCAAATGGAAGCTTTACTTGCATAGCTTTCATTCCCCTGTCTATGACCCCAGCACTGATGCTCATGGAATAGATGCTGATAGCGTGGTTGCAACTCAAGTTGAGGCAGTCAAAAACGCCAAGGAGTTCCAGGTAATGGAGAAAGTAATGATGCTCATGGACAAGTACATCACTTCATCCATTTCCTGGAACTCCTTGGCGTCTTCGACTGTCTCAAATGAGGTGCAACTACACTATTAGCATCTACAAGCGTCGGGAGTGGAACATTCCTGGTGACAATTGTAAGCCGGACCTGACAGCTGACAAAATCCAGTTGGATAGTTACAGCCACAGCTCAACACCTCTTTTGCATAGATGAAACCTTGCGGCTGACATGATTGCTCTGGACCGCCACAGGTTAACCTGTGGAACTTTCCAAGACTTGCAAAAGAGGTGGCAAGGTGCTGCTGCATCTGTAAGATGTCAGAGGTGTCTTACAACACCAAGACAATGTGGCAGCCAAACAGATGAATTTGCATGCATTGACACCGCATCAATTGAGCCCTCAGCTGCGTGAATGCATGTCTGAGTTGGACCCATTCCATGGGCTGCAAAATGCTATTGGCATCTGCCACAACTGCATGAAGCAGCTTGAAAAAGCTGCTGGAGAGACAGACATGCCATTGGTGTCAATGTTTGTTTACGTAAATACTTGAAGCTGTTAGCTTTTGCATGCACAATAGTACCATTACATCAATAGGTTGCAGAAAGTTGCAGTGTTGGCATCTGGCCATGTCAGCTGTCTACATGTTCAACCTAAAGAATGTTTAATTGCTTTGAAGGAATCTTACAGAGGCAGACAAGATAGACGACAAGTGAGCCCACAGAAACAAACTTAGGCGCAACAGTTGCTGACAGTTGCAGCTACCCATACCACCAATGCAAGGCTTTGAAAGGAAAAGCCTTTGCTTCTGAATCCACCTCTGTCCTTGCACATGTCTCATGGACCCCCCCCCCCCCCCTGCCAACTTCTTCCTTGTCATCAGCACTTGCTGCAGCAGAGTAGCAGACTGTCAAGCGACATCCACAGCAGAAATGCGCATTTCTGCATGCACCCATCACAACCCAAAAGGACTTTTCCAAAAGGAGCCTTCTAAGATGGCACCCCTGAGCAACCAAACCAAGTGATGTGTATATACAGATGGACTGACAAAGTCAGTTAAAAGTCATCATACAATTGCCACAGCATGACATTCAAGCACATACCTGCATACGCTTAATACTGCATTGCCTAGAGTGAGTGCATGTGCTTATGTAGATAGCTTGCATCCAGGTTGTTGCATCAAGTCGCCTGATTTCCAAGGCATTACTACATCAGTCAAGATTGGCCATCAGGATCAAGATTGGCCAACAATCTGCAGTTGAGTGCTCACGTGGTGTGTGCTGCGCACATGCAAAAGATGTAGCTGGTCCAGCCACCCATCCATGGTCTGCCTCAAGACACACTCTTGACCGACAGACTTGCGCATACTCAGGACAGCCTGGCGCTTCACAGCGCAAGCCTTGAGAACACACTTAAGCTTGCTCGCCTCGGTGAGTCAGCACGGAAGTATCGTCCTGATTAGGAGAGACTTCTTAACTGACTTGAAGGGCTTGCCGAGCTGTATGTGAAGCACTTGGCTGTTTGGCAGTTGTTGAGGACAGCAGCGCTGCCTGGGAAGCTTGAGCCTCCCGATGTAAGCTGCATTGCACAACCTGCAGTGAGTACGCTTTTGCAACTTGATCAGAAATTGCATGTAAGAAAAAGCTTTCTCAAAGGCATGCGCATATCCGCATACCTCACTGAATGGCAATGACAATGGCCAGTGCTACATTGATCAATTCATGAAGACTAAGTGTTGCTGAGAATACAAACCTGGGACAGCCTGCAGCTACTTGAACATTGCAAACATGCAATCTGGGTGTTGTGCCTGAACATATATGTAGCATTCACATGAAAAGCTGTTAACTGGTAGCTGACAACCGTGTTGTGTCAGCCTTGCAGCAAGTGGCTGCTTACCTGAGCCTCTCAAACACCAACTTGGGGCCGGCGAGCACCAGAGGACTGACTTAGCGTCAGGGACCCTGGCATGCAACAAACCCAGATTAGTAGTTGCAACCAATCGGGTCATCGCTGCAGCATCTGCAGACAAGGGTGGGGGAGG
>JAABUK010010355.1_pt1 | contig 12461 bp, 11 predicted proteins | sample 5559141 | NCBI WGS metagenome assembly JAABUK01 (sample SAMN10711869, study PRJNA513367) | rock metagenome | isolation source: Antarctica rocks | place: Antarctica: Victoria Land, Pudding Butte nord | collected 2016-01-03
CGGTTCGCCCAGATCCGGTCGGTCCACCACGGGATGAAGAACCACAACTCGGCGGCGTATTACAGCCTGACCGGGCACGCCCCGCCGATCGACGACATCCGCCTCCGAGACACGAAAGAGCTTTACCCGTGCTATGGGAGCGTCGTCGGACGATTTCGGCCGGTCGACGACCCGGCGTTGCCGACCCACGTCTCCTACCCCCACGTCCTCCGCGACGGGAGCGTCACCCCCGGGCAGACGGCCAGCTTCCTCGGCAAGGCCTACGACCCGTTCTTCGTCGGCCGCGACCCGAACCTCGCCGACTTCCGCCTGCCCGAGCTGAGCCTCCCGGCCGAGACCTCGCTGGCCAGGCTCGACGACCGCAGGGGGCTCCTGCGGATGGTTGACGAGCAGTCGGATCTGGGCTGGTCGGGCACGGCCAGGGGGATCGACGCCTTTTACGACCGGGCCCTGGCGATGCTCGGTTCGCCCCGCGTGAAGGCCGCCTTCGACCTCTCCGGCGAGCCCGCCGCGCTCCGCGACGCCTACGGCCGGACGACCTACGGCCAGGGGTGTCTCCTGGCCAGGCGACTCGTCGAGGCCGGCGTCCGGTTCGTCACCGTCTACTACGCCGACACCATCGGCACCGGCGACTCGGGCGGCTGGGACACCCACGGCGAGAACTTCAAGAAGCTCAAGGACCGCCTCCTCCCCTCGACCGATCAGGCCGTCCCGACCTTCATCGAAGACCTCGCCTCGCGCGGGCTCCTCGACGAGACCTTGGTGGTCTGGATGGGCGAGTTCGGCCGCTCCCCCCGGGTCGCCAACACGACTCAGTTCGGCCCCAACGGGCGCGACCATTGGCCGAAGTGCTACACCGTGCTGATGGCCGGCGGCGGGATCACCCCAGGCGCGATCTACGGCTCCAGCGATCGGATCGGCGCCTACCCGTCGAGTGACCCGGTGAGCCCCGACGACATCGCCGCGACGATGTTCTGGGCCCTGGGGATCGACCCGGCCAGCGAGGTCATCGACACCCTTGGCCGCCCCCTGCCGATCGCCTCCGGGAAGCCGCTCACCCCACTCTTCGGCTAGTCTCCGCCCGCCGAAAGGTCGACCGGCCCGGGCCGGTCGACGACGCTGAGGCCCGCCTTCGCCAGGCGGCTGAGCAGGACCGGCCAGTGACGCCCGAGGCTCTGGGCGGACATGGTGTGGCCGCACTCGATCGTCTCGCGGTCGAACCGGCCGATCACCCGGGCCCCGCCGGGGGCCCGGTCGAGTGCCCGTCGGACGGCGTTAACGCTGGCCGCCTTCACGAAGAATCGATCCACGGTCCGCTCCTCGTTCCGCCCTGACCCGCCGGCCGGTATGATGGCGGGACGAACCTCCTCGATTTCACGACCGGGCCCAAGTCCATGAGCGACCCGCCTTCGAACATACGGGCCCACCAGGCCGAACAGGTCCTCGAACTCGCCTGGCCCGACGACCGGGTCGACCGCCTCTCTTATCGCTACCTCCGGGGCGAGTGCCCCTGCGCGACCTGCCGGGACGAGTGGACCGGCGACCGAATCCTCGACCCCTCGACGATTCGCCAGGACCTCAAGCTCGAAGGGATGGAGCCGGTCGGCAGCTATGCCGTCCGGCTCTCCTGGAACGACGGCCACTCCTCCGGCCTGTTTTCCTGGGAAAACCTTCGCAGGCTCGCCGAGGACGCTCCGGCTTGACCTCGCATTCAGCGAAAACCACCGCCCATCCCGCCTATCGGGCCGTTGGGCTGGACGGGGTTTGCCGCTGGGGCCCCGGCGGCCCCCCTTCGCAAGGCGAATACCTCGCCCCTCAAGGCCCGGACCTCGGCCCGTAAGCTCGTCAAATTCTTGAGGATGTCGAGACTGAGGGTGTCGGGCGAGACCAACTCGTCGCTCATGCTGGTGATGAACAGGAGGCCGTCCTTGTTCACCGAGGAGGTCAGGCTGATCTGCTTCAGCAACAACCCAAGGGTGGTTTCCAGGGGCAAGTTCTTCAGGTTGAGGACGATGGTCGAGGCCATCGTCTTGTCGGCGTCCTGGAGCCCCTGGGGGTCTACATAAATGGGAATCCCCTCGGGGAAGTCGGCCTTATCGGCCGTCGCCTTCTCGATGTACCGGACTACGTCTTCGAGCGTCGTGTCGGTGGGGAAGTTCATGGGGATGCGGTCGTGGAGCTTCAACCGCGTCTTCGTCTCGGCGACGGTCATGGGGGGGGAGGGGAGGTAGACCGGTGGGGTCGAGTCCTCATCATCCGGGGCGACCCCTCCGAAGCTGCCACCGACGAAGCTAGCCGCGATCGGCGCGATTGGCGGCTGAGCTTTGAGAGTCGGGCGGGCCCCGATCGAGAGGGCCACCAGGGCCGCCAGGGCAATCCCAAGCAGTCGCATCGGTCGAAGACGAGGCATCGCGAAGCTCCGATGATGGTGAAGTGATGTTCCGGGCGACCTGAACCCGCCTCAAGGTCGGCATGCCAGGATAGACGAGCCGCCCCGGGATTTCTTCAAGGAAAGGGTCCGAATTGCCGAATCGACCCCCCCCCCTCACCGTTGCCCTGCCGACCTGCAACGGCGAAGCCCATCTTCGCGAGGCCTTCGCCGGGCTCCTCGAACAGGGAAAAGTCGGCTTTGACCTGATCGTCTCGGATGACCGGTCGGACGACGTGACCCTCGTCATCGCCCGCGACCTCGTCGGCGACCGGGCCCGGATCTCGGTCAACTCGGAGCGGCTCGGGTTGGCGGGGAACTGGAACCGCTGCGTCGAGCTGGCTTCGACGGAATGGGTGGCCGTCTTCCATCAGGACGACGTGATGCACCCCGGCCACCTGGCGGGCCACCTCGCGGCGATCGAGGGGGACAGGGAAGGGAGACTCGGCCTGGTTGCCGGACGAGTCGCGATGATCGACGGCGAGGGACGGCCGGTCCCGGCCGGGGTGGTCGACCCCGGGGGCCTGGACCTGCCGGGCTTGGCCAGCTTCCCGCCCGGCGACTGGTCCCGATTTCTCTCGGTCTCGAACCCTCTTCGCTGCTCGGCCGTGACGATCCGCAAGGCGGCGCACGAGGCCCTCGGCGGCTTCGACCCGTCCTATCGTTACGCGGTCGACTGGGAGTTCTGGCAGAGGGTCGCCCGAGGCTGGGGCCTGACCTGGCTCGGCGGGTCGGCGACCGTCTCGATGCGCTGGCATCCTTCGAGCGAGACCCACTCGTTCGCGACAGGGACCCTCGACCTCGACGAGCAAATCCGGCTGCTCGATGCCTATCCGGGCCCGATCGACCGAACGGCGGCGGACCGCCGGCTCGCGCGGGCGTTCCTGGCTCGGGCCCACGTCACCCTCAAGGCGGGTGAAATCAACCTGGCCCGGTCGTGCTTGCGACGCTCGGTCCAGTTTTCGAGAGGCATCCTCGGGACGATCGCCGCAGACCCACGGCTGACCGTCCAGATGGCCGCGCTGGCCGTTGCCCCGAACCAGGCGGCCCGATGGTTCGGGCCTCGCGTCTGATCGCTCGCTCACTCGAAGAGGGCGGCGACCTCGCACCGAAAGCCGGGGACGACGTCCTCGCCGTCGAGTTGGTCGCCGACCCGGAGCCGATTCGCGGAGCCGTCCGGGCGATGGACCAGGACCGTGCGGCACTCGGGGTAGACGGCCCAGACCAGGGGGATGCCGACCGTGAGGTAGTCGTCGATTTTCCGCTGGAGTGGCTCGGCGAGGTCGTTGGGCGAGACAACCTCGACCACGAGGTCGGGGGCGACCCGCGAATGGCCCCAGGACGGGCCTTCCTCGGGTAATCGGTCCTTGCGGGTGAAGGAGACGTCGGGGATGCGGATCATTCGAGGATCGTCCGGGAAGATCTGGTAACTCCCTTGTCCTCCATTGCACAGCCCCAGGCCGTGCTTGCGGACGTAAATCCCGATGAGGATGAGGATCGTCGCGGCGATCGAGTCGGATTTCTGTCCCATCTCTCGTTCCAATAGGTCACCGGCGACCAACTCCGGCATCGGCCGATCTTCGATGGTGAGCAAGCCTTCGGGAGAGGCCTCGGCGTGGGTGACGGTCGCCATCGTTCGGTGCCCCTGTTGCCGTGGAACGTAGGATAGGTGCATAATATCGGATTGGGTCGAGCCCGTCACCTTCGAGAAGTTCGCCTCGACATGAACAGCACGCCGATCGCCCCCCCTTGCTCGACCAGGGCCTCTGGGCCCAACGTCGCGCCGACACAACTGCCGGTGCTGACGCTGGCCGATCTCCCCAGGCCGCACTTGCCCGCGACTCGGGCCGAGATGGAGGCGCGGGGGTGGGACGCCGTCGACGTGGTCCTCGTCAGCGGCGACGCCTACGTCGACCACCCTGCGTTCGCGATGGGGATCCTTGGCCGGGTCCTGGAGGCGGCCGGGTTCCGCGTGGCGATCCTCAGCCAGCCCGACTGGAAGACGGCCGAACCCTGGCGGACCTTCGGCCGGCCTCGCCTGTTCTTCGGCATCAGCGCCGGGAACATGGACAGCATGATCAACCACTACACCGCCAACAAGAAGGTCCGCAACGACGACGCCTACAGCCCCGGCGGCCGGATCGGCTTGCGGCCCGACCGGGCGACCATGCCCTATTGCCAGCGCGCCCGCGAGGCTTTCCCCGGCATTCCCGTGATTGCCGGAGGCGTCGAGGCTAGCCTCCGCCGGCTCGCCCATTACGACTACTGGAGCGACACGGTCAAGCGGTCGATCCTGCTCGACTCGAAGGCCGACCTCGTCGTCTTCGGCATGGGAGAGCAGCCGATCGTCGAGATCGCCCGGAGGCTCGCCGCGGGCGAGGTCGTCCGCGACCTCAGGGCGATGCGTGGCGTTGCCTACGCCCTCGGCGCGAAGGAGCAGCCCCCGGCCGAGGCCATCGTCCTTCCCTCCTTCGAGGAGATCAAGACCGACCGCCACGCCTTCGCCAAGGCGACACGGATCATTCATCAGGAGACCAATCCGCTCAACGCCAAGACGCTGGTGCAATACCACGACCGACAGGCCGTCGTCGCCAATCCGCCGGGCTTGCCGATCAGCGAGGAGGACATGGATCGGGTCTACGGCCTCCCCTATACCCGACGTCCGCACCCGATGTACGGTGGCGAGAAGATTCCGGCCTTCGAGACGGTCAAGGACTCGGTCACGATCATGCGAGGCTGCTTCGGCGGCTGCACCTTCTGCTCGATCACGGCGCACCAAGGCCGGATCATCCAGTCGCGGTCGAAGGCGTCGATCCTCGGCGAGTTGGCTCGCATGGGTCAGGAACCGGGCTTCTCCGGCGTGGTCTCCGACATCGGCGGGCCGACGGCCAACATGTACCAGATGCGCTGCACCAGGCCCGAGGTCGAGGTCAAGTGCAAGCGGCTCTCCTGCGTCCACCCGAAGGTCTGCAAGCTCCTGGGGACCGACCACGGCCCGCTCGTCGAACTGATGCGCGAAGGCCGCGAGGTGCCAGGGATTCGCAAGGTCTTCGTCGCCTCGGGGATCCGCATGGACCTCGCCCAGCGCTCGCCGGAATACATGGAAGAACTCGCCGCCCACCACGTCGGCGGGCACCTGAAGGTCGCTCCCGAGCACACCGACCCCGACGTCCTTGCCCGGATGAAGAAGCCCGACCAGGACGACTACGCGGGCTTCGCCGACGCCTTCAAGGACGCCAGCGACAAGGCGGGCAAGCCGAAGCAGTTCCTCGTCCCCTACTACATCGCCTCACACCCCGGCAGCAGCCTCGACTCGATGATCGACCTGGCCCTCTTCCTCAAGCGGAACGGTTACAGGCCGGATCAGGTCCAGGATTTCATCCCCGCGCCGTTCGACATCGCCACCTGCATGTACCACACCGGCCTCGACCCCTTCACCGGCGAGGAGGTGTACACGGCCAAGCATCTCCGCGACAGGAAGCTCCAGCGGGCCCTCCTCCAGTTCTTCAAGCCGGAGAACTATTTCGAGGTCCGCGAGGCGCTCCAGAAGGCGGGTCGGCAAGACCTGATCGGCTCGGGCTGCGACGCCTTGATCCCCGCCAACCCGCCGAAGGTCGCCCTCCAGGCCCGGATGGCGAAGGCCAACAAATCCGTCACCGAGGGGCGTTACGTCCACACAATCCCCGGCGAGCCGAAGACGGCCGACGCTCCCAGGCCTGCCGCCGGCTACAGGCCGCACCGCCAGACGGCCCGGCGTCGCCCCCGGCCCAAGTGACCCCCGACCTACCTTTCCCACGAGATCCGGCATTCTCAATCCGATGAGCCCACCCAAACGAGCGCCCAAGCGGTCTGCCTCGCCGTCCGCCAGGCCCAAGCCCAAGCCCCGCCCCCTCGGCCGGGCCCAGGCCAGGACCCAGGCCCCCCAACCGAGGCCCACAGGCCCTCCGGGTATCGTCTCGAACCGCCGGCCGACGGGGCCGGCGAACGACCAGGGTGGGCGCACGGTCTCCAACGTCGTCTCGATCGACAAGCTCGCGGGCTCGGCCGTCTCGATCGCCATGACCGTCGAGCGCGGGGTCCTCGACGACGGGCGACGGGCCGATCGCGCGATTGCCTATGCCCTGAAGTCCCGCCGCGACCTCGCCGCCCCGGATTGCCGGTTCATCAGCCGGGCCGTCTTCGCCCTCTTCCGCTGGCGGGGCTGGATCGAGACGCTGCACATCGAGAGCCCCGAGGCCCGGATGCTCCTGGCCTGGCTGCTCGACTCCGCCACGGTCCACCCGGCCTGCAAGGTCTGGGCCCGCGCCGTCGGCCGTGACCCCGAGCGGCTCCAGGCCTTCGGTGGTGCCCCGAACTGGACCACCCGGGGCGAGGGATGGAAGCGGCTCAACGAAGGCCGGATCGTCTCGGCCGACCCCTGGCGACTCTTCCCCGACTGGGTCCGCGAATACCTCCCCCTGCCCCCCGGCGGCGGCTCGCCGAAGGCGAAGAACCTGGACTTCCTCCAGACCTTGCAGACGCCCTCGCCCCTCTGGGTCCGGGCCCAGGGGACCGACGAGCAGGCGACCTGGGACGAGTTGACGAGCTCGGGCCTGAAACCCTGGATCCACCGCAAGCTGACCCGCGCCGCCAAGCTCGACGCCGAGGCCGACGTCCACCACCTGCCCGCCTTCGAGCGGGGCGACCTGGAGATCCAGGACCTCGCCTCGCAGGCCGTGGCGCTGGCCTGCGACCCCGACCCGGGCGAGCGTTGGTGGGACGCCTGCGCCGGTGCCGGAGGCAAGTCGCTGCACCTGGCCGCCCTGATGAAAGGGAAGGGCCTGGTCGTGGCGACCGATGTGAATGAATTCCGGCTGAAGGAGGCCGCCCGCCGGGCCCGGCGGAGCCCGTTTCGCGACCTGACGACCAAGCCCTGGGACGGCAAGCACGTCGTCGGCAAGGCCGGGACTTATCACGGCGTGCTGGTCGACGCCCCCTGCTCCGCCCTCGGTACCTGGAGGCGGAACCCCGACGCCCGCTGGACCCTCGACAAGGACGCCGTCCCGCGCCTCGCCGAAATCCAGGCCCAGGTCCTCCGCGCCGCCGCCCCTGGGGTCCGTCCCGGCGGTACGCTCGTCTATTCGGTCTGCACCGTGACCATGCCCGAGACCCAAGGCGTGGTGAAGGCGTTCCTCGCCGACAACCCGAAGTTCCAGCTCGACCCTTTCCCCCACCCGATCACCGGCGAGGCGACCGACGGGACCTTGCTGATCTGGCCCCAGGAGTCGGACACCGACGCCATGTTCATCGCCCGGATGGTCCGCTCCGGGTGACCCCTGGCAGGTCGATCGGATAAGATGCCACCGAGGGGATGATCAACTGCCCCGTGGAGGTCCAGGCCATGAGCACGGTCGTCGAACATCAGGACGCGGCAACCGCGACCTCGACCACGCCGAGAGTTCCGAAAGGCTTCGAATTCGTGGGCGGTCAGCTCGTGGAGAAGCGCATGAGCGTCGCATCGAGCTGGATCGGCGGCCAGATTTATCGGCTGATTGCAAATCATTGCCAGGAGACGGGTGTAGGCTGGGCCTTCCCGCCGGAGACCGGCTGTCAATGTTTTCAGGATTCACCGCTGATGGTCCGCAAGCCCGACACCCTGTTCGTCAAGGCAGTCCGAATGGGTTGGGATCAGGTCGGAGACGGATGGCTGAAGGTTGTGCCCGACCTCGTCGTCGAGGTCATTTCGCCGGGCGATAAGGCCTACGAAGTCGACGGCAAGGTCGAGTTGTTCCTCAAGGCGGGCGTCCCGCTAATCTGGGTAGTCAACCCCGACGTTCGGACCGTCCGAATCCTCCGGGGTGACGGCTCGACGGCCCTCCTTCGCGAGGGCCATGACCTCTCGGGCGAGGAGGTCATCCCCGGCTTCACGTGCCCGGTCACCTCCGTCTTCCCGCCTCGACCTTCGGCGGCAGCCGTCGCCTCGCCGACCGAGGTCTGAGGGTGGGCTTCGGCTTTCTCGGGATTTGTCCGCAGGGAATTCTGGCCTGCGGCAACCTTCCTGTTGTGATGGATGCCGGACGCGAAACCCCAGCCCCTGATGGCCCCGACGCACTCCCGGTGGACTGGGCCTCGCTCCTCAGGCTCCACGACCGCTGGTTGCGGACGGTCGCGGCGGCCCGTCTGGGTGAGCGCCAGGCCGTCGACGAGGTAATGCAGGAGGTCTCGCTCGCGGCACTGACAACGCGGGGCGGCGTCGACCCGGCTCGGGTCGCCGGCTGGCTCTATCGACTGGCCGTCCGCAAGGCTTTGCTCTACAGGCGGGCCCGGGGGCGGCAGCACCGCCTGACCGGCCATTATGCGAGGAAGGTCCGCGACGAAGGAGCCTCGTCGTCCGACCCGCTCGGATGGCTCCTGCTCGACGAGCGCTCGGCCCTGGTTCGCTCGGCCCTGGCGACGCTCCCGGCCAGGGACGCCGAAATCCTCTTGCTGAAGTACACCGAGCACTGGTCCTGCCGCGACCTCGCCGGGCATCTCGGGCAGACCGAGGCCGCCGTCGAGTCGAGGCTCCACCGGGCCCGGGCGAAGCTCCGCGAAGCCCTCGCCGGCTCCAACGTGATCGAGGCCCGACCATGACCCCCAGCGAAGACCGACTCGACGCCGACGACGCCCGGGCCCTCGACCGATTAGTCGACGGCGGGCTCTCCGAGTCCGAACGCTGCGACCTGCTCCTCCGCCTGGAAGCCGACCCCGAAGGCTGGCGCCGCTGCTCCCTGGCGTTCCTCGAAGATCAGGCCTGGCGCCAGGCCCTGGGGGATCATATCCCCGTGAGCCTCCCGGCACCGATTGGGGTCGTCCGAAGGCCCGGCCGGTCGCGACTCCGGCGCATCTCGCTCGCCGCCTCGCTCCTGGCCGCGACGTTCGCCGGGGGGTTCGCCGCGCGGGGCTTGGTCGGTCCGGGCCCCGTCTCGATCATCGCGCAGGCCGATCCGCCGTCGCCCATTAACCCCCCCTCGCGAGCGATTCGCGAGGTCGGGTCGTTCGAGCTGGTGGACGCATCGGCGGGCGAATCCCCCCCCCAGCGGTTCCCGATCCGCTCGGGCCCCGGGCTGGATGAACGCTGGCTGAGGGAGCAGCCCCCGACGGTCCCCGATTACGTCCGGGCCCGCTGGGAGAGCGAAGGGTATCAGGTGGCCGAGCGCCGGAGGCTGATGACGGTCGGCCTCGGCGACGGCCGAGAAGTCTCGATCCCGGTGGATGAGGTCGAGGTTCAGTACGTCGGGCAACGGCCGCTCTGAGGCATCGTCGCCGGCAGGGCGGGCCCGCTTTCGAAGGTCATGGGAGGATGCGATGATCCGATTTTCGATCCGCTGGGTCCTGGGTACGCTCGTCCTGGTCGGACTGGTCACGCCCCCTTGGGCGACCGGACAGGAGCCCCCGAAGTCCGAGGCAACCGAGGCCGCCCAGGACGATGATGCCGACTTCCTGACGTTCACGCTCCCGGATGCGAACGCCAAGGCTGCGCCCGCGACCTTCCTCTTCAAGCGTCTCGACCCCCTGGAGGCGAACTTCGGCCTGACCCTGGCGGAAGCCTCGGGCCCCTTGCGTTCACAACTGGAACTCCCCAAGGGGGAGGGGATCGTGGTGGTCGACGCCAAGGCCGGGGGCCTGGCCGACCAGGCGGGCGTCAAGCGAAACGACATCCTGGTCCAGGTCGGCAAGGACAAGGCGAAAGACGTCGCCCAGGTCCGCGAGATCCTCCTCGGACTCGGCGGCGAAGCCCTGTCCTTGAAGCTAATCCGCGTCGGCAAGCCGCGACAGCTCTTCCTGGTCGGCCCTGCGCACGGAATCATCCCGGAGCCGACGGCTTACTGGATCGGCGTGCCCGTCTCGCCGGTCGACGCCACGCTCCGGGCCCACCTCGCCGCGCTCCCGGCCGGGTCCGGCCTGATCGTCAACGACGTGGTCAAGGAAAGTCCGGCCGAGCAGGCGACCGTCCGCAAGGACGACATCCTCATCAGCCTCGGCGGGAGCAAGCCCCTGGCCGACTCCCAGCAGCTCGTCTCCGCCGTCCAGGCGACCGAGGGAAAGCCCACATCGCTCCTGATCCTCCGGGCGGGCAAGGAGCTGACGCTCACCATCACGCCGTCGAAACGGGCCAGGCCGAACGCCGTCAACCTGCCGTTCTCGCCCACACACTTCAACTATAGCTTCGTCCGACCGAACATGGCGTTCCAGGCCGACCCGTCCCAGCCTCGCGAGCCGGCCTCGCTCACGCTCGGGCCGGACACCAGTTTGGAAGTTAAACATCTGCTCTCGGGCAAGACGATTCGGGTCGATCCGACCAGCGCTAAGCAGACGCCCGCCGTCTCCGCGCTGACCTGGACCCGACTCTTCTCGGAAGCCACGGTCGACCGAGAAGTCACGGCCCGAATCGAGGCCCGGTTGAAGGATCTCGCGACCAAGCTGGACGAGGTAGTCAAGGCGCTCGAAGCGATCAAGAAGCCGGCCGACGAATAAGCCGCCCGGCCCGAAGCTTCAACGTTCGTAGGACCGGACGCCTCGATGGCCGTCTCCCCCGGCGGAGACGGCCTCGACGGCGTCGATTTGATAGAGGTGCTCGCCCGCCTCGGTCGGGTAGCGGCCGGTCACGCAGGCCCGGCAGAGCTTCTCCGAGGAGAGGCCGACCGACCGGGCGATCGAGTCGACCGGCAGGTAGCGGAGGCTGTCGGCCCCCAACTCTTTTGCCATCCGGGCCTGGGCCGCCTCGGAGACGCCACCGTCGGGAAGGTCGACGAACTTCGGGGCAAACAGCTCATCCCGGCTCGACATGTCGATCCCGTAGAAGCACGGGGCGATGATCGGCGGGCAGGCGATCCGCAGGTGGATTTCCCTGGCGCCCCCGCGGTCGCGGATCTCGTGGACCAGGGCCCGCATCGTCGTCGACCGGACGATGCTGTCCTCGACGAGAAGAACCCGCTTCCCCTTCAAGACTTCCGGCAGCGGCGTGTACTTCAACCGCGCCTTCGAGGCCCGGTCGGCGTTCCCCTCGATGAAAGTCCGGCCGACGTAGCGATTCCGCATCAGGCCTTCGACCGACGGGAGGCCCAGTTCGAAGGCCATCGCGTCGGCGGCGGCCTTGGCGGTGTCGGGGACCGGGACGACGATCGTGCCCGCGTCGCGCGGGACGTCCTCCATCCTCGCCAGCTCCTTGCCGAGCGCCGCCCGGCTGAGGTAGACCGATCGGTCATCGAGGGTGCTGGCGACGTTGGCAAAATAGATCCACTCGAAGAAGCAATGGGCGTGCTTCGGCGAGGCGGCATAGCGTTCGATCCGCACGCCGTCGGCGTTCGCCACGACGAGGGTTCCCGGGTCGAGCGACCGGATGTTGCGAAAGCCCAGGTTCGACAGGGGGACGCTCTCGCTGGCGGCGGCGAAGAGAGGTCCGTCCTCGGCGATGCAGAGCGGGCGGAAGCCCATCGGGTCGCGTGCGACGACGAGGTCGCCCAGGGCCGAGAGCAGGACGACGTTGTAAGCCCCGTCGAATCGATCCGCCAGCCTGGCGAAGACGCCAACCCAGTCGATCACCGGCCCCTCGTTCTGCAACTCGTAGCTGAGCGAGTGCATGAGGATTTCGGTGTCGGTGTCGCGCTTCAGGTGGTAATCGCCCTGGTCGAGCAACTCCTGACGGAGGTCCTGATAATTGGTGAGCTGGCCGTTGAAGGCGAAGGCGAACCACTTGGCCTTGCGACCGTGCTCGCGCTCGAAGGGCTGGGCGTAGCTCTTGTCATCGGCCCCGCAGGTCGCGTAGCGGACATGGCCGATGGCGGCCTGGCCGTCCTGCCCTCGCATGATCTTCTCGAACTTCTCCTTCTGATTGAGCCGGAACCCCTCGGCGACGGTCCCCAGTTCCTTGTGCGTGGTCAGGATCGCCTTGCGGGCGGCGTTGTAGCTGGTCATCCCCGAGGCGAGCTGGCCCCGGTTCTGCATGTCGAGCAGCATCCGGGGGACGAGCCGGCTGACGCTGTTGATCTCGCCGGCGAGGGGTGCCAGCTTC
>JAABUK010010357.1_pt1 | contig 12460 bp, 9 predicted proteins | sample 5559141 | NCBI WGS metagenome assembly JAABUK01 (sample SAMN10711869, study PRJNA513367) | rock metagenome | isolation source: Antarctica rocks | place: Antarctica: Victoria Land, Pudding Butte nord | collected 2016-01-03
GTGACCCCGCGCTGTTCGGCAGCCTGATTGACGTGCTGGTGGACTCGACCGTCGAATACACCTCCGCCCAGGTGGACGCCGGCGCCGACGCCATCATGCTGTTCGACTCCTGGGCCGGCGTGCTGTCGCCGCTGCTGTTCGCCCGCTACGTCACCGAGCCGACCCGGCGCATCGTGCAGGCATTGCGGGACCGCCATCCCGGCCTGCCGATCATCGGCTTCCCACGGCTGGCTGGCGTCCAGGTCGGCGCCTATGCCGCGGCGACGGGCGTGGACGCGGTGGCGCTGGACACCGGGGCGGAGCTGCACCTCGCCACAGGCCTGGTGCCGGGCAACGTCACCACCCAGGGCAACCTGGACCCTCTGGCCCTGGTCGCCGGCGGCGCTGCGCTGCATGCGGAGGCGCAAGGCGTGCTGGATGCGGTGCGAGGACGGCCGCACATCTTCAACCTCGGCCACGGGATCGTGCCGCAGACTCCGCCGGAGCATGTGGCGGCGCTGGTGGCGCAGGTGCGGGCGGCGTAGGCTTTACGAATTGACCACGACCTGACTGCTTGACCTCGCACCCGGATTGGCCACCTTGATACCCATGTACAAGCCCAAAGTCGCCATCGTCCTGTTCAACCTCGGCGGCCCGGACAAGCCAGCGTCCGTCCGTCCGTTCCTGGTCAACCTGTTCAAGGACCCCGCCATCCTGCGGGTGCCGTTCTTCATCCGGCCTCTGCTCGCCCGCGTCATCGCCTACGCCCGTACCAAGGCCGCCAGTGCCAACTACGCCATCCTCGGCGGCAAGTCCCCGCTGCTGGAACTCACGCTGGATCAGGCCACCGCGCTGGAGGCCGCGCTGCCCGACCTGGATGCCAAGTGCTTCGTCGCTATGCGCTACTGGCATCCCTTCAGCCTCGCCACCGCCCGCGAGGTTAAGGCCTGGGACCCCGATGAGATCGTGCTGGTCCCGCTTTACCCGCAATATTCCACCACCACGACCGGCAGCAGCCTTTCTGCCTGGCGGGAGGCCGCGGCGCAGGTCGGGCTGATGAAGCCGGTGACGACCCTGTGCTGCTACCACAGCGACCCCGGCTACCTCCTCGCCACCGCAACCGAGGTCCGGCGCAGCTACGATAAGGCTCGTGCTGAACTCGACCCCGCCATCCCGTTGCGTGTCCTGTTCAGTGCTCACGGCCTGCCGGAGAGCATCGTCAAGGCCGGTGACCCCTATCAGTTCCAGGTCGAGCGCACGGTGGCCGGCGTCGTCCGCGCCCTCGATATGCCCGACCTCGACTACATCACCTGCTTCCAGTCCCGCGCCACGCCGCAGAAGTGGATTGATCCCAGCACCGAATCCCAGATCGAACGTGCCGCCTACGACAAGACCGCCATCCTGGTCGTGCCCATTGCCTTCGTGTCCGAGCATTCGGAAACCCTCGTCGAACTGGACGTGGAATACCGGGAGATCGCGGAGAAGGAGGGCGTACCCGGCTACTTCCGCTGCCCCGCCCAGAACAGCGACCCAGGCTTCATCGAGGCCCTGGCCGAGTTGGTCCGAGCCTCAATGGGCCGCGGCCCCGGACTGTGCAGCTTCGTCGGCGGGCGCACCTGCCCCAAGCCCTACAAGGACTGCCCGCACGCCCGCGCCGGCGCCAAGGTTCCCGCGGCGGAGCGCGTGCTGGGCGAAGTCGCTTGACGCCTCAGCCGTTGCGTCTCGTCATCTGGGACTGCGACGGCGTGCTGGTGGACAGTGAAGGCCCGTCCGCCCGCGTCACTGCCGCCGAATGCACCCGCCTGGGCTGGGCCATGACGCCCGACGACGCCCTGCACCTGTTCACCGGCATCCGCCTGTCCGACATGCCGCCGCTGCTGGAGGCGCAGACAGGCCGCCCGGTGCCGCCGGGCTGGGTAGAGCATCTGCGCGCGCAGTTGATCGAGACCCTCAGCCGCGACCTTGAACTCATGCCCGGCGCCGCCGAAACCCTGTGCGCGACGTCGGCACTGGGCCTGCCCTACCGCGTCGCGTCCAACTCCTCGCACGAGGAGATGGCGGCGAAGTTCGCCCGCACCGGCTTGACCCCTCTCGTAGAGGGCCGCCTCCACAGCGCCCGCGACGTTCCCCGCGGCAAGCCAGCCCCTGACGTGTTCCTGGCCGCCGCCGCCGCCGAGGGCGTCCCTCCCAACGCCTGCATCGTAGTGGAGGACAGCTTCCCCGGCATCGCCGCCGCCCGCGCAGCCGGCATGGCTGTCCTGGGCCTTGACCCGCACGGCGACGGCGCCGCCGTGCGTGCCGCCGGCGCCTACCCGATCCATGCCCTGTCCGAGTGCCCGGCGCTATTCCGCGCCGCCATGCGCGCTGCGGCCTAAGCCGCGCCCCATGGACCCCGACCTATGACCATCGCGGCGCTCGCGTACGTCTATCCCTGGACCAAGGCGCTGCACGTCATCAGCGTGATCGCTTGGATGGCCGGCATCTTCTACCTGCCGCGCCTGTTCGTGTATCACTGCGACCTGCAGCGCGGCTCCGTCGAGAGCGAGCGGTTCAAGGTCATGGAGCGCCGCCTGCTCAAGCAGATCATGCTGCCGGCGATGCTGGCGACTTGGTTCTTCGGCGCGCTGCTGGTGCTGACGCCGGGCATCGTGGACTGGTCCGGGTTCAACTGGTGGCACGTGAAGTTCGTGGCGGTCCTGGCGATGACGGGCTTCCAGGGCGCCGCCGGCAAGTGGCGCCGTCAGTTCCTGGAAGACCGGAATGCGAAGCCGCACCGGTACTACCGGATCGCCAACGAAGTGCCGACGCTGCTGATGGTGGCCGCCGTCATCATGGTGATCGTGAAGCCGGTGTTCTTCTGACAGGCGCGTGACGGATGGAGGGCGCGGTCTCGTCCGCCTTACGGCCGCGCCTCAAGGATCATGCTGAACGGTGTTTCCGTCGCCTTGCGGACCCGGTCGAATCCACCCTCATGAATGGCTGCCGACAGCTTGGTGAAGCCCGCCTGCGCGCCCAATGCCGCCCCAACAGGCTGATCGAGCGAGGTCGGCACGCAGATCATCGTCGAGGCGGCGTAATAGAGGCGGCTCACCGGGTTGCAGTTGTCCTCCAACCGGTCGCCCGCCGCAGGCTCGACGATCATCCAGTGCCCATCCGGCTTCAACGCCTGCCGTACATGCCGTGCCGCGCCGACTGGATCGCCCATGTCGTGCAGGCAGTCGAAGAAGGTCACCACGTCCAGGTCACGCCCGGGGAACTCGCCTGCCAGCCCAACCTCGAACCGGGTGTTCGCCGCCACCCCATGCTGATGGGCATGCTTCCGCGCCTGCTCTACCGACCCCGGATGGAAGTCGTAGCCGACGAATGTCGAGTTCGGAAACGCCTTGGCCATCATGACGGTCGAGAAGCCATGCCCGCACCCGACGTCGGCCACCGCCGCACCGCGCTCCAGCTTTTCGACGGCGCCGTCCAGCGCCGGCAGCCACGACTTCACCAGGCTGTTGTGGTAGCCGGGACGGAAGAAGCGCCCGGTGGCGCAGAACAGGCATTGCGACTGGTCGCCCCAGCCGACGCCCGTGCCGGTCCGGAACGCAAGCTCGACCAGCGCCTGGTTCTCCATCATCGCCGCAGCCACGTCGAAGGCACCCTGCATGTAGGCGGGGCTTTCAGGCTCGGCGAACACCATCGCCTGTTCGGGGGGCAGGGTGAACCTGCCGCTGCCGGGGTCATAGGACAGGTAGCCCGACGCGGCCTGGTACGACAGCCACTCCCGCGTGTAGCGCTCGGCCACGCCGGCCTTCGCCGCCAGCTCGCCGGGCGTCATCGGCCCGTCGAGGTGGAGCGCCTTGTACAGTCCCAGCCGGTCGCCGATGCGCACCAGGGCGACGCCGAATGCGCCTCCCAGGTCGGCCAGCATCTGGCCGATGAACTGGTTGAGCCGGGTTTCATCCAACATCGCCGTTCCTCCTCTGAGGAGCTGCCTTGTTCCTTGCAGGACGAAGCCGGTACGCCTGTCGCTCCCAGGCAAGCGGGGCCGCGTCTGCGGAGTGGCGCCGGAGGATAGCCCAAGGATATGCGGGGCGGGCGCCGTCGCCAAGCCACACGTGATGATGGCGCTTTCCGCCCGCCTCTGCAAGTCATTTGCTTATCGTATCGTCTAGGGGTGCTTCAGCGCAGCCGGACCGCAAGGCTGGCGCTTTGTGCCGCTTGACAGGTTCCTGCACCGGGCCGCATGGTTCTACGAAGGGGACAGCCGCGATCTCCCCGTGAGGCTTCGGCCCAAGCATCGCGTCCAATGCTCCAAACCGGAGTGGACGCCCATGTCATCCCCGGACACCATCACCTCAGTTCAATTGGCCCGCTTGATCGGGCTGCCTGATGCCCCCATCCTGCTCGATGTCCGGACGGACGACGACTTCGCTGCAGACTCCCGTCTGCCGCCCGGCGCCGTCCGCCGCAACTGGCAGGCCGCTCCCGAATGGGCCGCCAACTATGCCAACCGCAATGTCGTCGTCACCTGCCAGCGCGGCCTGAAGCTCAGCCAAGGCGCCGCAGCCTGGCTCCGCCACTCCGCCGCCCGGGCAGAGGTCCTCGAAGGCGGCTTCGAAGCCTGGGCCGCCGCCGGCAATCCCCTCATACGCGCCGATGCCCTCCCGCCACGCGACGCCACGGGACGCACCGTCTGGGTCACGCGCGCACGCCCCAAGGTGGACCGCATCGCCTGCCCCTGGCTGATCCGCCGCTTCCTGGACCCTGGCGCCGTGTTCCTGTTCGTGGCGCCGGCCGAGGTTCCCGCCGTCGCCGAGCGCTTCGCCGCCACCTCCTTCGACGTGGAGGGCGTGTTCTGGAGCCATCGCGGTCCCCGCTGCACCTTCGACACCATGCTGGACGAGTTCGGCCTGCATACCCCGGCCTTGGACCGCCTCGCCCTGATCGTCCGCGGCGCCGACACCGCCCAGCCCGGCCTGGCGCCGGAGGCAGCCGGGCTGCTCGCGGCGTCGCTCGGCCTGTCGCGCATGTACCGGGACGACCTGCAGCAGCTCGACGCCGGGCTGGCGCTGTATGACGCCTTCTACCGCTGGGCACGCGACGCCATGGCCGAAACCCACAACTGGCCAGCACCTGCCCCGCGCGTGCCAGAGGCCGCGGCATGAGCACCACCCTGGACACGACCGCTCCCTCCGGCACCCATCCGCCGCCAGCATTGCCCACGCTGCGCGAAGCCACCGCCGTTTGGGCGCGCATCGGCTGCCTGTCCTTCGGCGGCCCCGCCGCCCAGATCGCCCTCCTGCACCGCGAGGCCGTCGAGCAACGATCCTGGGTGTCCGACCGCCGCTTCCTGCACGCCCTCAACTTCTGCACCTTGCTGCCGGGGCCGGAGGCGATGCAGCTTGCTGCCTATCTCGGCTGGCTGATGCACGGCGTGCGCGGCGGGCTGGTGGCGGGGCTGCTGTTCATCCTGCCCGGCGCCGCGGTCATGCTGGCCTTGTCGCTGCTCTACACGGGCTACGGCGCCATCCCCGCCGTCGCCGCGGCGTTCTTCGGCCTGAAATGCGCCGTCCTGGTGCTGGTCGCCGACGCGCTGCGCCGGGTGGCCCGGCGGGCATTGCTGACGCGGGCAGCCTGGGCGGTTGCGGTGGCGGCATTCGTGGCGCTGTTCGCCTTCGGTGCGCCGTTCCCGGCGGTGGTGCTGGCGGCGGGGCTGTTGGGCTGGGCGGCGCCGGGCGCGTTCCGGGGTGCGGGGCACGGGAAGGCCGGCGACGGACCGCTCGCCGCCCTGGACGCCGTGCTGGCGGCCGATCCCGGCCGGCCCGCCCGCATGGCGCCCGGCGCGCGCCGGGCCGGGCTGGCGGCGCTGGCGGCGTGGCTGCTGCCGGTGGGCGCGCTATGGCTGCATGGCGGCGTGCTGGGCGACGTGGCGGCGTTCTTCTCCAAGCTGGCGGTCGTCACCTTCGGCGGCGCCTATGCCGTGCTGGCCTATGCGGCGCAGGGTGCGGTGCAGACCTATGGCTGGCTGACCCCGGGCCAGATGCTGGATGGGCTGGGCCTGGCCGAGACCACGCCAGGGCCGTTGATCCTGGTGCTGCAATTCATCGGCTTCCTGGCCGGGCACCAGCAAGGCGGGCCGTGGCTGGCTACCGCCGCGGCAGCGGTCGTGCTGTGGGCTACCTTCGTGCCGTGCTTCGCCTGGGTGTTCCTCGGGGCGCCGTTCATCGAGCGGCTGCAGGCCAACCAGGCGCTGACCGGCGCGCTGTCCGCCGTCACTGCGGCAGTGGTCGGCGTCATCGCCAACCTGGCGCTGTGGTTCGCGCTGCACACGCTGTTCACCCGGCACGTGGCGGTGCGCACAGCGGGCTTGCACATGGACCTGCCGGTGCCTGCCAGCCTGGACCTGCCGGCCCTGCTGCTGGCGGTGGCGGCCGGGGTGGCGCTGCTGCGGTTCCACGCCGGGGTAGTCCCGGTGCTGGCGGGCTGCGCCGCAGCCGGCCTCGTGCTGCACCTCGCAGGGGTGATGCGGTGACGCCCCGCCGGGCAGTCCTGGCCGGGCTGGCGCTGGCTGCCGGCGCCGTGCGCCCCGCCGGGGCGCAGACGGTGTCCCAAACGGTGTCCCCCTTGGACGCCTTGCCCCCACCTGGAGGCCCGCTGCCGGACGGGTTCGACTCCGCCCGCACCGGCCGGGGTCGCCCGGCGCGGTGGGAGGTGGTGGCAGACCCGACCGCCCCAGGCGGCCGCGCCGTCGCGCAAACGGAGGCCGACCCGGCCGATTACCGTTTCCCCCTGCTCTCCTGGCGCGGCCTGTCCGCCGCCGACGTCGAGGCGTCCGTGCGCTTCAAGGCCGTTTCCGGCCGGGGAGACCGGGCCGGCGGCCTGGCCGTGCGCCTGCTGGACGCCGACACCTACATCGTCGTCCGCGCCAATGCCCTGGAGGACAACGTGCGCTTGTATCGCGTGGTCCGCGGCGACCGCCAGCAATTCGCCGGCGCCGACGTCCGGGTGCCTGCCGGGGCATGGCACACCCTGGGCCTGCGGGCGGAGGGGCGCCGCTTCACCGTCACCTTCAACGGCCGCGAGCTGTTCACCGCCACCGACGCCGCACTCCCCGGCCCCGGCCATGTGGCGCTCTGGACCAAGGCGGACAGCGTGACTTGGTTCAGCGGCTTGACGATCCGCAAGCTGGCCTGATCTTCCGCCTGCGTCTTCTTTCTCTGGGAGAGGATCGGGGCAAGGTTCTGATGCATCCGGCGCGGGAGGGCTTCGCTGGGCCGGCCCGGAGCCGCTCAAACCGGCTCCAAGCTGGTCAATTCCAGCCGGCGCGCAATATCCCTTGACGCGGGGCATCGTGAGTGCCAGTTGACATTCAGCGCAGCCCCGTCCTGGCGGCAGTGCCTTCTATGGAGCTTGCGGCCTCCCGGTCCGGCTCCACACCTTCCTCCTCCTGGACCGGCTGCAACCGCCCCACGGCGCAGCACCCTGCCCCCCTACATTTGAGGCAGCCCCATGCACCTCGCCGAACTCAAGGCCAAGACACCGGCCGACCTGCTGAGCTTCGCCGAATCCCTACAAATCGAGAACGCCTCCTCCCTGCGAAAGCAGGACATGATGTTCGCGATCCTCAAGAACCTCGCCGACAACGAGCAGGCCATCTACGGCGAGGGCACCCTAGAAATCCTGCCCGACGGCTTCGGCTTCCTGCGCAGCAGCCAGGCCAACTTCCTGCCCGGCCCCGACGACATCTACATCAGCCCCAACCAGGTCCGCCGCTTCGCGCTCCGCACCGGCGATACGGTGGAAGGCCAGATCAGGGCGCCGAAGGACGGGGAGCGCTACTTCGCGCTGCTCAAGGTCAACACCATCAACTTTGAGCCGCCGGACGCGGTGAAGCACCGCATCAATTTCGACAACCTCACGCCGCTGTATCCCGACCGCAAGCTGAAGATGGAGGTCGAGAACTTCCAGTCCGTTGCCAAGGGGCCGGGCAAGGACATGACGCCGCGGGTCATAGACCTGATCGCCCCCATCGGCATGGGCCAGCGCGCCCTGATCGTGGCGCCGCCGCGCACCGGCAAGACCGTCATGCTGCAGAACATCGCCACCGCGATCTCGGCCAACCACCCCGAGGTGTTCCTGATCGTGCTGCTGATTGACGAGCGGCCCGAGGAAGTCACCGACATGTCCCGCACCGTAAAGGGCGAGGTCGTCGCCAGCACCTTTGACGAGCCTGCCACCCGGCACGTCGCCGTGACGGAAATGGTGCTGGAAAAGGCCAAGCGCCTGGTCGAGCACAAGCGCGACGTGGTCATCCTGCTGGACAGCATCACCCGCCTCGCCCGCGCCTACAACACCGTCGTGCCGTCGTCCGGCAAGGTGCTGACCGGCGGCGTGGACGCCAACGCCCTGCAGCGTCCCAAGCGCTTCTTCGGCGCCGCCCGCAACATCGAGGAAGGCGGCAGCCTGACGATTATCGCCACCGCGCTGATAGACACCGGCAGCCGCATGGACGAGGTGATCTTCGAGGAGTTCAAGGGCACCGGCAACAGCGAGATCATCTTGGACCGCAAGCTCTCGGACAAGCGCACCTTCCCCGCCATAGACATCACCAAGTCCGGCACCCGTAAGGAAGAACTGCTGGTGGAGCGCGGCACGTTGTCCAAGATGTGGGTGCTGCGCCGCATCCTGGGTCCGATGGGCATGACGGACGCGATGGACTTCCTGCTGGACAAGCTGAAGTATAGCAAGACCAACCAGGACTTCTTCGACGCGATGAATACATAGCGCCATCCTTCTTTTACCTTACCCGAAGCGGACTCCTCGGCAAGCAAGCTGCGCCCGCCATCGCCGGGCAGCACCGGGAGTATCTCACCAAGGCGCTGGCCAACGACCGCTCCGGCGCCCGGCCCAGCATCGGCGTCGCCGCGATGACGGAGGCTGCGTCCCAACTGGGCAACGACGACATCGCCGCCCTTGCCGCGTTCTTGAAAGCCAAGCGTTGATCCGCGCCGCCGTCAGCTCGAAGGCATGAACGCCACCTGCCATGCGCAGGAGGCCGAAGAGGGCTATCGCCGTCCGCGCAGCCAGTTGCAGGCGTATTCGGCGGGGTCGCTGCCGGTGACGGCCATCCTGCCCTCCGCCTGCGACGCTGACGCGATCGGGCCGGGAACGGCGCCTCAACCAGGCCCATGATCGCCCGCCGCCCCTTGCTCGCCGCCGCCTTGCTCGTCCAGGCTAGCCCGGTCCGCGCGGGACCCACGCCGCGCTGGCTGACGCTGCCGCCCACGCCGGCGCTGCCCGCAGCGGCCCGGAGCGGCCTTGTCCCGGTCAACGGCATCAAAATTTGGCATGCGGTGTTCGGGAACGGCGAGCCGGTGGTCATGCTGCACGGCGGCCTGGCCAATGCGGACTACTGGGGCCTGCAAGTGCCCGAGCTGGCCCGGCGCCACCAGGTCATCGTGATGGACAGCCGCGGCCATGGCCGCAGCACGCGCGACGGGCGACCCTACGGCTACGACCTGATGGCCGACGACGTAGTGGCGCTGCTTGACCACCTCCAAATCAGCAAGGCGGCGCTGGTCGGCTGGAGCGACGGCGCGATCATCGGCCTCGACCTCGCGCTGCGCCACCCAGGGCGCATCAGCCGGGTCTTCGCCTTCGCCGCCAACACCGACCCGGGCGGCGTCATGCCCCATGTCGGGAAGAACCCGACCTTTGCCGCCTACATCGAGCGCGCCGGCCAGGAATACGCGCGGCTCTCCCCCGCGCCGGGGCATTACAGCGCGTTCGTCAAGGCAATCAGCCTGATGTGGGCGACGCAGCCGAACTGGACGGCGGCCCAGCTTGGGCGGATCACCGTCCCGGTCCTGGTGACCGACGGCGACCATGACGAGGCAATCAAGCGTGCACACACTGAGCTGATCGCCGCCCGCATCCCCGGCGCCGGGCTGCTGATCCAGCCCAACGTCAGCCACTTCGCATTCCTGCAGAACCCGGCGGGGTTCACGGCCGACGTGCTGCGCTTCCTGGGAGAAAGCACATAGCTGCTGCCTCACCCGCCCAACCCCATCACCCCCCTCCGGCAGCCCCGCCCGCAGCACCACCGCCAGCACGACGTCCAGCGTGCCCCGGCGGAGCAGCTCAAGCAGCTTCGCCAAGGTTGACCCGGCCTACCCAAGGGCGTGTCCGTCGCACTGGCGCGCACGCACTTGCCGGCCAACTCCAACCCGGTCTCCGCCGGGCACGAGGCCACCGCAGCCGAATAAACCCGCCAACCCCGACGAAAAAGGCAACATCCTTCTTCCCCCTCTCCCTCCGGGAGAGGGCCGGGGTGAGGGGGAAAGGGCAAGTACAACATTCTCCCCGCCCCGATCCTGCTGAGGCCAGTTTCCCCCGCTTCCGCTGTGACATCCGCTCTGGACAGGTATAAAAGCGCCCATGCCCCCTGAACGGACGCCCTCCGATGTGTCGCGCAGTCCGCGTAAGATGACGCCAGCCGTCCTCCCTGATCCGGGACGGACCTAGGTGGATCAGCTGGCCCTGCTTCCCTTCCTTGGTGCTGGCGGCGGCATGAGCGTCCGCCTGCGCACCCATGACTGGTCCGCAACGCTTGGCCCCGCGCCGGCCTGGCATCCGGCCCTGAAGACCCTGGTCGGCCTCATGCTGGCCGCCGTACAGCCCATGTTCATCGCCTGGGGCCCCCAGCGCATTCTGCTATACAACGACGCCTACGCTCCCCTGCTGGGCCAGAAGCACCCGGACGCGCTCGGTCAACCCGTCTTCGACGTGTGGCCGGAGGTGCACAGCGAGAACGGCGCCCTGTTCGGCCAGGTATTCGCCGGCCAGCCCGTCCACATGGACGACATCATCCTGTTCCTGGACCGCGACGGCCACACGGAGGAGGCGCACTTCGCCTTCAGCTACACCCCTGTGCATGACGAGGGCGGCGCCGTTGCGGGCCTGTTCTGCTCCTGCACGGAAACGACCGCACAGGTGTTGGCCGAGCGCAGCCGCCTGACCGAAACCGAGCGCCAGCGCCGCTTGTTCCAGCGGGCGCCCGGCTTCATCGCCATCCTGCGCGACCAGACGCTCACCTACGAGTTCGTCAACGACGCCTTCGTCCGGCTGTTCGGCGCGCGGACCTACATCGGGCGCACCGTGCAGGACGTGTTCCCGGACATCCAGGGGCAGGGCTTCCTCGAACAGATGGCCCATGTGTTCCGCACGGGCGAGCGCTTCGTCGCCCGCGATACCCCGATCCGCTTTCAAAGCGCGCCCGGCAAGCCACCGGAGGAGCGCTTCCTCGACTTCATCTATGAACCCGTCCTGGATGACGCCAACGGTGTGACCGGCCTGTTCATCGAGGGCTATGACGTCACCGAAACCCACCGGGCGTCCGAGGCGCTGCGCGACAGCGAAGCCCGGCTGCGCGAGCTGAATACCGAGCTGGAGCGCCGGGTCGTCCAACGCTCCCGGGACCGCGGTCGCACCTGGCAAGTCAGCCCGGACCTGCTGGCCGTGCTCAATCCCCAAGGCCAGTTCGAGAGCACGAATCCTGCCTGGCAGGCGGTGCTGGGCTGGTCGGCGGAGGAGCTTCGCCGCACGCCCTATCCCGCCTTCGTCCATCCCGACGACCTGGAGCGGAGCCACGCAGCCTTCGAGCAGGTGAAACGCGGCGAGCCTCTGCTGCGGTTCGAGAACCGCTACCGCTGCAAGCACGGCGGCTACCGCTGGCTGTCCTGGATGGCAGTGCTGGAGGCTGGGCGGCTCTACTGCAGTGCCCGCGACATCACCGTAGAAAAGGACCAGGCTGCAACGCTGGCCGAGCGCACGCGTGAGCGCGACCGGGTCTGGCGCAATTCCCGCGACCTGCTCGTCGTCATCGGCGCCGACGGCATCCTCCGCGCGGTCAACCCAGCCTGGACCGCCATTCTCGGTCACAACCCGGGGGAGGTCGCCGGGCGCAGCTTCCTCGACTTCGTCTGGCCGGAGGATGCCGCCATGACCCAAGGCGGCCTCGACACCGCCGCGGCGACGAAGGACCTAACCGGCTTCGAAAACCGCTTCATGCACAAGGACGGCACGCCGCGCTGGATCTCCTGGCACACCTCGGTCGAGGGCGACTTGGTTTACGCCTACGGCCGCGACATCACGGCCGCGAAGGCGCAGGCGGACGCCCTGCTGCAAACCGAGGAGCAGCTTCGCCAGTCGCAAAAGATGGAAGCGGTGGGCCAGTTGACTGGCGGGCTGGCGCACGACTTCAATAACCTGCTGGCCGGCATCACCGGCAGCCTGGAGCTGATGCAGACCCGCGTGGCGCAGGGCCGGACCGGCGACCTGGACCGCTATCTCACGGCGGCCCAGGGCGCGGCCAAGCGCGCGGCGGCGCTGACCCACCGGCTGCTGGCCTTCACCCGCCGGCAAACGTTGGCCCCCCGGCCCACCGGCCTGAACCGCCTGGTCGCCGGCATGGACGATCTGGTGCGCCGTACCG
>JAABUK010010360.1_pt1 | contig 12454 bp, 13 predicted proteins | sample 5559141 | NCBI WGS metagenome assembly JAABUK01 (sample SAMN10711869, study PRJNA513367) | rock metagenome | isolation source: Antarctica rocks | place: Antarctica: Victoria Land, Pudding Butte nord | collected 2016-01-03
TATTTAGTTATAAAGAAATATAAATAAGATTAATTTTTAAATACTTATAATATAAAATTAAAGTATAGATATTAGTAATTACTTTTATATTAGTCTTCTTATTTATAATCTATTATATACTCTCTTATTTGAAAATATAAAATAAGAAGATTTATCTTAATAATAAGAGAGATATATTTAAAAAAGAGTGTAACTTAATAAAAAGAATAGATTATATAAGAAACTTAAGCTTAACTAAATTAAGATTTTATTAGATATTAATAATCTCTTTATTATTCTCTCTTATTATTCTTACTTCTAAATTACTTAATAATATATTACTTATAATATATTATTATAAAGTATCATAATCTGTTTATTTATAATAATACTTAAATCTAGATAAGAGAGAATATAATATTAAAGCTAGACGAGCTCCATTCTTAAGCTAGTACGTAACACTGTTTAGTATAAGATCTTGGCACAAGAATCTATACTTAAGGGTGCGTAATTACTCGTAACCTAGCAATCAATCACCTTTTATTTTACACTTGTTAGAAACTCCCCCTCGGCCCCGGGGAGATGTTGTAGACTTATGAGTATCTCATACTGTCCGACACTGATGAGCCTGAGCGAGCATTGTAGATGGTGTTTGGCAGGCGAGCAGGTTAAACGAGGGCATAATCGCCATCTACAGCTGATAGCTAGATACATTAATGATGAATGAGTGTATGCAAGAAGAAGCTATCTGAGCAAACTAGCAAGGAAGAAGGAATTAGGCCTATGCTGAGTAAGCCGCCAAGGAGGACCTACAGCAATTAATCATATTCACTTCCTCAGCACCTCAATTGGAGGTAGAGATCTCCGGGTCGAGTGAGGTCACTTCGCTGCTAGACTTGGACTGTAACTCTGATGCACTGATATTCGGATGCTTTGTGCCTCGCCAGCGCTGATTGCAGCTTGGTCAATTGCCTCGCCTTCTTGTCACATCAGGAGATGCACACTAACGAGACTGTCACTTTGAAGGTTACACCGTATCGAGACTTACATGAGAAGCTTGCATAAGATCAAGAATATTCTGATAGAGCAAGAAGAGTTGTTACGAGACTACATCCGAGATAGTTCACCATTACAGCCCAAGCGGCCAGATAGAGAACATTGTACATTACCTGCAAAGAGACCACAACACTCCGCTACTGGAGCAGATCACAGATCACGATTTGACTCAGTCAGAGTTGTCGATTCTCTAGCCTCCTTCATCCGGGACCTCAGAACAGACACAATCCGAAGTACACAGGCACGATCGCCAGCCCACAATCTGCCCCAGCACCAACTTTGCATCCAGAGGCAAAACGCCGGCACAGCGACTGAGGTTTAATATGCGGCGCCGAGCTCAATGACTTACCCAGCGCCGCCGAAGCGAGTAAGGCAGCAAAGAAAAATTGCTGCTTCACACAACCCTATACGATAGATCGGCGTGAGTTTTGTCAAACGTTCTCAAAACCGCCATCATCCGAAGAAAGTAGTACGGTGCGAAGTTCAATGACAACCTTGTCATCACACTCATATTCAAAACGAGAGATCCTTGCATTTCAGCGTGTCATATGACGCTACGCTGCCTATCGGGTTTCGCGAACCATTAACCACGGAACCAGTAAGGTGGCACGTCAAAGGTCCTCACGGCTAAAATTTTATGTACACTTTTTGCGTGAGTACCTTTGCAAAGCCTCAGCTTATTGATTTCCAACGTAAAATCAATAAGTTCCTGCAGTATTCGTCCTGCAGCATTTGTCTCGAAGCAAGACTTTTCCAGACAAGTCTGCTTTCATAACTTGAATCAGGTGTGATCGCTTTGCTGCTTGTTACAGGTCCCGGACGCAATACTTAACCTCAAAATGGATCTTCTTTCAGAGTTGGAGAAAATGGCCAACAACATCGTGGATGACTCCGATGCTGGGCCAGAGCTCGAGATATCTGAATCTGTGATCACACGATGGCAGCAGGTATTCTGTTACACTCGTGCAGAAGCTATCTCTCGCATCGAACAACATCGAAGCAATTTCTTAAGGGAACGAGTGTCCGACGAGCACTGGGAGATAGTACGCTATGCTAAGGAAGCTGATGGGTACGATCGTGAAACTTATGTGCATGAGATTGAACTTGGACGAACGAAGTAAGTTGCTCTCCTCCGTGAACGGGACCAAGACGCAGGCCTCATGACTACTGTCCCCTCCTGATAACCCTGGTTAGAGTCGCCCCTGCGAACCCTTACATGTGCTAAGAAGAAATGATAGGCCGTCGAGAGCATGCGGTACCGTACGGCCTGATCCATCCGTTAGCCAAGCCTCCTCGAGGAGCACCTACATCCTCAAGCTCGAAGGATCACTGGACACAGCCGCCAAGGTTCAGGAAGCAGCCAACCTTGAGGTACTCCCTGCTATCACCACCGGTACCGGAGAGCTGGGAGAAGCGAGCTTCGTTACCATCGAAACTACCGCCAGAGACGCTATTGCCGTGTGGCTGTCGAAGCAACGCACCAGCTTCGCCCCAACATTCGTAAGGGTTTCGAAATCCGGCAAAGATCTTTCCGAACATTCGATGTACCCAACGCTTGGTGTGGACACAACACAACCACAGTATCGAGCAGATAGTGTTGACGCAAAGTTCGTGCCAACCCAGAACCAGTATCCGGTGTGGTACTTCTTCTATGGGAACCTGGCTGTACCTGACATCCTCTCTCGACGCCTCGCTCTTTCGGAGAAGCCAGTATTCACGCCGGCCACTGTCACAGGGGGCGTTATCAAGAAGTGGAGGGGCAAGTACAACGCTCTGCTCGACTCCGATGGCGCGGAAGCTGCATGCGTCGATGGATGGGCATATCTTGTCGAGACGGAGGAGTACGAGCAGGCGCTTCGACATTACGAAACCGAGAATTACGAGATCGTCCGATGCACTATCAGCATGGAGGGCAGGTCAGATGCGGTCAAGGGCTTGACCTTCAAATTCGTGGGCCCGTCTGAGCATTTGACCTAGAGACCTCTGTTCCCAGGAGTACTGGACAATGTCACTGGCAACGCGTCAACACCAGCCAATGTTCGTACGCATCTCACGACTTCAGATTCCAGGTCGGGGTCCGTCGAGGTCGAGGTGAAATCGGTGGGACTCCGGGGAAGCTGGGAATAATAACCCGAGGGGGCAGAGCAGATAAAGCGGCGTGGTAGGTATCGAGAAAAGCCTGCGACCGGAGGTGCATTAGTAACGTTGGCAAGGACGTGGGCTGAGACGACTATATAGGCTGAAGGTACGGTAGGCTCCATGAAATAAAAGCGGCGGGGGTCTGCGGTCAGCGCTTGACTGGATCTGCTTTCGGCGCCCCTTTCACCCGGATTGTGAATACGGAGTATCAAGAAGAGCAACCATGGAAGCCCTGCCTCACCTGCTACCTGATATCCTTCTCGCCTTTCCACAGCCGTTGCAGTCAAACACCCGTCAATGGCATCATGTATTTGGCCGGGCAAAGGACATGAACAAGCCACTGTTCTTCTTAGCGACCGCACCGACACCGTTTCTCGGTATTGACTATGGACGAGTAGCTTCAATCTTGACCACTCCACTTCCTTCTTGTCCTTCACAGCTCTCTCTCTCTTTTAGGTCCATCTTTCTGGCTCTCACGTTTACTTTCCTGTCTGCTCTGTCCCCGCGTCAGCCCGATCTAGGTGCCATTTAAAGGAATCTGCATTCGCGGCATGCTCCCTAGGATTGCCATAGGTCTGAAACCGGTAACCATCGGTGATTTCCTCCTCAGGTGTGGTGTGACTTACTTTGTCACCGGGGCAGCTGTGCTCCGTGTTACTGCCAATATCGACAGGTTTACCGTGTTTGCAAGCCGCAGCTCTTTTGACAGCCGGAGGCATTGCCTCAACAATGGAGCTTCTCGATCTACCGTACCATTGAGAGGTGGAATGTTTCAGCTCGTGACCGCGAATCACGCACACAGATCCAGAATCACAAGAGATTCTCACTCCAAGTTGCGGCAAAGCAGGATCCCAACCTGGGTTCCACGTTGGCATTTCCCGCCAGATGATCGAATGGTCTCATCCTCGAAGTCACCAAATATGACCACACGAGCCACTCTGTATGCTGCGTCACTGTCATCAATGTGATCCTGAGGGGCAACATTTTCGAGGAGTGCACGCGGTGGGAAGGTCTTCACCTCTGCCCCAGTATGAACCATGAGATCCTGATCCATCAGCCGGCAGACACCAGCACACTCCTCAAAGTCATCAGTGCAGATTGGCTTGAAGAATAAATCTACTGCCTTAGTAGAAACTCAATAACTACCCCGCTGAAGGCTGGGAGATATCGCCCATGGAAGCTCGTTGTTCATGTGGCGATCCATTCAATGGCCTGCTGTCTTCGGAATAATACTACCGTCTGTGTGTCCAATGGGTCCGTGTATACCATAATCCTCAGAATAGACCTTGGCGCATTACGGGTCCTCAGCCCTCGTTCTATCAAATTGCGGATGCCTGGGCAGGAAGTCCGCTATGTGGAGCGGGTGGCAACGATCAGGTTCTGGCATGGCCTGACAGCAGTTGCAAACACGGAATGCTAGAATATGCGGTCATTCTCGTTGTCTCTTTCGATATGGACAATATATAGCCCGTTTCATCTCCCTTTCTGATCGTCTTCGGCTAGCTAGCGATTGGCGTAGGATCGGTTTCGTCGCGTCAGATTCTGCAATGGAAGGGAAGGTAGTAGCTTCATCGGCATCGTTGGTTGTTATCTCCTCCACCTTACGGGAAGAAACTTCTCCTATTTGGTCTGCTCTGACATCTTGTGGTTCAGTCTCATGCTCTTTTGCCTGACTTTTCACAAAATTCTCCTTTTCGCAAATCAATGCTTGATATTGTGTGCCAAGTTTCCGAAAGACTCCAGGTTATGTGCACGAGAGATACGACAGACCCAGGTCCTGAAATCTCAAGTGAGGCTGTGGTTGTTGAATCACATGAGCTGCCGTTTGCATGCGTGAAATGCAGGCATGGAGGGTCATCTGGAAGGAGAAGCTACAGAGGTGAAGTCATTCTCCGGCAATGTTTACCAGGGGCATTTACTTGTCCTGGTGCCAACGCTTGGTAACGTCCAGAAAGGCTCAGTGGGACTGGAAGAACACTTTCCCCCTTGGATCACGGTGGTTCCCACCGCCTGAAATATCCATTGCGGCAGGGGGAAGCGATGAAAGCCACCTTAAAGCATGCAAGGAGCCAGCTCTCCGTTTGCTGCCACTGTGTGCTTGATTGCAATTGCCAAAACAGGCAGCGAGCACATTGGGTGCCAACTGCACGAGGAATTGCTTGGTTCCAAGATATCCATGTACACATCGTACTGCGTTCTGGGGCTTGTCACCGATTATAGATGGGGAAATCAGGATCGGCGTCATCTCTCGAGACGGATCCATGCCTGCTGATATGCATAATGCTAGGACGGTGGAGGAGGCACGCATCTTTCATCGCATGCTTTGCGAAGGATGGTGAAGGAGCAGTGTCGCAATCGCACCTCTAGTCATTCATATCAAATTGGTTTTATACACAGTCATATCCAGTATTTACACACCTTCCAAATTCCATCTCATCTTCTCGTCTCTTGATCCAAGTGATCGGCTGCCAAATCACACTCCACTCCACGGGCTCCCAACAAAACCGCCCACCTCTTCAAATCCCTCTCTCCCTCTCCATCCCTCCTCAATCTACCTCAACCGTATCCTCCCCGGCAACCCCCCCTTCGGCTTCGCACTCCCCTTCAAAACCTGATAACACCTATGCCCCTCCAGCATATAACTCTCCTCCTTCCCCTTCTCCGCCTCGCCCACCTCCGGATACTCCGCCTCAAAATCAAACTCTCCAACCGTTAACGCTATAATAACTCTTATCTCTATCATCGCCAACTCTTGCCCAATGCAATTCCTCGGCCCCTTCTCAAACGGCCTTAGCGCATCTCGATGCTGCTTCGCGTCTGGGAAAGGAGGTCCATTCGGGGGGTTTTCGAGATGTCGTTCTGGGACGAAGGTGGCTGGTTTCGGGAAGTAGACTTCGTTGCGGTGGATGGCGTGCGCGACCACCCAGACGTGGAAGCCCGCTGTTGGGTAGGGTTGCCCGTAGGATGGGTGGGAGGGGTCGGGGTCGGTGATATTGACGGAGGGATTGCCGAGACGGATGGTGGAACCCGGTGGGAAGAGGCGCATGGTTTCTTTGATCACAGCGGTGGTGTAGGGGAGACGATTGATGAGGTAGGGTTCTGCTCGGATCTTGTCTGCTGCGCTACTGGTCGTGGTGGGCCCGAGGACGCTGTCCAGTTCTTCAACGACCTTGGCGTGTACGTCCGGGTGCTGATGCAGCAGGTAGTAGACCCAGGCCGTGACCGAGGAGGTGGTGTCGTGGCCGGCGAAGATGAAGGTTTTGAACTGCGCGATGGCCGATTTCCGGAAGGTTGGGTCCATGCCTTCGCCGGTACCAGACTTCTTGCCGGGGTCCTGGAAATCTCGTTGGTAGGTCTCCAGGGCGAGATCGACAGCATAGCGCGTTTTCTTCTTGCCTCCTTCTCCTTCCTTTTCAGCCCCTGAGCGCATGGCATAGCGCTGGTCGAGTGCCTCGCCGATATATCGATCGAGCTTGCGCCCGTTGTACCAGATCCTGGGGCTTGTAAGCATGACCATGAGACCCTTGAACGGATTGGCAGGCGACCCCACGGGTAGGAGCGCCGCCTGTTTCCGGAAGGCGGCCATAATCCGATGGTCGGAATGCTGCGAATTGAGGTCCACATCCAGCGTCACTTTCCCAACAACGTCCACTGTCAGCCTCGTGGCCAACTCCTCCATCTCGAACAGCTCCCCACTGCGCGCCTTCTCTCGTAAAGCCTCTCCAAACACAACCGTCGCGTCAATGATGTACGGTAAAAGCGTCATGAGATGCCCACTCGCGAAGCCGGGGTTGAACATCGCCCTCATCACCTTCCAAGCTGCACCCTCCAAACCAACCATATTCGACATTCCAAGCAGCCGGTTCATATAGTCAGTTTCAAGCGGGCTCTTGCGCAGAGTACTGGACACTGTGATCTGATTTGCTACCTCCGGGTCTGCGATGAAGAGGAATTGTTCCCCAAACGGCCAGAAGTCGAGATAGAAGAATTTCCCGAGATTGTATTTACGGCGGAGGTAGTTTGCGTAGACGTGGGGATGGATATCTGGGGGGAGGTTCTCAGAGCACTCGCGGGCGACGAGGAGATGGCCCCAGATTGGATGGTGGGGTGGTCCGGGCTGGTAGGAGAGGTCAGCAGGGTCAGCATGAGTGGACAGCAGGAGGACGTAAGGTGCTAGAGGCAGTGTCGGCAAGAGAGCTATCTAGGGGTAAACTCACCAGTCCTCTCATATTCCGACGCATTATATACAGCCTCGACGCGAACCATAGCAAAAGCCCCGCCGCCAGAGCAAGGACGGCAGAGGCGATTGAGGGCATGACGATGAGATTGTAAGACAAGATGGTGATGGGTACCCAAGTCAGAAATCGCGCAGATACAGACAAGACAGAAAAAAGGCAATGCGAAAATAGCTTCAATTAACCTCCAAAGATGCCCAGAGCGTAAGCAGCGCTGTACAGGACTAGATGTAAAGCCAGAAGCACCGATCACGACGCCGCAATGGCCAAGATAACGAAAGATGATGGCAAAACTTCATGTAACAACGAAAGAAAGACGATGAGAAGGAAAGAGACTGTAGGAATCCTTCGCCTGCGGTAAATTAACACTAACAAGCCTACGGACCATCCTACCCGAGAACGAAATGGATTTCGAGGCTTTCCACGAGGGGTACGTGGCTAGACTGAGCTTGATCTATAAGGCGTTCTCAATCGTTGCGATCATTGATTCGAAGCGTGCTATCTTGGAAGCACCCGGCACAGGTTCATCGTATAGAAACCATCAAGAGTCCCACATGACCTCGTCCAGCCACAACAGGCTATCCTGCATTCCCTTCTTCGCCTTCAGGTTCTCCTCTCTCTCCTTCGATCTCAATCCCTCCGAATAGCAAAGCTCGACCAGAACCTTCAATTCATCATATGAAAAGCCCACAGCGTCTCCTTTACTTTTGGCCGCCTTGGCATAATCAACCACCTTCCCAGCGCCTTGCAAGAAGAGATTGTAGAACTGTGCTGATTTCTCTAAAAGTACATCCGCATCCTCTCCCGCATCTCGGTCAATGGAGATAATGTCGGAGCCAGGGGTTGGTGATGCCGTGATAGCGATATTACGCAAATTCTGCTGAAGAACTAAGATATCCAGACCCATTCGTTGAGCGCCGTAGGCATTCATCACTTCCATTCTATCGGCGTCTGCAACGAGTACACGATCGATCAATCTTCCTAGCCCTCGTGTGATGAATCTGCGTTCCTTGGCGCCCAGATAAGTGCTGACGTTCGTGTCAAAGGAGATGAGATCGTTGTTCAGCTCGAGGATCAAAGCACTGGCAGCCGTTGGTGGTTGTTGTAATATCCAGTGATATACTCCAGAGTTCGTGTTTGGTAGGGCCGAGGAGTCTCGTGGAGGAGGTGCCGGAGCTTGATCGACCGGTGTTGCGTTAGGGCCACGAAGAGATCGTGTCAGTTGGTAGATCACGCCGCAGCGGACATCGATGTGGAGAGTTAAGAGAGCAACTTTGGCCAGCTCACGGAATTCTTGAAGTGTCTTGTCGAACGGTATCACACTTTCACTGGTCATGGGGAGGTATGCAGGAGTAGTGTTGCCTCCGGTCGATTTTGACCGACCATGATTTGGTCTCCGAGAAGCTATAAGAGTCCAGCGGCGGACTTGTGATGATGAGGAGGAGCCCGAAGCAGTCTCGACGTGCCGAAGATGAGTAAGCGATGAAGAAAGCCACTGCATGCTATTGTATAGTAGGGATAGTGAGGCAACCGATTTCGGGTCAGAAATGATATCATAGGCCGAGAGAGGATTGGCCCTTGTTCCAGATATAAGAGCTTGAATCTCCTTGTCAATCTGTGAAGACCGTGTTGCGGCGTCATTGCCGTCATCTAGCAATTTTGTGGTAACTTCACGGATCTCTCCCTCTCGCGCAAATGCAGCGGCAGCCTTCGTCGAGGGAGCGTTCTGCCCTGGACCAGAGAGCCGCGATGTGAGTGCTTTGTACCAGCCAAGGCACTTATCGAAATACGTCACGAGCTGTGTGATGATCAATTGAGTGAACATCTGGTCTTGCGGAATAGAGTTGAGTATGGTCGAAAAGGCACGAATAAGAGACACGAAGGCGATGGTCCCCTGCAGTCAGTTAGTCAACAATGAAACAAAGCTTGGGAATGCTCGGCCTACCTTGAATATTGGTCGGGAGGACTGTTTGGACCATTGAGGATCTTCGGTAAAAGCTTCAAGGTCTATCATACACTTGATACACAGCTCAGAGACGGTATCCTCCAATTGAGGATGAAAAATATTGATCAGGAAGTCGTCCAAAAAAGAAGTTAGAGTGCTTATAGGGACGTCCGCATTCGAGGGTACTATTTCTTTCAGCCGTTGCAAGAAAGACAACGAAGGTGGAAGCATTAGCGAAATATTGAAGGCATTGGGCTCGATCAGCAGCTTATGCCCTGCTGCAGTACTTTCTTGAACAGGCCTGAGCGCATCGCTGGCCACCCCAGCTTTAGCACGAGTCTTGGATACAAGACCAGGTACAGATGATTTCAGAATCTCATCAAGATCTTCTTGCTCACTTTGCATGTCGGGCGATTTCTGATCCATTTCTGCAAGCTTGAACATTCGTTTGTTCTTGTCTCGTTTTCGGCCAAAGACGTCGCCGCTATCTGTGGTGGAGAACCCAGAATGAAGGGTGGTGTCGCCGTCTGTGGCCAAGTAATCATGTAGCAAAGAACGGATCTCGCTCTGGTAAAGCTTCCATAGCTCTTTGAAGCCTCCGGTGTAGCTAGCAGGTTTGGGCAACTTTTCGCGTCCCACAATACCCGAGACAACATCATGAACCACACGATGACCTTCTGCGATAGCCTCAAATTTGGCAAAGACAGTCCAGAGAAAGTCCGAAAGTACAGCACCTCGACCATAGCGAGCATCCGTCGGCGTAGCACCCCGCTTCTTCTCTCGATTGGCTTGGCCTGTAGCTTCTCCGGGGTACCGGGCATCAATTTCGTTGTTGGTCTTCTCAACCACCTTGAACAGCTCTACTGGGAGTCTCTGCTCAATGCGATTGACAGTGGCATCAAGATGACCTAACTTGTTCAGTGTCTCTATGATCATGTGGATGTAGTAAAAAGTATCAGCCTCTGGATTCCTCGACGCGTCCTCAATCATTGGCATGGACGTGTTGAGGGATGCGAGGTAATGGTAGACTGGTTTGTCCCAAGAATTCACAGCGCTGGTAGTCATGGCAGATTGCGAATCTTTCTCCGCGCCCTCAATCGTTCTGCTTTTCCAGCGATCGTGGCAGTATGATGACTTGAGATATAGATGATCATGAAGCTCTTCGATCAGGATTTCTGTCAAAGACTGCTCCTGGTTGGTGAAATAAGTTCGCAAATCGGTCATTGCTCCAATGCCATCGAACTCCGATTTCCTGACGAGGCGAAGTGCTTCTTGCAACACATCTACGGCTGTAAGGAAGCGCTTTTCAGTAATTTGCCCTTCAAGCTTCTCTGGTACTGCTTGAATGCTCTCGATCTGGGTGAATAATTGCAATGAATCATCGAAAGCTTGTGAGGACGTGGCAAGGCCTTTGAGTTCCGGCTTTGTGGTGAGCAGACCCCCCTTTGCCTCTCCAAGAGCACTTTTCAGGTACCTTACCCGAGATTGAGAGTTCTGGATGCTTGCTTGAATCTTATGATACGTTCCAATGGAGCTGTTGAAGTCCTGGTGGTGCTCTGCTCTAATCAGCACAGGACTTCGAGAGGAAGGAAAGCTTGTTACCATTCACTATAGACTTGAGTGCTTTCTGCAAATCGGTATGTGTTTGCTGGAAGTCTGGTTCACGAATAGCAAGGCCAAGCGTGCTCGGATCGGACAATTGTAGAGCGACTTGTACTGGGACGCATTCTTCTCCACCCATGAACGGCCAATCTGATTGAATGTACTTCAAGACATCTAACAACGTGACGAGTCAGTTCAACTCGTCAAGATTCTGTGTCCCAAGCACATAGGGTACGTGTGAGCGAACTTGCCTTCCATGCTTCTTTGACCCCTTCTATTCGAGTATCCTGCTGCTCTGGATACTCCATTTGTCCTAGGCGCTGCTCTTTCCCTACTTCTGCTAGTGTCACTGTATTCTTGGTCGCGGCTATCCCGTTCAGGCCTCCTTCTGTATCCAGCATCCTCTCTTGTGCGGCTTGTTGGTGGTTGAGGGCTCTCTTCGTTCGGATCAGCCCCTAATCCTCCGTAGCCTCCCGGACGTCGCTCACGGGAGGTATGACCGTTTACCGAGCTTGTAGAGGAATTGTTGTCTTGTGCATAGAGATCACCATAGCGTCCAGACGCGTTTGAACTGGGGTAGCCATTGCTTGTCGCATACGGATTCCTGCCGCTCATGCCTGCTGGCGAAAGTTTGTAGACGCAAGTACAAACAGTACCGCCAACGTCGCGCTAAGCATGCTTTCTCCCCAAGGTTCTTTCCCTATGTCATTTCCTCGATCATGGTGTTGGCGAAAGTTGATAACCTATCTGCAGGCCAAGGACGGGGGAACGTTCGTGGAATTGGGGATCTTGGCACTATCGTAGCGGAGAGTTAGTATGGCAGGGGTCTATGGGTTCTGGCAGTTCAAGGTCTATGGATACTTACAATGAGCATGGGGACAAATTCAGCACGTAGCGTGGCTAATGAGACTTCTGCATTGATCTTATACGGGACTGTCGATTGCTCAAAGAATGACGCTCTGAGAAATTCTCGAAGTCTCAAATCTCCTTCGTTTCTCTCTTCAACCAATCTGTTGTTCTCTGGTCTTCCTTGAAGAAACCATTTGTCTTTGCCCAAACCTCCTTGTGATAATCGTTCAACCAATTTCTTTCCTCTAATGTAAGGAGCTTGGAGTCTATTAGCTTTCTGCACATCGGAACCATCGTCACATGCTCAAATGCAAGCCATGGCTTGTCTCCAAAGTTATGTTCCGTCGATGTTTCCCGAGCCATGATCATGTTTTCTATGCGAACCCCAAAATTTCCGTCTTCATAGTAGCCCGGTTCTGAAGGGTCAGCGGCGGAAGATTGGAAGGCGGCCAATACTCACCATCAGATAGCACATTCCCAGCTGACAGCTGGACTTCAGAATACTGCACTCGGGTCCCAATCCCAATCGGTCCCTCGTGAACATTCTGGGAAATGGATCAGCAACTCGTCGGGTAGCGATTATGTTTACATACCAAATACGACCCAACGCCATGCCCTGTTCCATGTCTGTAGTCCAGCCCCTCCCTCC
>JAABUK010010362.1_pt1 | contig 12453 bp, 13 predicted proteins | sample 5559141 | NCBI WGS metagenome assembly JAABUK01 (sample SAMN10711869, study PRJNA513367) | rock metagenome | isolation source: Antarctica rocks | place: Antarctica: Victoria Land, Pudding Butte nord | collected 2016-01-03
CTAGATCTAGGGTTGCAGATCTCTTGACAGCACAGGGAGTTGTGGTGATGTACGGCTGCAAAGCAAGCTCGCTGTTTGAGATGGGGCTCAGAGAAATGAGACACACGCTTTTTCACGCCCACAAGCTCTCCGAGGCGCTGCTGCCGATGCTAGGCCCAACGTTTGCAAATTACAAAAATTCTGGCACGTGAATTCGGGCGGTGGTGTAACGCTTGCAATTCTTTGATAGATTGGATCCCAGATACATTTTCCCAAGGGCACACCAACTTGCAGACGTTGGCCTTCTGCTGTCAATCGCAGTATTGTAGGAACAAAATACAAGCAAACTACCAAACAGTGCACAATAAAGGCTGCAATGCCATGATTCATTCAAGTTTTGAATCATTCTCGATGGCTGTTGCTTTCAGCTGGCTCCAAAAACCGCCAATGTTGTCAAACAACATCAGCTTGCCGTAGAGGTGTATGTCACAAGGTACCTAGGGTAGCCACATGCTTCGTGGTAAGTGATGTAAACTGGAACATTGCCATAAGGGTGTGTGCCCATCACAGAGTCATATCTCAGGTATGGAAGACCAATAGCCCTGCATGGACACATCTCACGGTCTGTGGCTGCTTTTTGCCTGCGCCTTGACATGTTGCAGACCTGCGTAATCGAGGTCCTGACCAAACAACAGAACTCCCCCAACTGTACTGCAAACTTTTCGTCCTGAAAGGCATTGCAGCACAATGCGGGCTCACTACAGGGATGCACAGAGCAGCAGCCAGCTTCCAGGCAACAGCTGTACCTGAGAATGCTTTGGTCCTCCACTTCAGGGGGTTGGCGCAGGTTTTTGTCAGGCAACATCTGCTTGGCTTTGCCTGTTAAGACATCAACTGCTAGGACTTGGCGAAGACCTGCAGTGAGCTTAAACATGTTGGTCTGATCTCATGCTGTTTAGGACTACTCAAGGTTTTGCAACTAGATTTTGTCACGGAAACCTATCGCTAGCATTTGTGTGCAACAGCCCTGTGCATGTCCAACACTGTGTCAACTGCCATACCTGCTATGTTATCAGACTGCGATAGAACACATGTGTCTGAAAGCAACTTTGACAACTGTCATGGACAAGGAGCAATTTGAGAAGTGCAAGCCTGTTCTGGGGAAGCCCCTCAGCGCATGTGAAAGGCAACGTGATGCGCATGCAAGCCTGTCTTGGGTGAAAGTGCCTCAGCACATGTGAGAGGCAATGTGTTGGGCATGCAAGGAGCGTGAGCCACATACCAGCAATGTGGCCGACATCTGCAAGGTGACTGGAAAGGGTGGCGTCTCCAGGCTGAATTTGATGATCATAGTGGACAGCCAGAGCTGGGTGGCAGGAGTAGTAGTTGCCGGTGCCCCACATGCCTTGCTTTGCAAAGTGTGATGTGAAACCTATGCAACAATGGAATGTGTTGGTGTCATGCGCATGTCGTGCTGTTGCTCACCTGGCACGTTATGCTGTTGCCAGTGCCCCTCATGCCTTGCCTTGCAAAGTGTGATGAGAACCCTATGCACCAGTGGAGTGTGTCGGTGTGGTGTAGCCAATGGAATGTGTTGGTGTGAGGTGAAGCCGATGCAGAAATGGAACATGCTGGTGTGGTGAAGTGCATGCCATGTGCTGTTGTTGACCTGGCATGCTGTTGCTGACCTAGCATGCTGTCAATGATCTGACCTGGCATGCTGGTGCTGACCTGGCATGTCATGCTGTTACGGATCTGGCATGCCTGCCAGATGAGGCCCCTTGGAATTTACATGCCAAGACAAGGCAAGCACAAGGCGCGCAAGAGCACTTTAGCCACATGTAAGAGGAATCAAGCCATGGCCTACCTTTCTGGCAACGAGCCAGGAACTTAATGAAATCAGCAGGGCATAGCAGGGAAGTAGGTGAGCAGTCAGCCTATCAATGGCAAGCAATGATTTGTCATGTTAAACAATCTCAGCACGGCACAGACAGGCTTCACAGCTCGGCCGCGAGTCCATGCTCTGCACGTCAAGGCTTGCGACTGGGGACAACCGAAAGTAATGATTTGTCCCAACATGAATGTGCAGCACAGCCTGGAGGTAGAAGACTGACATAAACATCAACATCTGAAACTCGAAATATTGTGGGGAATCTTGCAAAAAACTTAAATGAATGGTATAGACAGGGAAGAGATATGCTTACCATGCTCGGTGGCGTAGATCCTGTTGGGTTGTGTGAAAGTTGTGCCATGCCACAGCGTCATGGCCCCGCCATTCACCAAATCCAGGTCAGGCTCATGACTCCATCTGCGTTTCAATCTGGCGTACTTCTCAGCAAAAGCTTCCCAGAGCAGCTTGTTCTGGATGCGGTGCACCTGCCACATCAGCATGACATTCTGATTCATAATTTTTCTTGTGTTATCGGGCGCCCAATGGGATGTGAGTTCAGCTCAGGAAATCTTGGCTTGCTGTCATGAAACTAACAGAATGGCTTCACACACACACTAGGCATGCACGCAATATATCCTGATGCACACGCACTGCATATACGACGGGGATGCATACATGTATACCATGGGGGATGCTGTAGCAAACGCCAAAGCAATCAAGTGCAACTACAGAGCACGTCGAAATGCCATCTGTACATAGGAAAGACACGAGGGTGTATATCCCAAGAATACAGCTTGAAGGAACTCACCGTGACAATAGTCAAATGATGCAGATCACGCATTGCCTCCATAAGACTGCCTATCTCAGGCGAGGCAAGGTCCACTTCAAACAGCTCAGTGTTGCTTTGCTGGGGAGCCCAGTGGGGCGGAAGGCTGTTGGCAGGGCAGTCCCATTTGAATCGGGGCCTGGCAGCTGCCGTCAGCAGTTCCTGCACATGCCCTTGTATCTGCAGCAACATTATTTTCATTATTACTCAGTCATGATAGGCCTATTGTACAAGGCATAACCCGATGGTTGCCAGCATAGATTACAAATCCTGCTGAGACTAACACCCTACTTCAGGGGGGGGGGGCTGGCTCTTGTATCTGCAGGAACATCAACAGAATGGATTTCAGATGTCATTTTGAGCACCAACGTTGACTGTGAATGGGTGCTAGTCATGGGCGTACAACCAAACATATGTTAATGAATCTCAAGACGCATACACATGTATACTTGGCTGGTGCAGTGCACTGCAAATGCAACAAGGTTGCCCAACTGTCTGTTGTAATAGCAATAGTGACAAGAATAATTATAGTAATAGTGCTGATACTCATGATAACAATAGTAATAATACTGCAGGCGTAATCAGCAGGCATTAGAGTGCATGCGATGCAAGTCAGTTTGATTGTGTGCGCATAACACACATGGTATACATGTACAGAGTACACCGCCTGTGGCAGCACAGACTGATCTGCACTGTGCACATGCAACAGGCCTGATCACCGCAGCACCTAACAGAGCATTTGGGACTCAAAGCCTCTGCAAAAGCTTGACTGGATGACACCATAAGTGTCGTTGTTCTGTTACTGTTGCTATTGTTGTTGTGAGTGTTTTGTTGTATGCTTAATGTAAAATAATGATGATGATGATGATGATCACAATGGGCTTTTTATGAGCTATTTGAGTGAGAGGCAATCATCCATGAGTGTCTCGGGCATGGCTTCAGAATGTGATGTCGCACGCAACGCGCATGGCATGACAGTGCGCAACACCTGAGAAATACATACTGTGGCTCCGCTCAACATCATGAGACCATCACTCCAGACTCGTCTGTGCAGGTGTGCCATAACTGGGAGCTGAAGGGTGTGTTCTTGCTGCTCTGGGCTCAGCTTATCAAATCCCATCACCTGTGTTTGGGTCATGTGTGCCTGCATAAGGATGGCTTAGATACGGGAAGAACAAGAAGAGGAGGAGGAAGAGGAAGAGGAAGAGGAAGAGAATGAGGAAGAGGAAGAGGAAGAAAAAAAGAACAATCAGAAGAACAATACAAAGACAAAGGCTCAACTCAATGATACAGCAATGGTGTACATGCGCAGCATGTTGGTTGAGTGCTCGTAGGCACTGCCATAGCTTGTACAGTAAGATTTGCTGGTGATATGCCCTGCCAGATTGCATCGATCTTTACAGCATCAGCGTATGGTCCTCACAGCAAGACACTGAAGGCACCGCATCAGTCATGATTTCTAATCAGCCTTGCACTGTCATGCGTTGCATGCAGCATGACCAGCAATATGTAAAAGACAGCAAAGCCCTATGTCGCTGCTACAGTTGAAGGGCAACTGCCACAGAGGCTGTGTGAACAAGGACTTGAGCAGTGTGCATTTATGCCAGCAGTGTCGTGCTTTCTGCAATAGCGTTGAAATCACAATGGCTCTTACACACCTGCAGTGCATGCTTGATATAGCCCTCAGCTTGTGTGCAGCCTGCGTGAGTGCCCACAAGGGCAAGGGCACACTGAGGGGCCTGTGCCGCAAGCTCTGCCTCCAGTGCAGCAACTGCCGTGCTGCTCAGGTCCACAAACTTCACCAGCTGCACACACCCACTAACAGACATCAACTGGCTGTTTTCATGCTCACTGCACAGTCGTGCGCACAAATCCAAGCTGTCGTTGCCAGCCTTGCAGGAGGCGGACTGCAGTTGCTGGGTGCAGAGAGTGCAGAGCAAGTCCAGATTGCTCTGTGAATATGAAAGGCTGCCTTGTATGCTTATGTCAGCACGGACTCGGAGCATGTCTGCATGGTTTTGTCAAAGGGCAGACCTGCCGTACTTCCAGATTATTTGCCAGCATGCATGCATGCGTCACAATGCGCCTCAACACAGATGCAAAGTCAAGATGCATGCTTTCACTGCTGTTGTCAAAGTCTCAACACCCTCAGTGATCCTGCATCGTGGCTGCATTGACACAGATGCAAATCATGTTTGCATGTTGTTTTGTCTGAGGCAGGGCTGCAGTACCCTGAGTTGATCCCCTAGCATGCACTTGTTGGCTGCATCAACTACTTGGGCAACAATTGCCTGGGCTGCCACAGGCAGTGACCATCCAGCTGTGCCTCCGCCTATCAAAGGCAGCGCCAAGGCTCTAGCACCAACAGTCTCTGCAGAAGACAACACTGCTTGCATCAAGCTCTGCAGACTGGCTGCATCGCTTGCTGCATCTCCTGCAGACAATACAAGAGTATTCAAGTTGTTGACAAGAACCTGGCTTTCTTGCACAAAAAAATTCTTTGTCAAAGCGATGACAGAAGCAGAAATGGCTTCAAAACGCGTTTGAAGTTTTGCCAATGTCAAAGGAAACACAATCATGCAGGGAGTCCAGGGGACTGTTGAACAACACCAGGCTTTGCATAAACATGCTGCAGATCTCAATAGGAACCAATGCTTGAGTGCACTGACCAGCATAGATTCACCATGCTCAAAGCAACCTTAGCTCATAATATCCGTAGCAGAAGCTAGACAGTCACAGACTGTAATGGCATGGTGCAGTGATGCCCACGAGACCAAAGCATTTTGTGACAATCTAGCCTCTGCAACAGTGGTTTTGGAGCAGCAGCTTTGCATTCAAGGTAATGCACTCATGGCTCCAGGCTGCCGCCTCAAGGAGGCTCCCGTTATGATCGCTGAAAAGAGTTTTTTCTTCCCTTTCTAGTGTACTAATGGCAGCTTACCAGTACGATGTGGCATCACAGCATGCAAAGACCAAAGCAGTTTGTAACAATCTAGCCTGTGCAACAGTGGTTTCGGAGCATCAGTTTTGCATTCAAGGTAGTTTACTGATGGCAGCTTACCAGTATGATGCGGCATCACAGCATGCAAAGACCAAAGCGGTTTGTAACAATCTAGCCTCTGCAACAGTGGTTTCGGAGCAGCAGCGTTGTGCTGAAGGTAGCGTATTAAATGGCCCGCCCATACCTAGCTCATCAAGAGCTGAAAAGCGAATGTATTATTACCATGGCAGCACAGCATGCACCACACACCGGCACTTAAGCTGACATACAGTTCCAGCAGGTAGCATACAAGGTAGTGTACTAATGGCAGCTTACCAGTACGATGTGGCATCACAGCATGCACCACACACTGGCCTTTGAGCTGACATACAGTTCCAGCAGCTTTGCATTCAAGGTAGTGTACCAAAGACACCTTACCAGTACGGTGTGGCATCACAGCATGCACCACACACTGGCACCTGAGCTGACATACAGTTCCAGCAGGTAGCAGGGTGACTGCAGTTTCCCCCCTGAACATCTGCCCCGACCTAGCTGCTAGTATATCATTGCAACTGTCCTGGAAGGTCGGTCCTCCTGCTGTCGAGATTGCCTTTGAGACCCCAGAGTCTGCTTCAAGCTTTGTGTTTGTGGGGTTCACAATGGCGCATACATCCTGTGATGTGAGCTCTTCTTGGCAGACCTGCAGCCAATAAATACTTATATTAGTAATGATAATAATAGTAAAGATATTAATATTTGTATTATGAAAACGCTTTTCAGCTCATGATCAGCTAGGTACATGCAGGACGAGTCTTGTCTCTCGAAAGCAGTTTGTCTTGCGCATCACTATCAGGTCTACCAATTTGACAGCAGTCAAGACGTGAACAATCAGTTGGTTCTCACAGGACATGCACAAGTGTGATGCGTCATGCTTTGTATTGCTGTCTCTGAATTCAATCGCGACACAACTCACCTGGAGCTCGATGTTGTTCACAACACAAAGCCGCTTGTTTGCCGGACCTTGAGTTGTCACAAAGCCACTGACACCATAGGCATTCTGGACTTCTGTCAAGATTTTCTGCCCTGAAGGTTGTAAGTCAAGGTGTCTGAAGCAGGCAGCATCTGGCTCACTTAGACTTACAAACTTTGTTGTCCTGGTATCTGTGCTGGTGCTCATTTGGGCAAATGCTGTCATTAACTGCTGAGTGTGATCTGTACTTGATGATACTGCTTGGACTGAGCCTGGGGCTGTCTGCCTGCCAGCTTGCATGTTGCTCTGATGTTGGCCATATGACGCATGTTCTGGAGATGACCAGGCATTGCCATGGGCATTTGCTGGTGTTGCTTGAGATCCTGCGATATCAATCGGCAGTAATGAAACGACCGCACTGTGCAGCGCTACAGCAGAATTCTTACCCTGGCGACTTTGTGCAGTCCTTGATGTACGTCTAGGGGTGCGGAAAGACTCAAATTTGGAGCCTCTACGCTTGCTGATGTGAGGACTGGCTCTCTTTGCAAGGTGACCAGCTATGCCCGCAGTGAACTCGAATCTGCCTTGTTGTGCAGGTCCAGCAGTGTTCCGCCTGTCTGATGTTTCAGGGGGACACTGCTGCACTGAAGCATAGTCATGCGTCTGTTTGGATTGTTGCATGCTCAACGAGCTCAACAACGGCGTCTGCAGCTGCCAATTTGCTGTTAAAGTGAGCGTAGACAAGCTACGTTACGCCTCAGAGGCTACAACGCAACTCCAGTCAATAGGGAAACGGCAAGTTTTCCGCACTTGACCTCTATCACTCTGCGCCTGGTGGCTTGTGCAGCTCAGCAGTGCTTGTGAACCTGTGCACAGGCTCAAAAACGTGTGAAAACATGGGCAAACTGTCGTTCGCACACACCAGTCATCAAGCAAGTGCTGCTTTGCATCGTCACTCGGAACTAGAGCAGAGGCTTTCGTGCCTCTGCGGCAAAGAAAAGTTGAGCTACTTTCTTTTGGTGAGGACTTTTCGCGCAAACCTTGACCACCACCATTAGTCACCTAGTCGGATATTAGTCACGATTCGCATGCGCTTTTATGCGAAAAACATTTGCGCATCAGCGGCACCGCGTTGTTTGCGAGATTCAACAGTAGAAGGTTGACAACAAACGCAGACATTCAGTTGAAGTACACAGCATGCATGCACAGTGGGGCACTAGTGCAAATGTTTGTGTGTAACCGTCTCATCATGCCGGCGCCCTCCCAAGCAGTTTTGCTCACGGCCAAAACCCTGTTGCAGCAGTTGCTTGACTCCTGACAAAATTTCTCATCAGGTTGAAACAAATACAACCTAGCAGCAACAAGACAAGCTGACAGCACCATGATTGCCCAAAAGCGAAGGCACTCACACTTAGAGGAAGTCAAATTTACTGATATGTGTCATCGCCAGCGCCTGTGACCTCACTGATCTGGTTTTTGGGTACAGCTGCCCAGCACCATTTAGCCTTAAGGCAGTCATCTATCTGCTAGGCATGATATGTGGCTGCTTCTTCATTTGTGATGAAGGGCACATGGCAGGCTTAATCCAGCTTGATCAACTAACAGCAGCGCATTGGATACCATCAAGATCTCTATATTACACCTGACATTGCATTGCAAAAGTGTGTCATTTGTGTGCTCAAACAGCACATCTTGCTTGCTTGAACTTTGAAACTCGCTTAGGTGCTGGGCATGACCCTGCTGCTATATCAGCAGGCCTGGCCATGCTAGTCCTGGTGTCGTTGCCAGACAGGCTGCTAGCATTGTGTCCACCTTGCAGATCTGTTGCTTGTGGGTCCTGCTGTTCAACAATGCTGCCTGTGAAAATTACATGATCCATGCTGACAGCAGGCTTGCTGCTTGGACTAGCCTTGCTACCATTAGCAGAACCTGTGTCATGTGCTGGATTGGCACTGTTGTTTTCCTGTTTCACAGCTGCTCTATTGGATTTCGAGGCACACAGGAAGCCACGTTTCAACCCACTGACCGGCTTGCTTTGCTTGCCCGCTGTGCATGCCTGTGTTGCTGCAGCAGTTGCTTGCTGCGGTCCAGGCTGTTGAGCAAGAGCATCATCAGGTGACCCTGCAAGAGCACGTCAGAGGACGCAGTAAGTGTTATTGCATGGATGCTATTGCAGCATGCAGCCCACCAGCAGCTTGGGGTGCAAGGTATGGGGCTTGGCGAGACTGTGGAGCAAAAGCCATATACATGCTTATATTTATCCTGGCTTGAACTGTGTTGATCGTCAGATAGTATGCTTAAGATTGGTTTGACTCCTGATGCTCACAGGTACTGTGTGTGCTCATCAAGCAGCAGGTGACCAAGCATATGCATTGGATGTTTCTTGGCAAGGGGTGTGCAACACTCAATTGGCAACATATGCGTCTGAAGCAGCATAGCTTGTGAGGGTCGCATTTGGCATCGTACGAAAGAGACAGCACGTACTGCACACCTGCCGAACCTTTGCCACTTTGTGCTGCTTCCTGCTTTTCAAGCTCAGCAAAACGAGCCATCATGCGCTCAAAGTCACCGTCATCAGTTGCACATGCCCGCTGCCTAGGTGGTGCTTCCTGTTGATTGCCTGCTCTGTCTAATTGTTGAGACAGCTTCAGGTGACCTTGCTCAGCGCCTGAGTGCTTTCCAGTGAGCGTACTCGGCTGTCTCTGAGTATCTGAAGGGGGCACTGCACGACCAGTTGAGTGAAGCCTTGGTTCAGCTTCAAAAAGCTGTTCTGAGTGTAGTTGTGCATCAGAGCTTGATGACTGCTCTGCCATCAAATGCTGCCTTGCTGAATGAACTGTTTGAGAAGCTGACAGAGTGAACAGATGAGCACGCACTGCTGGTTTTGAGGCTGCAATGGAACCTGAGATTGGCAATCAAAATGAAGCACCTCCTGCTCTGCTGTTTCTTGTGGCCCTTGCAATGACCTGCCAAGGTTAGGTGCTACGCTGTGGTCCTGGCCATGTTGCTCATTGTCAGGTTGTCAAACGTTTGGTCCAGGACATCTGCCTGCAAAGGCCCTGTTACCTGTCAGGGCAGTAAGCATGTGGCTGATGGGGCTGCAGGATGCCTTGTTCCTATTGAAGAATTCGCTGAGAGTTTGGGGGACTACATGCGCAATGTTTGTCGCTAACCAAGCATTCACATCAACTCAAGACTGAAATTTGATGTGCAAATCATGGTAGTTGCACGCTGCTTGGCTGCAACTCTTCAAAGCAGTTATGTCAGTGATGTGATGAAGCTTGACAGTATGACAGTACAAAGTGACACGATATGCAGATCTGCCTTGATGTGAGGAAGCGCAAGTAGAAGCCTGAAAAACAAACTGCAGGAATTTACCAAGTGCCAGTCATCTTGCTTCAATAAGTCTGTTGTCTCCTTCGCTGACGTATTGTCGGCAAGCTTCTCACCTGCGGGTCACAGCAGGCTGTGGAAGCATTCTGACGAAGAGTCTTGGCGCAGTCTCAGCCAAAGTGTTGATGCCTGGCAGTACTCAGCAGGCTTGACCTACTTCAGCAACTTTGCAGCACTTATTCGTGTGTGTCAGATGAGCTGGAAGACAACGGATTCAAACGGCACCGCAACAGAGTGCTTTGTAAATTTTGGGAGTGTTGTCAGCAGCCCTTGCAGCTTGGTACTGGCCTGCTTCTGGTCAAGAAGGTGCTCCAAAGTATCCTGTTCCGACTGGCTCTCGTTGAGAATTGTGTAGTCGAGCCGTCATTCCTGAGACTGGTGGTGCGTGCACTGCAGCGGGCGAGTTACACCTCCGATCAACAACTGTTGCGGATGGAATCGCTGTTGTTTACAGCGCCTGCGAGTTGTGGTTTCTTTGCTTGCCTCAATGCAGCAGGCACAAGAAGCAATTAGTCGACTTGCAGCACCATGGCATGTACTAGTGATTGTTCCATTTGCAGGCGCTTGTGCCTGAGTGACAAGCTCAGGACAATGTGCAGCCCAAGCTCAGTGACAGCGCCAGCTCTGGTTTGAGATAATCTCAAAGCGTGATGTGTCTTGAACTGTTTGCGCAGCTTTTTTTTGCATGCATATGCATATAGGTGTTGACAGGCTTTTATGCAACAACACTACATTGCACTGATGCTGCCTTCAGAGCAGACACCAACGTCAGGTGCTCAGGGGACTCAGGGGACTAACAATAAGATGCATCCTCGTGGTGTTGTGACTACTCAGCATGCATGCAAAATAAACTGCCAGTGTCAGCTTACAGGCTCAAGCTCCAATATGTTTGCCACTTCAAGAAAAGGCCTTAGGTAAGCACCTTACTAATTCAGTGATGTTACAGAGGCCTTGCATGTGCATATGTAAAACAATCCACTCAGATCGCCTAAAATGCTCAGGTCAGGTCAGGATCAGGAAAAGCAGTGTCAAGTACTGACTGTAAAACAGCACAAGCAAAGCTCAAGCTGCAGGGGCATGGCAACATGCAAAACAAGTACATAGTTGTTCTGTTGAAGGCAAGTGTTCAGGAAAGAGCATCGCGCAGCACTGCAATAAACGATATAGCCTTCAAATAGATAATGCTGCTTGTAGCTACTGGCAGATCAGGCATGCCAATCTCTGCTACTGTGCTGGTACGATCTTCATGCAACAGCCTTTCCCAGTCTTTGTGCTGCCGCTAATTACGATTCTGAATGTCTCTGTCAGCAATCTGCATCATGATCAGGGACATCAGGCCAACTGAATTGTCAATACAAGTTGCAACCCTGCAGAGTATAAAACCTACAGCAGACAATCAAACAGGTCTGATATAGTACTGCAGCCCAGACTGCAACCTAGATTGCATCTCATGACCCTTTGGATATGTAGACTCTTTTCCTGGTCTTCGGGGAAGGCAAAGCATGCTGAGGGACAAGTTTCACAAAACAGCATGTGCTGAAGTAGCCATAATATGATAATAGTAGCAATAATGTCAAGGACAAAAGATCTCAAACCACGAAGGCACTAACGCTGGCAGATCTGCGCGGCGGTTGCAGATGCAGTGTGGATGTATGGATCTCAGACCTCTGCTGTGTGCCCCGGCTGACATTGGCCAAATCTTGCACGCTGTTGAGCTGATCGCATGATCAAGCATGCTGACTCGGCTGTCTGGCCAGGGGCGCGGTCTTGCGTCAATTCTACAGCATCCTTGCGTACTTTCTCGAGGCGCCGTACATTCAGCCAGCCTCGATAACACAAACATATTGGAAGATGGCGGAGTGGCTGCAATGTCTCCCGCGTTCATCAAAAATAAGCGCTCGATGGACATTGTGGTGAACCACCTGCAGCAGCTGCTGTCTCAAGCTGCCATGGGGGGAGGACAGCCAGCCATTGACAGGCATAAGTCTAGGGGGAAACTCATGCCCCGAGACAGGATCTCTGCTCTGCTAGATCCAGGGGCACCGTTTCTGGAGCTTTCCCAACTTGCTGGGCATCAGCTGTATGGTAAGTCTGGGTACTGCATCACGTGAACGGCCTCTGGAGGCATCTTCTCTGGCTGTTCTGACTTGCTTGTCATCTCAGGCAAGGAAGAGGTTCCTTCTGGTGGCCTTGTCACTGGCATAGGTCAAGTGCATGGCAGAGCAGTGGCCATTGTGGCCAATGATGCCACAGGTGAGCAAAATTCCCCTTTCACGCCTTACAAGTCACATTGATACAGAGTTTCACTCCCAGTCTGCATGATGCAGTGAAGGGCGGAACATACTACCCCATCACTGTCAAGGTAGGTGAGCCGCCTGCTACACCACTGCATGTTTCTGATATGCACTAGCGAT
>JAABUK010010363.1_pt1 | contig 12449 bp, 11 predicted proteins | sample 5559141 | NCBI WGS metagenome assembly JAABUK01 (sample SAMN10711869, study PRJNA513367) | rock metagenome | isolation source: Antarctica rocks | place: Antarctica: Victoria Land, Pudding Butte nord | collected 2016-01-03
GAGGGCGAAGGGGGAATGGGTCAGTTGCAGGACCAGCCACGCCTGGGCGATCCGCTGCATCCAGGTACCGCTGAGCGAGACGACCTGACCACACCAGTAGAGACGATAGTTGCGATTCTGGAGTGCGCGAAAGGTCCGATCCGCCGCCACCCGCACCGCGCTCACCATCGTCCCCGCCTTCCAATCGTCGCCACCCGCCCCGACAGCCCCTGTCGCGTCATCAACCGTCTCTAATAGTACGGTATCGCCGTATGATACACAAGCGACGTGCCATTAGCGCCACAGGCCAGTGGCGGGCGAAAAACGCGATCTGGGCTATAAAGCGGCGGTGTCTTATCCTGCGCTCCGCGACTCCCGGTAGCGCCGCCAGAGCACTTCCAGGCAGACCGCCGCGACGACGATCAGCAGCGCGTCGAAGGGGAGGCGATAGCGGATGCGCGTCGTGGCGACCGCATCGAGGAAGGGGTTGACGAGATACAGGCCGACGCAGAACCATTCGAGCGCGGAGAGGGGCGCACGACGCGCCAGCAGCAGGCGCAGCGCGAAGAGCGCGAGGAGCGGCCCGTAGGTCAGCAGCAGCAGGAGATCGTTACGGCGCGACGACTCGGTCGCCACGTAGAGGTCGTTGCGGTAATTGAAATAATTGAGCGCCTTCTCGGCGTAGAGGACGAGCGCCCGCCCCGGATGGGCCAGCACCCAAGCGCGCGCCGCATCGCGGAAGTAAGCATCGCGCGCGACCTCCGCGAGGGGCGCGGCGGCCTGCTCGTAGCGGCTCACGTCGATGTTGACGCCCGCGTTGGGTTGCGTATTCTCCGAGTTGCCGAGGAGGAAGTTGTAGCCGGAATTGGTCGTCAGCGGCACGAAGCTCCCCAGCGCGACCACGTTCCGTGCCGTCCACGGGACCAGCAGCGCCAGCGCGACCACACAGAGCAGCGCGGGTGGCCCGAGCGCCCGCCAGAAGGCGTGCCACCCGGGCCAACCACGGTGCAGGTAGAGCAACGTCCCCAGCGCAAAGAAGGGGAGTTTGAGCGCGAAGGTCGGCACGACGAGGATCGCGCAGCCGAACGCGAGGCCACCGAGGAGCGCGCCGCGCCAGGGGTGCGCGCGGTCGGTCGCCAGGATGACGGCGAGGAGGAGCAGGACCATCGCGAGGGTCTGCGGGTAGAGTGTCCCCGCCGTATAGACGATCACCGGATAGCCGAGCAGGAGGAGCGGCGCGAGGAGGGCGGCGAGCGCGAAGCCCTCCCGCCGCAGCAGGCGATAGAGGAGCACCAACGCCCCGGATAGCAGCAGAACGTTGACGATCCGCAGCCCGACCACGTCGAGGCCGAGCGCGGTCAGCGCCGCGAGGACGAGCGGATAGCCGGGGGCGCGGTAGGCAGTCGGGGTGACGCCATCGATCGTGTACCCCTGCCCCGCCACGAGATGCCGCGCGATCGCGACGTAGTCCCGCTCGTCCAGATAGCGCAGATTATCGCCGAGACTGACCGCGTAGAGCGCCCCGACGAGCAGCGTCGCCGCGAGGAGCAGGGCGAGCCAGAGCAGCCCGAGACGCGACAGGGCCGATCGCGGAGATGTCGCGCCGGTCATCCGTTCGCTCGCACGATCGCCCGCTCCATCCCGCTCAGCAACGCTCGGCCCGCGCCTATCCGGCAGAGTATACCCAGGCACCCGGCCGCACGCAGCGGTCGGCGGCCTACACCGTGGCGCGGCGCGCGGGCGGGGTCTGTTCTGGGATCCGCACGCGGAGGGCGACGAGCACGGCGATCGCGCAGAGGATCAGGGAGGTGAGGACGAAGACGGCGCGCAGCCCTACATCGGCCCCGGCGCGCTCACCGATCTGTGCCGCGAGCGCCCCACCGAGCAGCGGACCGAGCGCGAAGCCGCCCAGCTCGGCGGAGGCCATCGCACCGAAGATGGCGCCGCGCCGATCCTCCGGGGTGCTGATGCTGACGAGCGCGCTGACCGCCGGCAACGAGACGCCCAGGCAGACCCCGGCCAGGCAGCGGAGGATCAGCAACTCCCAGACGCTCCCCACCACCGCGACCGGCAACGAGAAGAGCGCCGCCCCGAGCAACGCGCCGACCAGCACGCGCCGATAGCCGAAGCGATCGGTGAACCAGCGCGTGCGCGCGGCGGCGAAGGTGGCGCAGAGCCCGGCCACCGCCAGCAGCGCCCCGATCGTCGAGGTCACCTGCGGCACACCACCGAAGCTCGGCACGCCGCGCAGTTCCGGCACCAGCAGCGGCAGGACCGGCGTGGCGACCGCATTACCGAAGTTCGCACCGAGGAGGGTCAGCGCCAGCAGCCCCAAGACCGGAATCTGCGTCAGTTCGCGGAGCCCGGCCAGCACGCCGGGACGCGCCTGCCCCGCCACTTGCGCGGGCGGCGTGAAGTTCTCCTCGACGCGGAAGAGGACGATCAGGGCCGAGGTGAGCAGCAGCAGCGCACCGAAGCCGAAGGTTCGGTGAAAGCCGATATGGTCGCTGAGGACGCCACCGATCAACGGTCCCGCCGCATTCCCGGCGAAGATCGACGCCTCCATCAGCCCCATGCCGTATGCCAACTGCTCGCGCGGCGTGATCGCAGCGACGAGCGCGCGGGCCGGGGCGACGGTGCCGGTCAGGAGCCCCTGGACGAAGCGCAGGAGGAGGGCGACCCAGATATTCGGCGCGACGATCAGCAGGGCGGTGACGAGTGCCGCGCCGCCCATCGCGCGCACCAGCATCGGTTTCCGCCCGTAGCGGTCGGCCAGCGCCCCCCAGATCGGCGAGGCGACCGCCAGGGTCGCCGAGCCGACGAAGGTGAGCACGCCCGCCCACAGGACGACCGCCGAGCCGCTGATCCCGAGCGTCTGGATGTAGAGGGGGAAGAAGGGAAAGACGCAACTGAAGCCGATCAACGTCATGATCTGGGTGATGAAGATGGTGTTGAGCGTGCGGCGCCATTGACGCATGCGCGGTTCCTCTCGTGCGCGAACTCGGGCTGCGGTAGGCCCCGCGCAAAGGCGTGCCGAAAACCCGCCCTCCGACCATGCGGCGACGTTGCCACAGGCGCGGCGCGTGCCGATAGCGGGCGACCGGACACCGTATCCGATGCGACAGCTGCACGCGGCGGGCGAGCAATGGTAACACGGATCGGCGACGGCGCGGCACGGCGGTGCGCTACGCGCTCGGACGCTGCTCCCCGGCGGCGTAGGGCTTGCGCGCGGCGTAGCTGGTGAACCAGATCGGCATCGGCACGCCCAGTTCGCGGCCCAGGCGCACGATCGTCCCGTCCAACGCTTCACGATGGTGGCGTTTCCCGGCGATCAGGTCGTAGTAGAGGGAGGGGTAGGTGCCGGGCGTCATCCGCGCGTAGAGTGCCCCGAGCCGCGTGACCGTGTCCTCGGGGAGCGGCACCCCCGCCGCCCGCCCGACCGCCGCAGTCTCTTCCATCGCCAGACGCGCCAATTCGCGCGATTCCACGCAGGCCCAGATGCGGTCCGGTGGGAGGCGAATGAGGGTCGAGACCGCCGCGCCGCCGGTGTAGCCGACGAACTTCTCCCACGTCGTCACGCGGATCGCGGGCGCAACGGTCGCAGCGAGCCCCGCCGCCGTCAATGTGGCGAGCAGACGCTCCGCGCGCGGGCTGGTGCCGCCACCGAGTTCACCGAAGACGAACGAGCCGGGAACGCCGCCCTCCACGACCACGCCAGGCGTGGCGAGGCGCGCGGCGCGGTAGACGACGCAGCCGAGGACCACGGCGGGGCCGAATTCCTCCGCCAGTTCATCCGCGCCCGAGACGTCGTTCTGGAGCGAGAGGAGGAGGTGTCTGGCCCGACGACCGGGCGCAACAGGAGGATGGTGACGGCGTTGTCGTAGGTCTTTACGCCGAGGAGGATCAGGTCGACGGGGGCAACCCCGCCGAGATCGGCGACCGCCGTGACCGACACCGTGAACGCCGCCTCGCCCGCCGGTTCGACCGTCAGCCCCCGTTCCCGCATCGCCGCGAGGTGCGCCCCACGCGCCACGCAGATCACCTCATGCCCGGCCCGCGCCAGCATCCCGGCGTAATAGCTGCCGAGCGCCCCCGTCCCCATCACCACGACCCGCATCGTCACCTCCACAGCGAACGCGCCAGCTTTCTCTGCGGACATTCTACGTCGGAGATGCGACAGTGCGCGACGACGAGGCTTGGCTCTACAGCGCGCCGTCCCCGAGCGCCACGACGAGGAGGAGCAGACATTCGGCGGCCAGCGGGATCAGCAGCGCCAGACTCAGCGCATCCTCGATGGCAAACCAGGCGAAACCCTGCCCCTCCCCCAGGACGAAGTCGTGCGTCGGTGCGGGCCAGGGATAGACGTAGTGGTGGTGCGGAGCGCCATAGTGCCCTGGTGTTTGGCCCAGCGTGCGGATCAGCACGGGGTCAAGGATGATGCCAAGCTCCTCGCGCAGTTCGCGGCGCAGGGTGGCTACCGGATCGCCGCCATCCTCCGGCTCCTCGCCGCCGCCGAACAGCCCCCATTGCCCAGGATAGCTTGGGGCGGCGGCGGTCCGATGTTGCAGGAGCACCTGTCGCGTCGCCGCGTGGTAGAGTACCCCGCCGCTCCCATAGCGCGCCATCGTCGCTCCACTTTCTATAGATACCATCCCGAACATCGAGCCACAGGCTACTCGCTCATACTCCGCAACACCGCCGGGGTCGCGAAATCGCGGTCGGTGATGAGGCGCACGGCGCGGACCAGGATCCCCTCGACCTCGGCGAGCAGGCCGGGCGCGAGGCGCAGGCGGGCCACCGGGCGCACCCCCTCGCGCGCGAGGAGGCGCAGTAGCTTGAGGGCGTTGACCGACAGCGGCTCGGCGGCCGGGTCGTGGCTGCGACACTCCGGGCAGAGGACGCCGCCGAGCTCGAAGCTGTAGCGATTCTCGACCGGTTGCAAGGGCGTATCGCACCCGGCGCAGGTATCGAGGTTCGGCTGATAGCCGAGGTAGCCGAGGAGGCGTAGGTCGAAATGGACCGCGACGAGGGTCGGGTCGAGGCCGTCCGAGAGGGCGCGCAACGCCCCCACGAGCAAATCCCAGAGCGCGCGGTTCTCACTCCCCTCCTCGGTCAGACGGTCGAGCCGTTCCACGAGGCGGAAGGCGACGCCGATCCGTTCCAGCGCGGCGGGGTCTTCCTCGCGCAGGCCGTGGTAGGCATCGCTCGTCTCCGCGCCGGTGACGACATCGAGATTCCGCCCGCGCGTCAACATCAGCCGGGAGCGGGTGAAGAGTTCGAGGTGGCCGCGCAGCTTGCTCGCGGGGCGGCGCACCCCCTTGGCGATCACGCGCAGCTTGCCGTATTGCGCGGTGTAGAGCGTGAGGATCCGATCGGCCTCACCGAGTTCGGTGTTCCGCAGGATCACCCCTTCGGTACGATAGATCCGCTCGGCCAGTCGTGTCACGCCACACCCCCTACAGTACGTCAATTATAGCAAATCGCCCGCTCCAACCCGCAGCAGCGAACAAGGGCAAGGGGCCGGAACAGGAGACACAGCGACACAGAGGACGGGGGGAAGCGCAGGGGTGGGAGTGCCCCGATCCGCGCAGGCGGACAGTGTGCCCTGCATGGGTAGCGGCTGCCCTCCGGGGTAGTGGCTGCCACCCATGAAGGGCGTAATGCCTCCGGGGGACAGTGTCCCCCGGAGGGGAGCTACTGCCCTGCATGGGTACTGCGTGGCCGCAGGCCAGCCAGCCGGGACCTCGGTCCAACGGCCATCCCACGCTCGCCATATCCCTGCCCGCCATTTCCCTTCCACACGCGCCCTGGTCTAGCGCGTGTCGCGCGAAGACGCCCTGGCCTATCCGCCCCACGCTCCCTCTTGCTTTTCCCGGCGCTTCTGGTACTATACGACCAGAGTGTACGTACATAAGCGGTGTGCGACGGATCCGACGTTCGGTAAGGGGACAATCGGCATGGTGCGACGATCGATGGTCGCGCGCTGCGCGCTCGCGTGCGCGACGGTGGGAACCTCCCTCACCCTCTTTCTCAGCGCCCCGCTCCCGGTCGCGGCGGGGCCACCGGGACGGAACCTCCCCGCCTGGGTGGAGGTGCCCGGCACCGTCTACTTCTCGGAGACGGGGCACCACCTCGCCGATCCATTCCTCTTCTACTGGCGCGAGCACGGTGGCGAGACGATCATCGGGCTGCCGATCAGCGAGGTCATCACCTCGGCCAACGGCACGGTGCAGACGCAGTATTTCGAGCGGATGATCCTGCAATTCCGCCCGAACAGCGGCGGCGCGACCGCGCTCGTCGTCGGCCAGGGGGCGGCCACCAATACCTCGGTCAACCTGCGGATCGGCCCCGGTGTTGGCTGGGGCAAGGTCAATGTCCTGCGCGCCCAGCAGCAGGGGCGACTCGTCGGCGGACCGCTCCTGGACGCCGATGGCGCATCCTGGTACCAGATCACCGGCGACTTCGGCACCGGCTGGACGAAGGGCGAATTCCTGGACCGCCACGACGACCAGATCATCATCACGACCCGCGCCGTCGATCTGGACAACCCGCGCGCGGGCGAGCCGGCCTTCCGTCGACTCCCGGCCATCGCGGTCGGCGCGCTCGGCCCGGACACCGCAGACTTCACCTTCTTCCCGACGAGCGGGCACACCGTCGCGGGGTCGTTCCTGCGCTTCTGGTCGGCCAATGGCGGGATCAGCATCTTCGGACTCCCCCTCTCGGAGCCGTTCGATGAGCTCGCCGCCGACGGTAAGAGCTACCAGGCCCAGTATTTCGAGCACGCCCGCCTCGAATACCACCCGGAGGGCGAGGCGGACGGCAGCGCGGTGCGGATCAGCGCCCTCGGGCGGCAGGGCGCGGCGACGGCGCGCGTCAGCATCGCGCCGACGCGGCAGCGCCCCGGTGCGCCGGAATATGATCCGGCCCTCTTCAGCAGTTTCCGCTGGATCGAGGTCAATCTCAGCGAGCAGCGCCTGACCGCTTGGGAGGGCGACCTGCCGACGCTGACGACGCTGATCCGCAGCGGCAAGGCGGGGTGGAGCACGCCGACCGGCACCTTCCACACCTTCCGCAAGGTACTCTCGGACGACATGACCCTCGGCGATCCGAGCGACCCGGACTATTACTTCACGCCGAACGTCCCCTGGGTGATGTACTTCCTCGATGGCGGCTTCGCGCTGCACGGCGCGGTCTATGACGACCAGTGGGGCACACCCACCAGCCACGGCTGCGTCAACATCCCGGTCGATCTCGCGCAATATCTCTACAACTGGGCACCGCTGGGGATACCGGTCTGGATTCATTACTAGCGGGGGGTTAGTAGACAGTAGCCGGTAGCCAGTAATCAGAACGAAGCGAGGGCGGGCCGCAGGATAACTCCTGCGGCCCGCCCTCGCTGTGCTCGCGTTGTATAGGGCGGATTAGCCGATGGCGGTGGTGTAACGCAGCGCCACCGATTCCCAGTTGACCGTGTTCCACCAGATGTTGAGATAGTTCGCGCGGACGTTGCGGTGCTTCAGGTAATAGGCATGCTCCCAGACGTCGTTGCCGACGATCGGGGTCAGGCCCATCATGTACGGGCTATCTTGATTCGGCATCGTGACGATCTGTAGCTGCTTCGCGCCGTTCAGCACCAGCCAGACCCAGCCGCTACCGAAGACACCGGCCCCCGCCGCGACGAACTGCGCCTTGAAGGCATCGAACGAGCCGAAGGTTGTGGTGATCGCCGCGCCGAGCGTGCCAGTCGGTGCGCCGCCGCCGCCCGGCCCCATCGTCGCCCAGAAGATCGAGTGATTGAGGTGCCCGCCGCCATTATTGCGGACCATCGTGCGGATCGCGTCCGGGACCATGCCCAGGTTCGCGACGATCGCGGTGATGTTCATCGCCCGCAGGCCGGCGTACGAGGCGAGCGCGGTGTTGAGATTCGCCACGTAGGCGTTGTGATGCTTCGTGTGGTGGAGGGTCATCGTCTCGATGTCGATGTTCGGCTCCAGCGCATCGTAGCCGTACGGGAGCGGCGGCAGTGTGAAGACGCCATTGATCGGCTCGGTCGACGCCTCGAAGATCGGGGCCGCGCCGGGCAGGAAGGCCGCGCCCGCCTCGGGCACCGCGACCGACGGCAACAGCGCCACCGCACCGCCGACACCGAGCGCGCCGAGGAACTGACGCCGATTGACGTTGCGCGAGGCCGCGCGCAATGCGGACCAGAGCGGATTCGATTTGGTCGGGGTTTCGAGCGCCATCGAGACACCTCCTCTATACATCGATGGTCCCGTCGTTCAGGGACCGCCATTGAGCAACCACAGCTGGGTCGCGCGGCACGCGCGTCACCGAAGAAACCGGTGGCTAATCGCGGCGGACGCGATAGCGCATGAAAAACTCGTCTTCGTGCAGGTAGGCGGTGTGCAGGGATAGGGGTACGGGTGCCTCGAAGGTCGGCCCATTCACCAGCGTCAGCGACTCGCCGCCACCGATGATCTTCGGGGCGAGCGTCCAGCAAATCTCGTCCACCAACCCCGCCGCGAAGAGGTTGCCATTCACGTTCGGCCCCCCCTCCACCAGGAGATACCGCACATTATGTGCCTCGCGCAGGGTCCGCATCACCCAGACCAGGTCCGGCTCGTCGCCGGGCGCGATCAGCAATTCCGCGTGCGCGGAGAGGGCGGCGCGCTGCTTCGGCGGCGTTCCTGCACCGCTGACGATCAGGCGGGAGACACCGGGATAGGTGAAGTAGCGCCGCTCGAGCGGCAGATCGCCGACCCGACTGAGCAGGATCGCGAGCGGGGCGGCGGGCAGACCGCGCGCCTCCCGCGCCCTGGCGTAGGTCGCGCCGACACGGGGATCGAGATTCTCCGCGCGCAGCGTCGCCGCGCCGTTCAGCACGGCATCGCACGCGGCGCGGATCGCCTTCATCAGCCGCTTATCGAGCGCGCTGCCGATCCCGCCCGCACCGCCGTTCAGCGCCGCCTTGCCATCGACACTCGTCACCATGTTCAGGAAGAGATAGGGGCGATCGGCGGGCGGCTCCGGAAAATCGTCGCGCAACGTGTCGTAGATCGCGTCGGGATCGAGATCGGCCGCCACATCGGGGTAAAGACGCTGCATCCTTAATCCTCGCTTCGTTCGGCCACGCCCTATCACACCGGTGAGCGATAAGGATTCGTGGCGGTAGCTCGTCGCTCACCCTATCGCACGATACCTACCCCCACTCCACCACGCCAACCACAAAGCCGAAGGGGAGCGCCGCCGCGCTCCCCGATGCCCCGCTATTCCTCTCCGTGCCATCCCTTTTTTGCATGAGGTCACCGTTGGGCTACAGCACCTACGAAGAGCAGTAGCTCCCCTCCGGGGGATACTATCCGCCTGCGAGGACCGGGGCGTTGCACACGCCAGGAGCGAACGCACGAGCGGTGGGGTTGCCGACGCCGTACCGGGGTTGCACTACCCCGGTCCCGGCAGGCTAACCAGTATGCGCGTTGCTCTATATCTCTCGATTCCCTCTGTGCCTCTGCACCTCCTGTTCCGTTCCCCGATATTCTCGTCCGTTCTCTGCGCCTCTGCGGTGATCCCCCGCCCCCGTCAGTGCGCGTCCCGATGCGCCACCGCCGCCGCCCACATCGTCGGGCGTGGCGGCTCCTGGCCGGTCCAGAGCGCGAAGGCGAGCGCCCCCTGCTCTACGAGCATCGGCAGGCCGTCGAGGGTCGCCAGCCCGCGCGCCGCCGCCGCGCGCAGCAGGACCGTCTGGCGATAGGCGAGATCGTAGACGAGCGCGTGATCGGGGAGCCGCGCCAGGAGCATGGCGGGGATCGGGAGCGGATCGTCGTCCCGCCAGCCGGTCGGGATGGCGTTGATCACCAGATCGGAGGCGGCCAGCACGCCGCCGAGCCACGGATCGTCGAGCGCCAGGAGATCGGCGCGCGCATCATCCAGCGCCGCGACCAGGGCGGCGGCGCGCTCCGCCGTGCGATTGACGACCGTCAGCCGCGTCACCCCCGCGTCGAGGAGGCCCACCGCCACGCCGCGCGCCGCCCCGCCCGCGCCGAGCAGGGTCACCCGCCAGCGATCGAGCTGGGCACCACCGAGGCGCAACGGCCAGAGGAAACCGCCCACATCGGTATTCTCGCCGCGCAGCCGCCCGTCGCGCTTGACGATCGTGTTCACCGCGCCCGCCCGCGCGGCCAGCGGCGCGATCTCGTCGAGGAGCGGAATGACCGTCTCCTTGTGCGGGATCGTGACGTTCGCGCCGAACCATTCGGGTGCGCGGAGGGCCGCGACCGCCGCCGCCAGCCCCGCCGCGTCGGTCTCGTGCAGGCCGTAGCTGGCCGCGATGCCGCGTTGCGCGAAGGCGGCGTTGTGCATCGCCGGGGAGAGGCTATGCGCGATCGGGGTGCCGATCAGGGCGGCGCGGCGCGGCGCGGACGCACTCATCGCTGGTACTTCTTGATGTTATCGAGGTGCTCCTCATACGTGCGCGCGAAGGCATGCGTCCCATCCCCCCTGGCGACGAAGTAGAGGTAATCGGTCTGGGCCGGGGCGAACGCCGCCTGGATCGATTTGAGGCTCGGGTTGCAGATCGGGCCGGGTGACAAGCCCGTGACCTGATAGGTGTTGTACGGCGAGGTGACGCGCAGATCGGCGGGCTGCACGAGCGGCCACCAATCGCTGTCCTTGCCGACCACATATTGCACCGTCGGGTCCGATTGCAGCATCAGCGGGGGATTGCCACGCAGGCGGTTGTAGTAGACCCCCGCGATGACCGAGCGCTCGCTATCGATCGCGGCCTCGCGTTCGACGATCGAGGCGACGATCAGCGCCTGATAGAGGGAGATCCCTTCCGGCAGGTTCTCGCGCATGTTCTGCGGCACGCGCGTCCCCCAATTGTCGAGCATCAGCCCGATGATATCCTGCGGGGTGGCGTTGGTCGGCACGCGATAGGTGTCCGGGAAGAGGAAGCCTTCGAGGCTCGCCCCGGTCGGTCGTGCGGAGAGGTAGCCGTAGCGACTCAGGTTGGCGTCGCGCACGGCGGCGTTGAACTGCTCGCGATCCTTGATCAGCCCCTTCTCCACCAGCAACTGCGCGATCTCCTCCGTCCGCCACCCCTCATGGGTGCGGAACTCGACATAGGAGGTCGTGCGCGGGGTCGCGGGGGCATCGCTGGAGACCGCCGTGATCGAGTCCAGGATCTCATCGACGCTCATGCCATTACGGAGGGTGTGCGAGCCGGGCACGAACTGCGTTTCCGCGCCGCGCAGGCGGAGTTTCGCCTTGAAATACGTGCTCGAGTTGATCAACTTGAGATCGGTGAGGCGCTGCGCCACCGCGTCGGAACTCTCGTCTTGGGCGATCGCGAAGAGGACCGGACTGGTGTCACCCGCGCGCGCGCGATCGAGCGAGGAGGTGAAGAGACGCTGACCGAAGAAGAGGGTCAGCAAGGCGACCGTGGCGATCGCGGCCACCTTGAGGGCTTGCAGGGTCAGCCGCAGCACGCTTCCATGCTCCTTCCGGGGAGAGTCGTGTTCGTCACGCCCACGCGGGCGCGCTCAGATAGCGGGGCAGACACGGACGGTCGAAGGCAACGCGACCACCTGGGGATGACAGAGCGGGAATTGTAGCACGCCCCATGTAGCGAGAACGTCTCTCGGCGTTGCCGGGTTACGGCCCCTGTTCGCGACGATGCTATGCCCTGACAGGGCAGCGCTCGTGATAGGCGCAGCCCAGGTGTCGTGCTGTCATGGCGCGCTGCGCGCCTCAGAGCCAGCCCCGCTCAGCGGCGTGGCGCGCGGCCTCGATCCGGTTTCGCACACCGAGTTTCTGAATCGCGGTCGAGAGATGATTCCGTACGGTCCCTTCCGATAGGGAGAACGCGGCGGCGATGTCGGCGATACTCGCCCCGTCCATCCCCGCCGCAAGCGTCTCACGTTCGCGCGGTGTGAGGGGATTCTGCCCCGTACCGAGCGCGGTGAGCGCCAGCTTCGGATCGACCACGCGCTCCCCCGCGACCACCCGCCGAATCGCCACCGCCAGTTCGGCGGCGGGCGCATCTTTCAGCAGGAAGCCGACCGCGCCGCCCTCCATCGCCCGCCGCAAATAGCCGCTCCGCCCGAAGGTGGTCAGGATCAGCACGCGGCAGGTCGGCAGCGCCTCGCGTAGCGCCCTGACGGCATCCAGGCCGTTGCCCCCCGGCATCTCGATATCCAGCAAGGCGACATCCGGGCGGGTCGCCAGCGCGGCGGGTACGACCTCATCGCCGCGCGCGACCTCCGCGACGACGTCGATGTCCCCTTCCAGCGTGAGGAGCGCCACGAGCGCGCCACGCACGAGCGCCTGATCTTCGGCCAGCAAGACACGAATCACCGCCGCCCACCCACGCTTTCCCGCGCTCCCACAGGAAGTGGCACGACGACTTCGAGGCAAAAGCCGCCCCCCTCCTGCGACGGACAACGCACCACGCCGCCGACAGCGGCAACGCG
>JAABUK010010364.1_pt1 | contig 12448 bp, 13 predicted proteins | sample 5559141 | NCBI WGS metagenome assembly JAABUK01 (sample SAMN10711869, study PRJNA513367) | rock metagenome | isolation source: Antarctica rocks | place: Antarctica: Victoria Land, Pudding Butte nord | collected 2016-01-03
CGACCACAGCGCCAAGCAGAACATGGCGGAAGTCGACGTGGAAGTGTGGTGCTGCTTTTGTGAACACCCAGATGGCGCCAAATGGGATTCCGGACAGTGCACGGAAGACCACCAGACACAATGCACCGGTGCCCACAGCATAGGTTGCTATCTGCATATGCATGTACACACTGCTTGCATGGGTGCAAGTCCTGTTGAGCTATTTGAACAAACAGCGCTTTGTGACAAAGTACATGACTGCTTGAACAGCTGTAGCAGCTGTAGCTTGAACAGCTGTAGCAAGGCAGCACAAACATACCTCATAGAACTGCATGCCGGATCTGTGTAACACCTCCAGCGCAAATAATGATCCTGCAGCAACACATCACAACGTTGGTGGGCATGCAAGACAGGCACCAATTTGTTGCCTGTATCCCAGACATAATCACGAAGTAAGCAATGAAACAGCAATATGTAAGCTGTGTCTTACCTCCCAGCGCAACACCAAAGAACGCTGCAAGTCCAGCAGTCATGCCTGCATGGTTCAAGAGGTGTCGGGCAGACAGGTCTGTGTGATGATGCTCAGGCTACATTGCTCCCAGGACAGCTAACAGCGGAGTGAGCTAGCGTACTGAAGGCAGGCAACCATACCTAGCAGTGCACAATTCCTTAGCTTTTGCCCCTTATACCGCAGAACACTTTTGCCAAACCAACTGCAGGTGGCTCCACACAGTGCTAGAAGGGGTGCCTCCGGTCCCAGTGAACCACCAGCAGCTATGCTGAACGTAGAGCATAAGAACATTGAGGGTGACTTGTTAATGGATATGTAGCCCTGCTCGTGAATGTCGCGAACTGTGTCAGGCAAGTCTCCCGGAGATCCGAGGAGCCTCTGGACCAATCCGGCGAGGAATCCAAAGGTGGTCGACAGCAGGACTGTGTATACCCAGGCGACCTTGCTCACAGCCGGAAACCATGACACATTACTCGACAAATGGGTGAGCGCCGGTGCTACAAGCTTTTCTGGCGCGATCTCCCAAGCAAGATGTACAACGGCCTCAAAAAAGCTGTTATAAAGCCACGCGACGACTCCAGTCCCGCATCCAAACATTGAAACTAGCAAAAGCATTTTCTTCGGGGTTAAATCTTGCATGCTTTGGCGAAAAGCGCGCAACGATGCAGTCGCCTTTCGTCGCATTGGTGACACATGTTGCTCCCCACCGACCGGCAAAAGGGGATCTTGCATCGCGGAGTCTCCCATGTTGCCTCTAGTTGACAACATAGCAGAACAGCGGAATGCACAACCGTTTCTGTTTGACCATTTTTTGTGCCCGCAAACCCACGTGCACGTGACTACTAAGGGGTAAATTACGCATCCCGATGGGGGCCTGCCCAGGGCCAAAGGGTCCGGCAAAGGGTTCGCCATGCGAATCACGCTGCCGAAAGCAAGCCTTGCACCTGCACAACACAACTTGGATCAGGCGACAATGCCTTGCACTGCACCGAAGACGGCCATGCAGGCAAATACATATACCGGTATTTGCGAAGGCATGCCTACAGGGATTAATAGTAATAAATAAAGCTTTCCAGCTCATGAGCTAGGTACGTGCAGCACAAGTCTTGTCTATATAAATTGCGTAAGGTATATATCAAACACCTCATGTAGCTTGCTACATATTGCCACCATTCTTACGGGCCCTAGATTTTCAAATGTGCTCTGACCCAATTGATGTGTCTAGTTGCTCGGCCTTGTAACGGCTGCAATAGTACGCACTTAATTTCACCCATCACATCACCTCAAGCTTGAGCAGTATTTTCATCGACTCAAGATTTTGAAAATTGAGCCTGCTTTGAGCATGCTCTCTAGCGATCTGGCACTGTTTAACTTTACGCTCCGACTTGGTTCAGACTCAGCAGACAACGATATACATTGTTTAAAACTATCAAACGGTCTGAATGAAACGAGCTGTTCCGGACCACAATTTTGTTGTCTAGCAATAGCCAAGGGAACAGCCGGCATCGAAGCTTCCGTGATTGGAGGTGATTACGCATGTAATTATACGTAATATCCCCGGCAGTGGCAGGCAGCGTGTGTCACCTGCCTATCGTTGCTAGCTGCCCTCAGGCAACATTGGGAATGCTATTTCGACACGCGGCTACCTGCACACATTCTCCCGCAATTCGTTGTCAGCAATCCTTGCCTGGCCGTGAACCACCGCTTCCCCGACGCCCGAGGGCGAGATCTATACTCAGTCTAAAAGCCGTGTAACCTAAAGCTTTGTCGAAGTTACCATGGGGCTAGCATCGAAGGTGCAGGCCGCTGGGGCTGCGCCGAGTGCGCCACCCGTCTCGGTAGCAAGTGGAGCTGGCAGTCAGAGCCAGTCACCCGGTTATCCTCAGATCAACCAGTCGTCTTTCAGCCAGCCTCCTGGAGGACAAGCAGGTCAGAGGCCTCCGTCATCAGCATTCATGGGACAGCCAAGTCCTCAAGGCCAGTCTACCTTTGTCGGCCAGCAGAGCGGTGTTGGTCGACCACAGTACTCAACTCAGTCTTCATTTCCCGGACAGCAGCCTCAACAACGACCTGGACAACCTGGACAACCACAGTTCCAAACAGCAGGCTTCTCTGGTCAGCAGCAGCCGTTCCAGCAGGCTGGGTTTGCGGGACAACAGCAGGGCTATCAAGGTCAGCAGCCACCTCTTCAGCAAGCTGGCTTTTCTGGCCAGCAGCAAAGCTATGGAACTCAAGCATTTGGCCAGCAGGGTCGACCACAGGGACCTCCTCCATCACAAAGTTTTGCCCAGCGGCCACAGACAACTCAGCAGCCAGGCAACTCGAACTCACAGGTGGCTTTGCAGCAGAAGATTGAGCACATGATACGCACCAACAGGCTGGAAACCTTCTACCCCGCTAATAAGCTGCAGGCGGTTCTGCAGCGCCTCAACAACATTGACTTTAGGTATGAACAAAATATCTTGTATGACATGTGCCGTGTTCAATGTCATCATGATTGAATGCTTTCTTTGTAGCACCACCGCTTTTGCTGACAGCTCGTTGCCCATCATTGACCTTTGGCATCCCTTCATACCATTCAATCTTAACCGTGTATTCCCATGTTGAAGCCACGTTGAAGCAAACAGTCTGCTTTCTGTGTGAACAGGCAGCTGGCCCAGAGGTGGAACATGCCCTTGGAGCTGGCTTATGACTTGTCAACCCTAGCGCTGTATGACATCGTCATCTATGCCGATGACAGCGGCAGCATGATCTTTGAGGAGGGCGGGGAGCGCATAGATGATCTCAAGCTCATCCTTGCCAAGGTGGCAGAAGTGGCCACCCTGTTTGATGATGATGGCATTGTGGTCAGATTCATGAACAGCCCCATTCAAGGCAACGGCATCAGGAATGCGCAAGAAGCAAACAACCTTGTACAGAATGTGCAGTTCACTGGGATGACACCACTGGGATCAAGGCTTGATGAGCGTGTGATCAAGCCCTTTTTGACAGCTGGCGTTCAGCATCGGAATCTGGAGAAGCCTATCCTAGTCATTACTATCACTGATGGGGAACCTGTAGGGGAGCCAAACCAAACCGTGTCACATGTCATCAAGAATGCCAAGGCCCTGGTTGCAAATTCAACATATGGCCCAGGCGCAATTGCATTTGAGTTTGCACAGGTTGGCAAGGATGTTAAAGCTCAGGCTTTTTTAGGTAGGCTTGACAATGACCCTGAGATTGGTGGCATGATTGATGCAACCTCATACTTTGAGCTTGAGGCAGAGGAGTATGCTCAGCGAGGAGTCACCCTCACACCTGAGCTTTGGTTAGTCAAGCTTATGGTTGGTGCAGTCGACCCCACTTATGATGAGTCTGACGAGCTGTAGCCTGTTTTGCTCAATAGTGATAATGTACACGGCCCTTTTTGTTACACAGTATCACTTGCAGCGCAAGCATGTGGACACATTGTGCTTGACGCAGTCAGGCCAATTTGAATGCATGCAAATGTGTAGACTCTGCAGTTGATGATGGAAGTGTGAAGGTGACACAACCATGGTTTGCTGTTCCTTAACATATTTTTTCCTACGTAGTATCACAAACATTGTGCTTTGCAAGCATCCAGTTGGTTCATCCCGTTGGTTGCATGCTTTACCTTGTCAAGTGGTGCTGGTGTACACTATCTGAAGTAGCTTTGACTTTCATGCTGACTTTATGACTGTGTTGCACTGGGCTTGATGAGCAATGATTTTCGTCAGCTGCCATGTATAGTATGCCGAAGAACTTAGTTGTCGGCTAAGGGAAGCCTTGTTTATCAAGCTGAACTTCGTGAACATTCTCCCAATTGTGCGGTCGTAGTGGATCTTTCAAGACAGCCCTACATTTGCTGAGTATGTAATACCTGATGCAACATCGATTATCTGTATTGTGCGTTGCAATGATCCCTCTGGCTTTCCAGTGCGGTACATGAGTCAAAGTTTGGTTGACATGCAGTGTACAGAAGGTGGTGCATACGCTGACTGGAGTGCGCAGGTTTTGTATGAAATCCTGCACCTTCAGTCAAATGGGCTAGCTGGCCCCAATTGCAATGTCTGACTGACTGACTGAGGAGTGCTGGCCCTGACCTTTGGTATGAATGTGGCGCACGCAAACTCGAAGTGGAATGATAGACGGAAACACGCATCATGTTTTAGTACACATGGCAAGATTGGCCGGCTTGTGTCTTGCCTGACTACCTATAGCTGTTGCATCAAACTGCACACGAATTGCAAGCTCTCAGCAGCAACAGAATTGGCTTCACTTTGCGCAGCTGTGTTGCTGCGTGACTTATCACCAAAGGACATGCGCCTCACTGGTGTGCTGCCTGTGTGGTGAAACAGATTTTCTGCATACCCTGCAAAGCCACACACTGCCCTAAATCCTCTGCACACATCCAGGTTGGGGTTCTATGTCCTGTATGCAATGCTGGTTGCTTTGGCGACCCACAGCACTGCAAAGAAGGTGGCCTCCACCAGATCGGATCATGTCAATAATGTGGATGGACAGCGCTGAGCATGCATAGCCAAAGACAGCCCTCTTGCATAGCTCTAGCTCGCAGGATGTAATGCACTGTAACATAAGCCAATGGTCGGCGTCAAGAACAGACTCTGCCAAGCTTGCATCAACATCAGGCCTGCGGAGCTGCATGGTGGATATGCATATCTGGACCGCACCAGCGTCTGCACTGCCTTGTTTGCTGTCTAGCTGGGCCTCGGCAACAGCTTGGGCTAGAGCCTGAGCGCAGTCGGGCATGCCAACCTTCCTCAACAGCAGCACTGCTGATCTGAGACCCCCACCTGCCACCAGCATCCCCAACCCCCGCCATAGGCTACCCTCAGCCTGCATTGCAAAACCTGCTCACTGGCAGCTTCACAATATGCATTATCATTTTGAAATACCAAGTGTGAAGAGGCAAATGCACTTGGTTCAGCAAGTGTGAAGGGGCAAATGCACAGTATCTGCGACTAGACGATTCTGTGACCCTTGTACAGCATGAGTTGCATAGCCAGCCTTGGAAGCAGCTGGTATGCCTGAACATGCTGTCCTTGAGTCTATGTGTGGAGGACAGGAGTTCTCATGGCATATGATGACAAACGGTCAGAGTACAACACAGCACAGGTGCAAAAAGACACACTTAATTTCAGCAGCACTAGTGTTCAATAGCGAGGCAGGATGCTGACCTGATGTATGTGCAAAGCCCAGCGCTCCAGGGTGATGGCCCTGTCAGAGCCCGAGAGGGTGTTGGCTGTTAGGGTGGCAGCATAGCGCCACAGCTGCGCCTCCTGCAGCACATTCACTGCCTCCTGCCACAGACCTGCACATCACTCACCACACCTCAGCCCAGGTGCAGTCGTCAGCCGGGAACTTTTCTACAGCTGTGATCTACAAACAGCATGGCAGAGCTGGTCTATCATGAACCATGAGCTACGATACCTCCCTTAGCCATACACTCATCTGTGTAAGCCATACACTCATCTGTCTAAGCCATACACTCATCTGTCTAAGCCATACACTCATCTGTGTTTGAACTTGCACCTGCAGATGGGTGTTTTCTAGAAACTGTGATGTCTGCATACATCCTCAAGAGCCACAACATTTCCCCGAAGCAGCATTAACACTGCTCCTCAGGGGTCTCTGACATTTACATCGTAACACCGATGTACCAATCTCAAAATACGATGTTTCTGTATCCAAGAGCTACATGCTCTGTCAAACATTCTTTCTGAGCAGCATATGCAGGCTGGTCATGCTTGTGCCTGATACTGCTCGTGACTCACCTGCTGAGCAGAGCAGAGGGACGCCCAGCAAGTTGTCCCCAACGCTTGCAGCATGTGCCGCCACAACCTTGGCTGCCTGGATGTGCAGGGTCCGGGAGACAGCATCGGGCGACAAGCTGCCACTGCCCGACGCAGCCTGCTCATTGCTGGCTGCCTGCAACACATGTTATACCTTACAGGCTGAGGTGTGGAGCCAGTTGTGACTCATCAGACCTGCTGGCTTGAAAGCATAGGTGTACCATACCACACGCACTCATGCCAAGGCACTCATGTCTGGCTCTGAGTATACGTCTTCCTTACAAGCCTTTGTATGTGTCTTTGTTACCTAAAACAGACAGTGTGAGACAGGGTAAGGTAGGGTAGGGTAGGGTGGGGGGCTGTAGGCAGGGTGTTAGACAGTAAGGCAGATCAGACAGTCCTGTTCTGCGTGAATGAGTTTGATGAGTGTACCAGCATGCCTGCTTCAACAGGAGCTCGACTGCTGTTGATATCATGGCTATGTGCATGTCCAGTTAGCTGGCTGTAAGCGTATGCTGATGCTACGCATGAAGTGTAGCTTGTTCGTGTTGGGGACTAGAGGTTGTTTTAGTACATAGGCATGACAAACATGCCAATCCTCCAAGAGTGAATGCTGTTGCAACGAGGCAGTACAGCACTGATAGATTACAGGACGTTGCCCCTCATGAGTCACATGTATGCGGAAGCAAGGCAACAGCAGCACTGTCTGACGTTGATTGAGCAAAGCTCATGTCTCCAAGCACAATGGTACTGCACCACAAGGCAGGCAGTTGCACCAGGACGGCCAGGAAGATAATGGTCATGCACCACAGCAACGCAGGCAGTGACAACAGCAGGGCAACAGCAGGCAGGAGGGGATGCAAGATCATACTGCTAGAGCCAGAGTGCAGAGTGCATCTCTGTAGTAGCGAGCGCTCTTCTCAGGAGTGCTGGCCAGCAGGAAGCCCACAGCTGTGGCAAAGTCACCCAGGGCGACATACTCTATCACCCTTCGCTCCTGCATGCATTCCATCCAAGGTGTGTCAGCTGGCTGTGTTGTTGTGATTTACAGCAAGTCAGAAGCTGATTGCTGAGCAGCATGCGTTGCATATAAGGTGATCGCTGGCCGTGTTGTGAGTATCAGCAAGCCAGAAGCTGATTTCTGAGCAGCATGCGCTGCATCCAAGGTGTTAGCTGGCTGTGTTGTCATGATTATCAGCCAGAAGCCAGTTGCTGAGCAGCATGTGGCTTTGGGACGTTTCAGGGGAGGCAGCAGACAATGAAGGGACACGCAGCATACTCCTAGAACTTGACAAAGAGCTTAGTGACTGCTGAGTGACATGCAAACTCATCGACCAGGCCACTGCTGATACGGAAACACATGAACACAGACATGGTGGGCAAGTGTCCAGCTGCACTTCTGTTTCCAACCAGGCAGGAAAAGAAAGTCACGCTGGAAGTGACATTTTCAGGTCTGTTGAACAGGCCTAGCTCACTCTTAATTATCCACAAACTGATGGACTTTTGTCACTGCCTGAAGGTTGGGTTACGAGCTGCGTCAACAAAAGCAGAGGTGAGCAAGGTGAGCTTGACCTGTAGCTTTTCATTCTGCTCTATGTTGCGGCGAGACATGAGCTCATGCCATTGAGATCGCTCTCGTGCCTCAGCCAGCTCGGCAGCCTCGCTCCACAGTGCCCTGGGGGCAGCTGCCTGCTGCCCTGCCCCTGTGGGGGCAGGGCCGGCAGGGCCCTGGCTGGGAGCAGCTTCTTGTGCAGGATTGGCAGCCTGATTGGGTTGGAAAGCTTGTGAGACTCCCTCATGGACCTCCTGTATGGTCATCACGCATCTGACCAATCAACAAATGTGGGTTTCATGCTATGCCCAACAGTTTGGGCGAGGGAAAGCAAATTCTGCAAACCCTCTGTGAAGAGCAAAGGTGGAAATCGTAAGCAAGCTAGGGCGCTTACTTGTGCCATCGCAATACCTGTTATTTGCCTATTCAATGCTGTGACAAGTAAAGTTTTACAAGAAAATGTAGTCAAAAGAGTAAAGCAAGCATCAAAAAACCGCAGGTGAAAGCTTTTCAGGAGGGATGTCAAGTACCTGACCAGCAAGGCAATATTTTCCATGATCAATTGCACACTCTGTGTACACAAGAAAGGACCAACATGACAGCAAAGATCAAATTGACAACAGATGTTGCCCAATGTAGAAGAGATGGCTGTATTTCAAGGTGGAGACACATGTGCACCTGGGGGGTAGCAGGGGTGTGGGCCTTGACCCCACCCCTGAGTTTGGCCACAGCTGCCTTCAGATTTGCCAAGGTGGCTGGCAGATGCTTCCAGAAGTTGGCCTACACAGCAAAAAATACACATCAGTCAGATTTTAAGTTTAGTTTGCACCGTGCATGTGTCAGTGTCATAACAAGCAACTGGGCTCAGCATTACTGCAGGGACATGCCAATCATGTACTGCATGTGAGGGATCATGTGTTTTCTGCCTGTAAGGGGTACAGTTTGGTTTTGCTATGTCGTGCCTGTACTGGAATATTATATACAGTCACGTACGCTTTGATTCCAGAGTTATGCAGCAGCACAAACACGCTCAAGACGCAAGCATGCCCAGCCAGACTGATGTGCTAGATGCAGATGAAGAACATCTCTTGGTCATGTGAAATGCAATGCATCTCAAATGAGTTTGCCAACATCAAACTGCTGTGGTACGGCAAACTCAGAGCAGGCTGTTGCAGCCAGCACTTCACACACATGATTCATGTGCACAGTGCCTTCTCAGCAGCCATTCACAGAGTGACGCTCAATCATGCACACAGATCCCTTGCAGTCCCCACAACATGCCAGAAACAGTGGAGCATGCTATCACACAGTTGCAGCTGTAGCTGCTGCAACGTTGATAAGACTGCGCTACACTTACAGATCACCATGGTGAAGCACTGATCACAAGCTGAAGAGATCAGAAGTACTGGTCACAAGCTGAAGAGATCAGAAGTACTGGTCACAAGCTGACACAAGCAGAAGCAATCATCACAAGCTGAAGAACCAGAAGCAATGATCACAAGCAGCAGAAAGCAGACCCAGCAAACACCAGCTGAAGAACCAGAAGCAATCATCACCAGCTGATGAAAGCAGAAGCAATGATCACAAGCTGAAGAAAGCAGAACCATTGATCACAAGCTGGCGAAAGCAGAACCATTGATCACAAGCTGGCGAAGTGCACACCTCCTCTGAATCTCCTGACACAGTAGCGACAGCAGCCATGCGTTCACAGATGCAGTTGCTCTGCAAGGCGGCGCTGTACATGCGCCACTCGGCAGCATGCAGCAGGGCCCCTCCAGCACGCATGTGGGCCAGGGCTCTTAGCACCAGCCCTAGGCTTGCATTATAGGTGTGGCGTGGCGTCAGGGCCACCATGTTCTCCCCTGCATCACATGAAGTGCTGTGCTGGGGGTGTCAGAATGCACCTCCAAGGTGGGCAGCCCGGTATAATACTTGGCTTCTCATTAAATTGACGCCGAAAGGCGTGGTCTTTCCTTTTCTTTTCTTTTTCTTTTCTCCACCTCCATGGAGATCTGGACTTATGCTAGACACACCTGGAGCATGCAGGGCAGAGATACAGTGCTTACAGTTCTGAGAAGGCAGAGTGCAAAAGAACGATGATGAGGTGATCCACTCCAGCTCAGATCATCTGATTTGGGGTGTGCCCAATTCAAGCATGGTCAAGAGCACCTGCCACAGAGATGAACTACAATTGAATGAGGGGCCAGCAGCCCTGACATAGCTTGTACTGAATCAAGCACAACCAGGAATTTAGTTTGCCATGTTCAAAGTCAAGCCATGCTCACAGCGACGGAAAATGTTGCTCAATCTTCAGGTGCAATACGTCTTAACGACCTGTTTGCAAAAGCACAAAGAAGATGCTGGTGGCCTGATGCTGTGGCTGCTGACGGCTTGATGCTGATGTCAAGGCTTGTGCTGCTGTTGATATCGTTGTAAGAGATGATGTTGATGCTGATGTGATGTAGATAGATGTGGATGTCAATGCTGATAAGGATGTAGATGTTGATGGTGTTGGGTATGAGGTGCCCACCTGGGCCCTTAGCAGGGATGGTACCCGGGGCAGAAGATTGCGCCAGGCTCTTGGCCATCTCCTCCTTGCTTTTGCTGCCCACACGTGCTAACCGCCCTGCACACACGCACACAGACTGCCACAGTCTACAAGCCTGCAGCGCTGTGTGATGATGTACAAGAGTCCATGCACAGCAAGGTTGTGTATTGCCGTCCATTGCAACGCCACATGCAGTGCATATTCCTTGCTGTACGTGAAACAGGGTACTGGCCTACAGGACATCCACACAAAATGCAAGCTTTTGCCTACAGCTCTCTGAAGGCATGTGTTTTAGGGGCAAGCCTTGCCCCTCACACACGTATTACAGCATCCGCCACAGTTGGCGAGTGGGTCTACACATGTGTGGCGCAATTGTTTCTGGTATAGGGAAAAGGCAGGCATAGTGAGCAGTGTAGCATGAGGCCTTGTGTCTTCTATTGCAGCCAGTTTATTGGCACGGGACACAGCCATATACAGACTGGTTTATCTCACATCCAACGCAACGGCTTATGCAACCCAATGATTCCCTTGGCTGCATGTTAAAGAGGACATCTGACATCTTGTCATGCAACACGATCAGCCCAGCATTGCAAAGCTCCAGAGAAGCTTTCTGGCAGAAAGCCAACACTTTGCAGCAGCACTTGACCATGACAGACAAGAGAGGCCTTGCAAAAGCAACAATGCTTACGTGAGATGCCCTTCATGGAGAATATGCTGTCACCATCTTCAGAGTCCTTCCTGGCAGAGCCAGTGTGAGAGGGACTCGGACTCTGGCCCTGCATGATGTGAGCTGGGTCCCCAGGGTTGATTGGGGACTGCCCCTGGCTCAGTGAGGTCGCCCCGGGGCTGCTGGCGCCAGGGCTAGCTGCAGCATGCCCTAGGGCTCCTGAACCCTCCCAACCATCGCCAGGGTCATTGAAGGCGTCCTCATACAAGGTAGGGATGGCATCTAGGGTGTTACGCCGTAACTGGTTCTCTGGGCTGCCCTCTGCCCAATATGTGAGCTCCTGCAGCATGCATTCCATGCTGTCAAGATGTCATTAGCTGCCGTTGCTGTTGGCATCTCTTCACAGCATCGGTGTGCACTCCAGGGTTTTTTTTTAGGGTATAGGGTTAAAACCCTGAGCTGATGCGTGGGATGATTCATTGCTGATGCTCATCAGGTCATCCCTGCTAATCTTGCCTAGAATAGCTCTTGGTGGGAATGACTCACGGACCCCTGAGTATCCTTGATGTTGTTCAATTTTGACTGCAGCATGCAAAACGCATTGGTGGAGCAGATTTGATCACCTGTCCTAGTCAAAAGCGGACCTCAGAAAACGCCTTGCATCAAAAGAAACTTGCAATCTACATACTGTGCTACTGCACTTCACATTCTGTGGGATGCTGATGTCATCCAGCTGACAATTCTCTTGAGCCTGGTAATGGGTGACCCTGTACGTTTGCAGTGCCGATTCCTTCGGACGCTAGCATCAATCTCCTGAGGCTCCTTACAAAACGAGAGAGGAAGAGGCTTGACCAGAGCATGTCAAAAGGGCTGACGACATGCATTGCCATCGCTGACCAGTGCTTCTGCTATGCCCATTATTTTGGACGCTGCTGTCAACCTCCTGGCGCTCCTTAGAAAACAAGAAAGAGACAGTCCAGAGCATGTCAAGAGGGCCGACCACAAGCAGTTCTTTGGGACGCTGATCTCAACCTTTTGGCAATCCTCCAAAAAGAGAAAGAGACAGACCAGAGCATGTCAGAACTGGTGGACCATAAGTCATTGTGACCACTGACCTGTGCTTCTGCAGTGCCCATTCTGTGTGGGGCAGCCTGCCATGCCTTCTGGCAATCCTCCGGAAACAGACTCCATACAGCGCTCTCGAGTGCGCTCTCATCGCCCAGGGAGGGCTGTGTCAGCTGCTGCAGCAGGTGCTCTGGCACCCCCTGCTGCAGCAGGACGCGAAGCAGAAGAGCCCAGGGGCGGGGTAGCAGCAGGCTTGACCCCAAGGGCTGAGGGGGTGACAGTACTCCCTGCATCTCACTCAGCTTCAGTTCCG
>JAABUK010010366.1_pt1 | contig 12445 bp, 12 predicted proteins | sample 5559141 | NCBI WGS metagenome assembly JAABUK01 (sample SAMN10711869, study PRJNA513367) | rock metagenome | isolation source: Antarctica rocks | place: Antarctica: Victoria Land, Pudding Butte nord | collected 2016-01-03
AGATGAACGACAAGCTTCAGACAAATGTTGATCACTTCGATAATGAGAATATCTGTATTGTTTATGTGATATCTAGACTAGAAGATGATGCTGCTGAACATATCTTCGCTTGACATCATCATGATGCTTCACATTCTTACATCTTGATCTATGAGCTATTTGAGCATCTGAAAGAAATATACGATGAACTGAATAGAAATTGAAAGTGTCATCGTGAGTACAACGCTCTGAGACAAACAGACAAGTTCTTCAACATCTTCTACTTTGACTTTATGAAGCTATTCAGCTATCTAGATTATGATGATTGCACTCTGATGAACAATCTTCAGAATAAGATCAACAATCGCTTGCAGAATGCTCTGTCAGTATGTCTTGAAGACTTTGCTTCACTTCATTGCCTCAAGATCTTTCTTCAAGATGTGAATAATAAACAGCGAGTTAACTATCAGCTACGCAGTCAGCTTTGCATTGTCACTGTCAAAGTCACTGTTGTATCTGATAAATGCATTGCTACTTCATTGTCAGTGATGACTTTGATAATCAATTATGTTAAGTCTACTCTCTCTTCTATCTCTGAGTCAGCAAGATCGTTTATCATCTGCTATACTTGCAAGATCTCAAGTCATTTGTTCAAGAATTGTTCTCAGAACAAGATCAATACTTCTGCATCTTGTGCATTCATTTCTTGTTTACATGAAATCGTCATTTCGAAGAATAAGAAGAATGAGAAAATGTCTTCTTTCAAAGATAGCGAGACAAAAAACTAGAGACTTTTATCAAAGACATGATGAAAGAGATGTTAATTTCTTCAACGACAAGCATGTCAGATGACTCTTTTGCTTCTGAATCTTTGACTACTGAATGTGTACTTTCTAGCAATGAAATTAGTTACTCATTGAAATCATTGATAAACATCGAAGCTGCTGACTATTCATTCATTGATGAAGTAATCGCGCAGATTGTTTGTGATCAGTTGCAAATCGAGTCTCTGACTTTGATCAAAGCGAAGTCAATTCAAGAATTCAACGATCACTATGCTAAGAAACTCATTACTCATGTCATTTATTTGAATCTGACTGTTCAAGATCATACGATTGACACAGCTTCTATATTGATCACTCGATTAGATCAACATCAAATGATTCTTGAAAAAACCTGAATGAACAAAATCAATCTAGTAATTGATATGCAAATCAATTTTCTTCGATTTTCGAATTTCACTCTCAATTCAAAATCGATTGTTCTACTCACAAGCAACAAGACAATTATGAAGCAGAAGAGTTTGACTTCTACTCATATACTGAAGAGATTTTTCACTATCTCTCAACTCAGTCTGAAATCACTCTCTTTCAATCAGTTCAATGAGAAGTCAGTTAAACTAATTGAACAGTTAAAATCGCGTGACGCGGCTTTAACTAGCGTCAAAATCTCTAAATTAACGTCAGATTCAATGAACATAGCAATGATAAAGACAGCAACATATAGAATGTTAGTCAAATGATCAGACGTCAAGATCTTTGCTGTTATCATCTTGAAAATCGATTGACTCATAACTACAGTTGAAAACAAGTCTGAAGAAGTGAATCTGCATGAGCTTTTTCACACTGAAGTTCTCAAGCAAGTCAAGATCAAGCTTTTCTCTGAATATCACAACTATTTAGACATCTTCAATTGAGCAATGATCAATCAGCTATCATTGCATCATTTCTATGATCACAAAATTGAGTTGATCGATGAAGAAACACTCTCGCGAAGCAGACTATATCAGATGTTTGATCACAAGCTTCAGAAGATAAAGAAGTATCTGATTAAACATTTGAACAAAGAATTCATTTTCTTCAGCTTCGCATCATACATCTCGCTCATTTTGTTCGCTGAAAAGAAAGACGAAAGTCTGCGTTTCTGCGTCGATTACAGAAAGCTCAATGCTTTGATCAAATGAAATTGCTACTCTTTGTCATTGATAGACAAGACTCTTGCTCGTATACAAGAAAGCAAGTATCTGACTCGATTGAACATCATTGTCACGTTCAACAAGCTATGCATGCACTCAGATAGCGAAGATTTGACTATCTTTATTACCTTTTTCGACTCATACAAATATCATGTAATGCTCTTTGAATTAATCAACGAATCAATGTTCTATCAACACTATATGAACGATGTATTGTTTGAATATTTACATCAGTTTTGTCAAATCTATCTAGATGACATTATCATCTACAACAAGATCTTGAAGAAACACAAGCGACATGTACGATTAATCTTGAATAGACTACGAGAAGCTGATCTACAGATAGACATCAATAAATGCAAGTTTCATGTTCAGAAAATCATCTTTTTAAAACTTTTGATGTCAATCGAGAGACTTAAGATGAATTCATGAAAGATGCAAGCAGTTGTTGATTGATCTACACTCAATAATCTTACTCAGATGCAGTTCTTCATTGACTTCTGCAATTTCTATCGATGCTTCATCAAGAACTTTTCGAAGATTGTTCATTCAATGATTCAACTCACTTAAAAGAAAATCATATTTGAATGAAATGAAGTCTGTCAAACTGCATTCAATCACATGAAGAGACGTATGACTGAGACTTTTATACTTCTTCACTTTGATCAGACTTGCGATTTCATTTTTGAAATCAACTCATTTAACTACGTCAATGATGAAGTTCTGTCTCAATATGATGACAAAGATGTTCTACATTCAATTGTCTTCTATAGCAAGAACATGTTTTCTGCTGAATGCAACTACGAGATATATGATAAGAAACTGCTGATCATAATTCGAGCTTTTGAACACTGATGACTTGAACTGAAGCTGATTGACATTTCTATCAAGATGTTCATCGATCATCAAGCGCTCATCTCATTGATGAAAGACAAGAAGCTGAGTCAATGACAGATGCGCTGAGTTTAGAAGCTAACTGACTTCAACTTCAAGATAATGTATCGATCTGACAAACAGAACATTAAGATCAATGCATTAACTCGTTGAGCTGACTTCATGTCTAGAGATCTCAACGATGAACGCATTTAATATCAAAGAACTACTATTCTGACATTGAATTGAATGAAGATCGTTGATCTAGAGAAGAATAATGATCAATCAATCTATAAACAAGTTCTTGACGTGAATGAAATCAACGAGAATTGTACGCTACTTCGCGAAGCAATAGCAAGAGACGAAGCACAATATGAAGATATCAAATTGAAGAATTGTCGAACTCAGAATGAAATCTTGTTTCATGATAGTCAGCTATGAGTCTTGTTCAACGAACTTCTACAAATGAATCTGATTTGTGAGATACATGATCAATCGTCGATTGATCATTCTGAAATTCTTAGAACAGTGAAAATCATAAAGCGAAATTACTATTGATCTTCTATGCGAAAAACGATGAATTGATATATTTGAAACTGCTACGTATGTCAACGTTCAAAGACATCAAGAAATAAATCAAACAACTTGCTTCAATCTTTATCTATATTTGAACAGCGATGACAGAACATAGTCATGAACTTCATTATTGATCTATCTGATTCGTACGACTACAACGCTATTCTGACTGTCATCTGCAGATTGTTGAAAGAAAGACATTATATCTTTTGCATCACTGATGATGAAGATATCACAGTCGAAAAGACAGCTGAAATGTTGCTTCAATGAGTATATTGAACTCACAATTTATCAAGCTTCATTGTATTCAATCGAGATTCTCAGTTCACCTTCATTCTTTGAAAGTCTCTTTGCAAACGACTAAGCATTTCTCTTCAATTGTTCATTGTCTATCACTCTCAGATCGATGATCAAAGCAAACGAGTCAATCAAAATGTTGAGCAATATTTTCGTTTCTTCTGTTCATACATGCAGAATGACTGATTCAAGTGACTATTCATGATCAAGTTTGTTGACAATAACATCTTGTCTTCAGTCATCTTCTTGATTCTCTTCTTCATGAACAAGAGCTTTCACCCTCATATGAGCTTCGATCTCGACATCATTGAGTATGAAAGCACTCGCGAACGTCTGCAGATCACTCGAGTCGAAGATATATTCAATCACATGAATAAGACACTGATTTTCGCTCGCGAAGCTCTGATCAAAACACGAGAACAAATGATGAATCAAGCTAACAAGCATAGAAAGAAGATCAATTACAAGATTGAATCAAAGATGTTTCTGAATGAACGAAACATCATTACAGCGAGACTCTTCAAGAAATTGAATGACAAGATGCTCAATTCTTTTCAGATTACAGACTCTGTTGACTCATTCTATAAGTTGAAACTATCAGAGACTATGCGTATACATGACGTATTTCATTCAGAACTTCTTCGTTCTGTCGTTGATGATTCTTTGCCTGATCAAAAGAATGAACTCTCGAAATCAATAGTGATAAACGATGAAGACGAATGAGAAATCGACAATATATTGAACTTTCGATGATATCAAAGATGACTTCAATATCGAGTCAAATGAAAGAGCTATGACAACGATCTCAACTAGTATAACGTTGACAACAACGAGTTTATGAACGCTCAAGAGATGGTTGATGAATTTCATACCAGATATTCAAGAAAAGCGCACTAAGAAACAACATTCATGCGAACATAAATAGTCAAGAGAGAAGAATAATGTTACGATTCTAGTCTTCGTCTATTCTTCGCCTAGTCTTCATCTGGTTTCATTCTAATTGAGTCTAGCGAGAATCTGATCTAGAGATGATATCATTGAAACTCTGCATCATATGTGTAAGGCGTCAATTCAATCAGGTCTAGCACAGAGCTGAGAAACACACATATAAGAATCGAGTTCTTTTCTGTAGATACTTTTCTTTCTTAGCATTTATCTATTAGTTAAATGACACTCATATGACTCGCTTTATGCTGACTTCTAACAGACAGCATGACTTTTCGTTTTTGCAAGATGCAATCTCATTATATATGATGATAATGTAACTGTTGTCATTGACATAAACAAAATCTTCATGCGCGAAGAAATAATGCTGCATCTGCAATGAATAGTCTTGCTGATGACTGCACATGATATTTGCATACATGCTCTGTGAATTTCAACTCATGAAAATCATTTAACTGATTTGTTTTTCAGAGCGAAGTTCAATACTATTGCTGACAAGTTTTCTCAGCTAACTACACTTTAATTAATCAGCACAAGTTGTTAAACTTCTGATACAGCGAAGTTTCTTTTGATCACTCAGCAGTCAAATATCTTTGATGAGATTTAATGATATTCATCAGAAATATTTATGATACAGCAAAAAAAAGTTACTTCATGTTCTGCTTCTTGATCATCAGAATCAAATATTTAGCTTCAATTTTGAATCTGATCAGCTGATCAGCAAATTTGAATGATAAAATAATCAAAGTCAAAATCATTAAGATTTATTTCATTGATTTATGATCACATTACATTGATGTTGAATATTTTGATATCAAGATCAAGACATTTCATCATTCTACATTATAATGAATCATAGTTAAAATTCAAAGACTTCAAGATGATGATCAAACTTGCAAGCAAAGATTTATAACATGAAATTTACTGTTACTATTGCTACATCAATTTGATCAATTTATCATTGAAGAAACAACATGACATGCATCATTTTGTCTGATATTTGCGAACTTTCTGCGCATGAGTGAGTTTACATAAAGTCAATCGAATAAAACATCTGACTTCAAACAATGACATTTAATCAGAAATTCAATTATCTTTCAGAATGACTTTTTGCAACTTACTTTATCAAGCTTCAAAATTAATTCTTTCAGACGTGAAATAACATTGATCATCGCTGTTATCGACGACGAAGCGTGCGTTAAAAACTCATTCATCAATCTGTTTTCAAAGTTTTCTGCATCTCTGCTGATGTCTCTGTTTGATTCAGAATATTCATACACACGAATTCACGTCATCGAGATTCTGCGTAGAACGCTAGTCACACTGAGCATAGAAGATCGCTACTCGAATCACTTCTTTCGTCAAGATGCTGCTATCTCAGCTCGTTGAGCAGAACTTTTGAAGAATGAAATTCAGCTGCTAGAGAAATGAAAATTCGACAGCTATCGCTTATACATTGAAGCTCACCCTAGCTACATACTAAATGCCTCTAGAAGGCATCAAAGATAGTCACTTCCGGTCAGTCGACTAGGGCCAGCCCTCGTCGGTCTCGATACTTCGTATCGACGTTCCTGGGGTTTGGGAGTGCTTGGCACCTCAGGGCGGCTTCCGGGGCAAATTTTAGCCCTGGAGACCGCCAGGGGCCGCCGGGTTTGCCCAAACACATATAATATATATTCGTTCAAACGGAGGCGATGCCCGATAGCTTGCGCCAAATTTGGGTTCAGAGCGAACAAGTGCGGTCCACAGATTGATTCCACTGCTGCTTGAAATAGCGGTTCTTTGATAAAAGAGCTTAGATCAGACATTGCCACCCAATCCTGACCGATCTCACTCTCTCGAATTAAAGAAAAGAGTTTTACCATGAAACGATCGGCAATGGGCTGCATACTCGAGCCGGAGAGGGTTTCGGTCGAAATCTTGTAAAGCGCATGGTACACACGGTGATCTGATGCACTGTACTCCCTAGCTGAGGCTGGGCTCCGACCCCAGAATCGTCCGCTTCATACAGGGCGATGGTTTGCTTCGGAACAGGGAATAGCACCTTCAATGCGTGTATGGGGCCTTCTTTGGCCGATATCGTGGTGCGGTCGTTGCTGAATATTGCTCTGATATTCTGAGCCCCAGTGATGAAGTACATTTGAGTTTCCCAAAGCTTGATACTAACAGGTTTGTAGTCGGTACATTGAGAGCTGCCATTGTCAGCATATTGTTCTATACATTCCAGGATGGATCCTGACGCAAAGGCATTGACAGCATGCCCAGCATTCCATGCAAAACTAGGGCCATGTCCAAGAAATGGTACCCAATATGGTAGCATCGGAGCAACTTTGCCCGTCTTTTTGTCATGGCTCGCAAGCTTATATCGACTCCAGGTCACAAGGTAGGTCGAAAGTAGCAAAGAAAATACAAGAGACATCAAAAATCCTGCGATGCGGGAATAGCTAGGCTTCGACAGTACTGTTAGGCGTTGAAACTCATAAGTAGGGGTACTAAAGTTGGTGATCCAAGAAGTGCTCAACGCGGCAGCTTCCAACCCAGTGGGGTGGATCCAAACTGTGCTGTACTCCATCTCTAGCATTCAATTTTTCGAGTCTTGAAAACAGGAGAAGAGCTGGCTTTAGTATCGAGGCTTTGAAATCCCTTGCATCCATGAGCTCAGTATCAACATGTAAGGGATTACTCATTGAGAAAGCCTGATCTCGGGTTCGACCCCTGAGCTCCGGGTGAATCTTTGCCATGATGTTAAATTACACCTTCAAGACCAGACTTCTGTCGAGCACGAAGAGCGTATCGATCGTGAAGGTGTAAAGCTCAGCTATAAGGACGTATATGTGCCATATGCATGCAGGCGAGCACATGCATAAGTGACGGATTGGCGGACTCGACTAGGTTACCGAAATGTTTATCTTCTTCTCTGGTACCATCGAGGCTGATGAACTTGCAAGGATACTAGATTGTCGATGCATTCGACGTATTGTAACGTAATTTTTCATGCATACGATGTCAGACTAGTACTGACGCACCGTTCCCTTGTATGGGATCAAACTATCTAATTGGTCAAGCACATTGGGATCATGACTGGGGAGAATCTTCTGACAAAAGGGTAAGGTAAGATAGGCACACCAGTAGCAGACGGGGACCAGTATTCGATAATCGGTCCGATGGGTAGGCCGATGGCCAGAGTAGAAGACCAAGATTAGGTATTTCCATGTGCCCCAATGTCCAAATCTCGGTGTCGCAAATGCTTTCCAATTCAACTCGAGTCGATCGTCTTTATACCCGATAAGACTGATTGTTCGTTCAAATGTCTCGAAGTGAAGTATGTGATTACCCGCAACGATATGGCAAGATTGTGGCTTATGAGTTAGCCTACGGCCATGTTCTAGAGGAAGATCCGGTAATCGTTTTGACTCTCTCCCGGTGGCAGAAGCTTGCCCAGTGTTTCAGAGTCTGACAAGGAAGGACATGATCTGCTTCCACAACCCCACACAGTTGCATAAGCCATTTTGCTTCCAATCGACCAGTCTTTAGACCAAAAAAACAAAATGTTGTTCCTGGAGTTTTGGGGCCCAAATCAGAGCCAGGTCGTTGCGCCCCGTGGAAGCATTTTCGTACCCTTGTTATCTCGTCTCCAAAATCTGCTCCTTGTTGAATCTCTTCTCATCTGGATTCGGCTCTTTCATATATCTCTTTGATCCTCGGAGAATTTCAATCGCTGGGTCTGAGTATGCAATTCCGTATCTCCAAGAAAGTTTAGCATGGCGTTAATATCGTTGCTATTATCGACCGCTCTTCATCCGTTATTCCTTTGCGCAATCCAAGTCGTAAGTCACGGTTTTCTGGTTGATTTTTTCGAATTCACTTGACAAAGGAGGATTTGCTGGGGAGTTTCAGCCCAAATTCCCTACTCTATTACGTCGAGGTCGCAATACTAAGCAAATGGAATCTCAAAGAGCGCAGACCGACGGTGATAACAAAATCCAGAAATTACCAGTTCTTGTAGAGGAAGAAGTACCAGACTTGATCGAGCCCGATCCAGATGACTTTCTTGTTCCGAGAAGCGAGGCACGTAGGCTTGATCAAATCTTTTCTCATCATGAACGCTTTATTTGTTGTTCGGATTCTCATAAACCTTTGATATGCGCTGCAACGGTACTCCATGGGAAGTCAAAGGCGTTCCACCATCCTTGGATACCCATCCTGAATAAATACTCACTCGAGCCGATTTTCTCTGCCAACGATCATTAAGACTCTTCTACTGCTACCTCGCACTCAGTCTTTTGACACTGAGCATTCATGCGATGGAAAACTCATCACTGTACCCATCTGTTCTCATTCCCGTCTTCCGACTTCTACAGGAGGTAACCAAAGAGCGGCTATTTAGTAAGGCCCACGACAACTGTGGTCTTCGGAATCCAGATTGCATGCACAATCCAGATCATGTGTGGTGTCGTTGCTATTGCTTGCGTGGGTCTTCACATACCGGATCCGGAATGCTGGCGACCTATTTATAAGTCCCTCAATGACGCCTATACTCTGCGTCGCTCCTAGAGGTAAATCTGCATCTCTTTGTGGTCTTTCATTTTCTTTGCGAACCAGTACTGCTTGGCTTATTCTACACTTTTTTCTGTACTATAATCTGTCACCAATTCAACCGCCGGAAATTTGTTTCTCCCACCACATACCTGATATACAATCTACTTCCTTTCCGTAGAGGCAGTGTACCGGCTCGTTCACTCTGTGTATTCCTCTTTTTCTTGTCTCTGGTCTTCAGCACGTAAGCGACAGTGAACGGATGGCGGAAATGGCGGGGCCGAGGGGAAGTTAGTCTGTTATGGAGAATTCTTGGCTGGCTTTGGGTGAGTGCGTTGGTTTGTAGGGTGTGCCTGGTTGGGTTTATCCGGCTTTGCGAAAAGATAGGGACAAAAAAGATAGAGTAGTACCAATGAAAATCATCGAGCTGTTCATGTCGTAACGAAAGAAAATCCCCCGGATAGGATACCCATGTCAGTCAAAGAGGTTATCCACGACGTTTGTATGCAATGTCGCCATCAAAAAAGCCTGAATCAGATTCCAAGGAAAAGTATTGTTGATGACGAATACTTTGACCGTCGCCTTTGATAGGCGTGTTTATCTGAGTCCAGAAAAGGTAGTCTTTGAACGTTGCATCTCAGTCGGGATGGCTGGTCAAAGATTGTAGACGAAGATGACTTGATTAACACTATCACCAGGCCATAGGTACGGTACCGTGGATAGACTTGACGAGCAATCATCTTCTAATCACGTATCACCCAGAGTTCATTTCCCAGTAGGAGCAAAAGCCTTCCAAAGGATTTGCTACATCGATGCCAGGCTAGCGAACTTAATCATGACAGATTTAACCTGATTGTCGAAGCAAACTCTCTAGGCGATGTGTATGAACAATAGATATGGATTGGCATTCGAGTTATGAAGCTTGAGGTTGGGGTCACCGAGAATCTATTATCGATCTCTTGCCCGATTTCATCTGTCCTTGTACGCACACGAGGGACATGCTGCTGCTCCTATTCACATTTGATGACCAGCGTGCCGCGGCCGCGAAGACAAAAGCCATCGTCTATAATCTCGAGGGTAGCAAAGATGAGTTAGACGGCGCGAATGCTCGCTTACACGTAGAGGGATAACTCCATATTATTGAATAAGAGGTCTTGCTTCAATGGCTGGATAATTGAAGTGGAAGAAGTCTTGCTCGGTTTGAAACCTGGTTCAACCTTTCCTGTCCGGGATGCTTTATAACCAGTCAGTCTTTCCATCCCATTGAAAGACGACTAGCTACCGCCGGGCCTCGGCCCGCTCAGCCGCCATCTGACGACGCCCAAGCTTAATATCTGCCCAAATCTTTGCCGACAGGCAATGGCCTCACAATAACCCACTGCCAATGCAATGTCGAATAAGAAAATCGTGCAAAAGGAAATCGAACGCTATTGGGAAATCTTCTCCTCCCTCTCCAACGGCGGCACCCACCTCACCGGCGCCCAAGCCGCCTCCGTCCTCCAAAACAGCCAGCTACGGGATGATCAGCTAGAGCGGGTCTGGGACCTTGCTGATGTCGACAATGATGGGAATCTTGACTTTGAGGAATTTTGCGTTGCTATGAGAGTGATATTTGACTTAATTAATGGCGTACGCTACTTGCAGCTCTCTCCAGTCCTCTAATTCGCCTGCTAACTATCAATTGCACAGGAATACTCCGATGTCCCTACCACCCTCCCCGACTGGCTTGTCCCTGAATCGAAAGCCCACCTCGTCCAAGCCACACGCGCCCTCTCCGGAGAAACTTCCACTTCTTACCCCTCCATCCCTTCCCCTAGCTCCTCTCCTCCCGGTCTAAAAGACGGCTTCGACTGGTACATGTCGCCCTCGGATATGAGCAAATACACATCAATCTACACCGCCAACGCCTCTCCAAGCACTGGCACTCTCTCGTTTTCTTCCCTGGACCCCCTATACGCAAGCTTGGACGTGCCCGACACGGACCTAAGAAGTGCGTGGAATTTGGTGAATCCAAGTTCTCAGCCCGCTATCAACAAACACGCCGCCCTCGCCTTCCTCCACATCCTCAACCAGCGCCACGAAGGCTACCGAATCCCTCGTTCCGTCCCCCCCAGCCTCCGCGCGAGCTTCGAAGAAAACAAAATCGACTACACCCTCGACCGCGTCCAATCCCCCGCACAACGATGGGCAACCAGCGAAGACGACCGAGAAACGCCCACCGGCCGCAAAGCCAAATTCGGCGACACCTACCTCTCCCGCCTCGGCGTCGGCGGGAAATCCAGCTACGCGCCCTCGGGCACCGACTTCAGCAGCACCCGCAACAAAGACCGCGACTGGGAGGAAGTGCGTCTGAAAACACAACTCACGACCCTCGAAGACAAAATCGCCTCTCTCGAAGCCAAAACCCCCAAAGGCAAATCCGCCAGCCGCCGGGACAACAACAGCAAGCCGGCGCTCGTGAAGCGCGAGCTGGAGATGCTGCTGGAGTACAAGCGCAAGGAGATACGGGAGTTGGAGCGCGGGGAGGGCAGGAGCGAGGTGGGAGGGAGGTTGAGGGGGGTGGAGGGGGATTTGAGGAGTGTGAGGGAGATGGTGGAGGGGTTGGAGGGGCATTTGCGGGAGAGGGAGGGGGTTTTGGGGGGGTTGAGGGAGGAGCTTGAGGGGGTGAGGGGTGGGAGGTGAGCGGCGAGCGGTTTATAGGAGTATCTCAAGGATGTAAATTGAGGGTTTGAAGTTCTTCAAGGGGACTTCTCGTAAGAGCTTATACGGCTCTTCGTTTCTCTACCACTTCCATAAGCCTTTCAATGTGTACCCTCTTCGTACCGACTTCCTCGTACCAAAATCAAATTAACCACCCCACAGTCTCCGAGGCGAAGACACACTCCCTCACATCCTCAGCTCCCACCTTCTCCCCCCTCTACCGCATCTCCCACCCTCTTACATTTTCCCCTTCTCCCTCCACTCCCAACCCCTCATCCCCACATCCCACACCCCACACCCCCCACAAGCCACACCCACCCACCCACCCACCCCCTCTCTGACCCAACCCCAAACCCCGCTACCATCAACAGCAGCAACATCTACGTTCACCCGAAATCGTTACCAGTGGCCGCACCGAGCCGAGCGAGAAGAAATCGCCGAGGTAGGGGGTCTGAGACCGCGTCTGGGGGGGAAAGCGAGCAGTGGGGAGGAAGTTTGGGGAGGGGAGGGGATGGGAGGGGAGGGGGTGGGGAGGAGGTGGAGGTGGAGATGGAGTGGAGTGGA
>JAABUK010010367.1_pt1 | contig 12445 bp, 1 predicted proteins | sample 5559141 | NCBI WGS metagenome assembly JAABUK01 (sample SAMN10711869, study PRJNA513367) | rock metagenome | isolation source: Antarctica rocks | place: Antarctica: Victoria Land, Pudding Butte nord | collected 2016-01-03
ATTAAAGTTAAATTATAATTTAAGGTATACTTAATAGACTTATATTATATTAAAAAGCTTAAGTATAATAAAGATTAAGTTAATTATATTCTTAAATCCTCTTATCCTTTAAGTAATTATTTTATCTAATAGGACTAAGTTTATTTTATTATTAAATACAATTCCTACTAGCTAATCTACTTTAAGGTAGTATAAGAAATATCCTAGGTTATTTTAATTAGAATAATAAAGGTTAAAATCCCTTATTATAATATATACCTTAAGGTAGTTAACCTCTTCTCCTATTATTAAGAGGCTTAATAGGTTTTTATTTATTACTAGTAATAGGCTTAAGTTATATATATTATATAATTAGAGGTATATTAAATAGTCTTTATCCTTTTAGGTATAAAGCTAAAGCTTTAAGATATTTATATCTTAACTATCTATTTAAAGTCTATTATTAATATGAAAGTATATTTATATATCCTATTTTACTTTATTATTAGAGTTTCTTATATACTTTCTCTATATATCTTAGTAGCGTCTTAGTATATTACGTAACTCCGTAACTATCTAATATATAGACTATTTACTCCTATATCTATTTATTATCATCTATATTTATATACTTCATATTAGCTATTTAGTATATATACCTTATAAAGTATACCTTCTTATAATATTTAGTAGTAATACCTAAAAGATTAGGCCTTCCTATAATATATCGTTATTACTAATTCCGCTAGCTAAAACAATACTATTAGACCTCTTTATTAAGTACTTTAAATTAACTATTCACTATCTTTATAACTCCTTAAATAATTAGGCTACTTATAATTTACCTTATTATTAATCTAGCTAATTAGCTTTTAGTATTCTTGTAACTCCTACTAGTAATATCGCTAGAGACTCTAGTACTACTACCTACTAAGTATTCCTACTTATGTAAGTACCTGAATATAGCCCCTAAGACCATTCTAATAGTATTAACCTTAGAGATATTACTTATAACACGCCTAATAACGTCTTATTACTACTAGTATATCCCTAGCTAGAATTCAGACAAGCCACCTTACCTAATACGGCCTAGCGTAGCTAGTTAGTACTAAACTTAAATAACCGGTTAATTAATCTAAAATCGCTAGGCTAATATAATACTAAGGTACTGAAATCTAGGTAATAGCTATTTTCCTATATTACCCCTAGCTATAATATAGAGTCGCTATAGTAATAGCTAATGAATAGGAAGATATCTAATTGGCTACGATATAATTTAATATCACCGTGTACCCTAATAGAGATGTTATGATAAGGACGTTTCTCTTTAAATATAGATAATCCTAAGGAATTAACTTACTACCCTAGTAGAGTTATAAAGGGGTAGCCTAAGAATATCTTCTTAGGATTTAGACTAATTTAATAGTCTTAATAGAGATTAAATAGCTTTTACAAGTAGATAAGATACTTTAATAAGGTCTTAGAATAAGTAATTATATTATCTATATAGGCCTTAGTAAAATCCTTAAAGGACCTTAGTAATCTATCTATTTAATACTAAATATAAGGTAGTAATCCTTTATAGCTTATAAGAGTAATATTATATTATTACTATCCTTAGTATAAGATAATAATAAACTTATAGTAGTTATACTTCTAGATATTAAATTAATAGAACTAACTAGTATTATTTATAGTAGATATATATAGATAGCTAATAATAGCTAATATTAGCTTAGACTATAAAGGTAAAGGATAGCTATCTAATTAAATAATCTTATTAAGTCCCTAAATATTTACTACTATATAGCCCTTATATTCTCTATTTACTAAATTCCTTTAGACTATAAATACTAGATAATTATATAGCGTAGGCTAATTTACCTATACTATCTTTCCCTAGTTATAAAGCTTATTAAAAGTCTTATCTATTAACTCCTTATCTTTTTAATTAACTAGATATACTTAAGTAGGCTTAGAGACTATATTAGGCTTTAAGGGTATAGGTATCTACTTATCCTTAGGAATATCTATTATAAGCCCCTAGTTAGTCTATGTATCTTAGGGAATATAGTAGCTATAATAATAAATTAGGATACTATATTAGGACTACTATAGATTATAATACTATTAGGAAGTATATACTCTAGAGTAGGATTAATAGTAGTAATTAAAGGCCTTATTAGGATAAGGGAAGTAGGTATTATTATAGGCTTTATAATATCTAAGTATATTACTACTATAGTTATAAAACCTTTTATAAGCCTAGTCTTCTAGGAACTAGTATTCCTAGCTACTAGAGGAGTATAGGCTAGTATAACTAGGTAAGCCCTATCCTAATTATATTTAATAATAGAGCTAAGACGTACCTTATATAATAGATATATAGGTACTAACGACGTATTATATACCTATATAAATAAGATTAAAGAGTTAATAATATAAGTAAAAATACCTCCTTTAAGATTAAAGTCTTAGGTATATTCTAGCTTAAAGAGGTAGTCCCTATTAAATAGAACTACCCTATTATATACTATTAATACTTATAGAGTAGTATAAGGGGGTATAATAATAAATAACTTAGTCTTAACTATCTATTTAGTATATAGTAAAGCCTAGGTATATACTTAGACTATAATTTAAAGGTTTTAATAGGAACTAAGAGTTATAATCTTATTCTTAAAGTTAAGAACTATTCCTTAGGATTTAATAGTATTTTTATTAATAAGTAGGTTAGCCTTTAGGTTATTTATAAGGTAGACTTCTATAGTAATAGCTACTATTATAGGCTTCCTATTAATAGTTATAGTAATAAATATCTTAATTATAGCGTACTTATCTATTCTTATAATTTTATTATTAATACTATAGACTATTATTAGTAAGGATATCTTCCTAATTTTAGCTTCTAGAAGAACTTTCTTTAGGTAGATAGTATTAATTAGGGTAACTAAATATCTAGTATCTAAATATATATTAGTTACCTTAGAATAGTCGTCCTATATAATAGCTATAGTAGTATACTTCTAGCTACGGAACCTATACCTAGGTAGCTTAATAGGGTCTAGTAAGATAATAAACTCTACTAATAGTAGAACTACTTTAGTAAGTAATATAGAAGTATCTATTAATATAATAATACTTACGGACGCCTTTAGTAAGGCCTTTAATAATACCTTTCCCTTTACCTAGTATTATTATTATAGATAAGTAAATAGCTTATTCCTAGATAGGAAGGTTTTATAATAGCTGGAATAAGGGTAATTTTCTTTATTAGATTAAGCTATAAAGTTAATATTAGGTATTCCCTACTACTTATTAAGGTCCTTATTACTGTTAAATAAAGTATCTTTAACACTATAGTAAGACTAACTATAATAATCTTATAAGGCGTCATCTTATTAAGGACCCTTAAAGTCGTGACGTCTATTATATTACTAATAGTACTACTATTATAATAGATTATCCTCTAAGAGGAAGTCTTCCGTAGTATCTTTTATAGATACCTAGTAGGTATATTATAAGAATTAAGGTTATTAATTATCCTAAGGCTAAGTAGCTAGCTAATAATTACCTTAACCTTACCTAATAAGCTATATTAGGTAAGGTTACTATCTAGAATCTAATCTATTTACTAGGCCTACAGTAATCTATAATTTTTAAGTAGGAGGTAAGACTTAAGGAGCGTTTTATTAATTTTATTAATTTAGGTATAAAGGCTACTACTACTACCTTAATTAGTAAGCCTAGTTACCTTAATAAGAAGAAGAAGGGGGGCGAGTATTATTATAGGTATTACTATATAACTAGTACCCCTACTAATATAGCTAGTAGCCTACTTGATTAGAAAAACTATACTAATTATACTATTTATTAGACCTATTTTCGTTCGTAGGATATTATACCTACCTACTAGTAGAGGCCTTATACTAGCTAGTATAAGCCTACTATTTATACTTTATATTATTAAGATCTAATATAAAGTTATTTATAAATGTTTAGTTATTTAATTAGTAGATATCCTAATAGAGTTCTAAGTTAATTATATTATAAATAATACTAAGTTAGATCTTAATATCCTTTAGACCTAAGTCTTTAATGAAATATAGTTGTTACGAGTACACCTGTAAGCCTTATATTACTTGAAATAGTAGTGTTACGAGCGGGGACCTCTGATCCTAATACTACGCCTAGCAAGGGCACTTTTCGTAACAGTCAAGTGGATTAGTTGTTGAACCACTTGAATTATAGTTAAGTAAATTAGTTATTGAACTACTTAAACTATAGTCGGGTGGATTAGTTATTAAACCACTTAAATTATACCTCTTAGCAGGATTTCATATATCTATATAATAGCGATGTTTTCCCTTCTAGATAGGAGCTTCGTGCTTAACTCATGTTATTAACCTAGCTATCTCCTAGATACTAAATATAATATACTTTATACTAGACTAGCCTAGCATGAAGCCTACTTACCCCGTCCTTAATACTCCTCTCTAAGAGATTAACCCTAGACCCTAGTTGACCCCTAGATAATAGGGTCGTAACACTTTAAGTACCCTTAAGATAAGTACCTTAAGACGAAACCCTATCCTAAGCGAGTAAGGATAGCGACCTCCTACTCGTAATAAAGACGATAAAATTAGGGTTACTAAACTAGATATATACTACGGAGAACGAGATAAACTAGAGAAGTAGCTATTATAAGTATAGCTATATTTTAAGTTTAATACTATAGTATAAGTTAAGTAACCCCTTTTTACCATTTCCTATTTAAGAGGGCGAGCCTAAGAGTGATCCGCCCCTCTATTAAAAAGATACTTAGAAGACCCCGACGATAATAAAAATGAAGATATTAAAAGATAAATAGAAAGTTTCTTAAAGTTCCGCGTTAAGATATAATGAAATTTCGGACCTTCTAATAAAAATAACGTCGCGGTACGAGTAATATAATACCTTACTTAAAGGAAGTTAGTAGTAGAGTACTCTATGCAGTTTTAATAGTACTTAGCTCAAACTGATTAAGATGATAAAGTACTTATAACTATATATCGAAGAGGACTTAAGGCTAATATTAAAGAAGAACTCATGCGAGTAGAAGTAGGAGTAGTAATTAACGACATTAAAACTATTATAAAGACTATAACTAGAATCGACGATAGACTCTACGAGCTAGCTATAGAAAAATGATATAATAACGGCTTAATAGGATTTCGGCTAAGTAGAAACTTCGGGGGAGGTTTCTACGCAAAGAAAACGATATACCGTGATCCTTATAAGTATATACCTATAGAGCTCGACTTCACGCAGTAAAAAGGAAGACCTAAGGGGAAAAAGCAGTATAATAGGGGTAAGAAAGTAATACTTTATTATAGCTATAATAAGCTGGGCTATATTACCAGGAACTATAGGTTAAGAAATATAGTATAACGACTATAGTTAAATATACTACGAAGAGTATTACTTAAGAAGAATAGACCTTTAGAAGATCCGCCTAAGGTAGAATATAATAACGAAGAACTCGACGTAATTATATATAATTTACTCGCAGTATTTAACACGCCTAAGGTAGATATTAGAGAACTCTAGTAGCGATATAAAGAATTAGAAAAGGAAGTCGTCAAGAAAGAAAAGAATATCACGCAGATAAAGGCACGACTTAAAACCATTTAAGATCGACTAAGAGAACTAGACTCTAACGATAATAGTAAGGATTAGAAGGAAAAGCCTAATTAAGGATAGGGAATCGAAGGAGACTTAGACTAGGACTATATAAATACCAGCGAATTATTAGAAGAAGAAGAAGAAGTACTACGCTTTAGACTAAGTAACTCCGCACCTTATGCCTCCGCGTTAACGGATTAATAGAAAGATGACTCTAAGGAATAATTAGAATCTTATTAAGAGAAAGTTTCGGATAAGCTATTAATATAAGAGTATCGCAACGATTTAAACTATCTAGAATATAGAGTTATATACTAGAGCGCTTATATAGATAACTATTATAAAACTCATTAGGCTATATAGACTTACGAAGGACGGACGCTAATAACTCCCGCATGTAGACACCGTGACTAGAGAAACTATCAGAAGTTAGACTACACGTGGTATCTAGTAATAAAAAGAGGATAAAGTTTCTTTCTAAGATATAATAATAAGTGGCATTAGCACCTTTATACCTACCTTAGGCATGAGATAGATACTAAGGAATGCCACTTAACGGAATAGTACGCATGCTTACACGACTAGTACCAGAAGCATATGCGCTAAAAGAAGATTACTAAGTTTCTCCCTAATTCAGGAAAAGAGTAATCCCTTATATTATAGGGAAGTACGAGGAGATTAATGTTATAATCCTAAAAATACGACATTTATACTTAATAGATTATAAGATACACGTGAACGTACCGGTATAGATTAATAGGACGAATATCATTGCTATAATAGATTCTGGAGTAACGGGTAACTTCGTTTCTCGAACTTTAGTATAGTTAGCGGGCTTACTAACTCGAAAGAAGAAGGAGCTATATAGCTTATAAATAGCCGACGGGTTAGAACTATTAATAGGAAGTATAGGCGAGGAGACTACCTTACTATACCTTATAATTTAACGCCACCATAAGGAAATTTCTTTAGATGTAATTAGGATAGCCACTTATCATATCATTTTAGGAATACCTTAATTAAAGAAGTATAACCTAGTAATTAACTAGAAAATAGGAGTACTTAGATTCAAGCGAACTAGTATTATCACTAATATCCACCCTATACGCCGATAGTAGACGACGGTAGATAAGAAGTTAAACCGAAGACTAGTCGAAGCATATATTACTTCATCTTCAAAAAAGGACGACCTTAAGAAAAGAGGATCTAACTTAGCAGGTACTAGTAGAGGTTAATAGGGCTAAAAGGAAGCTAGAGTTCTTAGGGGAAATAATAAACCTCCTAATATCTTATAAGAGTATAAGAAATAGATATATCTCTTTATAAAAGAGATAATAGTAAAAGCTTTACCTATATACTAATCCTAGGATTATAAGATCGAACTTAAATTAGGAAAGGAACTAACGTTTAGACTAATCTATATATTATTAGAAAAGGAACTTACTATACTACGCGGGTATATTAATAAGAACCTTAAAAAGGGATTTATTCGAGAATCTAAATCACTAGCAGGATATCTAATCCTCTTCGCACCAAAGAAGGATAGGAAACTCAGGCTATACGTCGACTATTAGAAGTTAAATGATATTACTATTAAAAATCGATATCCCTTACTAAATATCAGCGAGCTGCAGGATAGACTCTCATAGGTAAGGATATTTATTAAGCTCGACTTACGAGGAGCTTATAACTTAATCCGAATAAAAGCCGGAGAAGAATAGAAAACCGTATTTAAGACTCGATATAGATATTATAAGTACCTAGTCATGCTATTTAGACTTATTAATACACTAGCGACCTACTAGGCATTAGTTAATAATATCGTTTAAGCCTATTTAGATCGTACCGCGATCGCCTACCTTAATAATATTTTAATCTACTCTAAGACTAAGGAAGTATATATCTAGCATATATAGGACATCTTAACTTACCTATTATAAGCGAGATTACTCCTTAAGCTAGAGAAGTACGAATTCCATAAGGAATCAGTGGAATTCCTAGGATTTATGGTAAGTACCACAGGCATTCGCATAAGCCCTGAAAAAATCAAGGTCATCGCGGAATAGCCTATACTATACGACGTGAAATTAGTCTAGAGCTTCCTAGGATTTATGAACTTTAATAGAAGGTTCATTAAAGGATATTCAAAAATAGCCCTACTACTTATAGATATAACTAAGAAGGAAAAGGGATTTTAATAGGGACCTAGTTAATAGAAAGCATTTATAATATTAAAAGAAGCCTATTAAAATCTATTAATACTTTATACCTTTTAAGTAAATAAACTAGCTTATATTGAAATAGATACCTCGGATCTTATAGTAGGCGCTTATCTATATCAGGAAAAAGATGGAAAATGGCACCCTATTACCTACTATTCGCGAAAGATATTAGTAGTAGAATAGAACTATAATATATATAATAAAGAGTTACTAGCAGTAATATATATACTTTAAAACTAGAGGGTATACGCAGAGAGTTATTTAGAATTCACTATCTTTATAGATTATAAGAACCTCCTTAACTTCATAATAATAAAGGAGTTAAATCGGAGGTAAGTCCGTTAGTCTAAATTACTTAGATAGTATAAGTTTAAGATACTATATATCCTAGGAAAAGATAATGGTCGAGTAGACGCCCTAAGTAGGCGTACTAATTATATGGAATCTAAGGATATCATAGAGAAGCCAATTCTTAAATAAGAAAGAGACGGATTATTAGTACTAGTATAAAGTCTAGTAGCTACTATATGAATTACGGTCTAAGATATCGCGCTAATCCTAAAGGAAGGCTATATTAATGATAACTTAGCTATATAGCTAAGGACTTAGTAACTAGGATAAGAGCTCCTCTAGTATAAGGGAAGGATATACTTACCTAAGAAATATATTAAAGAGGTAATCCGGGATCACTACGATAATCCTTTATAAGGATATCTAGGAGTCTCCAAGATAGTAGAACTCCTCTAACGAGAGTATACGACGCCACGACTACGTACGCACGTTAAGAAGTATATCAAAGAATGTATTTAATGCCAGTAGAATAAGTCTATACGCTACGCCAAATATAGGTAAATATAGTTTACACTAGTTCCGGATATACTATAGAAAGATGTAATAATGGATTTCGTTATTAAACTACTAAAATTAAAAGATCTAGTTACAGGTAATACCTTTAACTTGATAATAGTAATTATCAATAAATTAATAAAGTATACGATCATAATTCCCTATAAAGAGACATATAAGGTATATTAGCTAGGATTCATCCTTTTAGATAAGCTAATAAGAGATCACGGTATACCGGAGTCAATTACATTAGATAGAGACAGACTCTTTACCTTACATTACTAGAAGACTCTAGTCGCAGCAATCGGGACTAAATTACGAATATCGACTGCCTACCACCCGGAAATAGACGGTCAGATAGAACGCATAAACTAAATGATGGAAGTATACCTAAGATACTATGTCAGTTAAAAATAGAGTAACTGGGTATCGCTGCTTCTAATAGCATAACTGGTAATCAATAATAATAGATTGGATACGACTAGAATATCTCCGTTCTTTATAAATTACGGACGACATGCCAACTTATTCCTAGAGCCTAGGGAAGGTTTAAGGGCAGAGAAAGCAACGGTGCTAGCATCCGATATAAAAAGACTATATGGTGAAATATAATAGGTAATCAGTGAGGTTAATACTAGGACTTAATAACGGGTTAATAAGAAAAGAAAAATATATCCTTAGCTGAAAGGAGGGGATAAGGTTTACCTCTATATAAAAAACCTAAAAAGCAAGAGACTAAGTAAGAAACTAGACTATATTAAAGTCGGACCATTTTTAGTTAAGTAACCTAAGGGACCTATTAACTATGAGTTATAGCTACTATCTAACGCGAAAGTATATCTAGTATTCTATATCTCTCTGCTAGAACTAGCCGACTCCAAAACACCGCTCTAGGAAGACTGGAAGTATAAGGCTAAGACCGAAGAATATAAGGTTAAAAGAATCCTAGAGTAAAGGGATTAGAAATACCTTATTAAATAGAAGGACTACGAGGAATCAGAAAATACCTGGGAGCCTATCAGGAACCTTAGGAACTGCTAGAGCCTTCTATAGTAATTCCGCCAGCATCCATAAGAGTATTCCAGTCGAAATCCTAAGGGATTTCCACTTACTCTAAAGAAACGTTAAAAAGGAAATCGTTTAAGTCGGGACTAGTAGCTTACTCATCCGCTTTAATCTCTTTAATATTTCGTAGCTTACCTTTAATTATCTCGAGCTTTTATTTCTCTAAAGCTTTAACCTTAACTTATAGTTAATTAAGCTTTATAAATATTTCTTTAAACTCCTTAGCCTTTTCCTAACGCTTCTTTTCGATCCTGGCCTATTAAGTAGGTGAGAAAGGTGCTAGGTTATAACTATAACTAATACGGGCGCATTTAACGCAATAATTAGAAGAACCTCCTACCTTATACTTCTCAAGATGATTCGCCTTATCACAGTTCTTATAAACGCGTATTAGAATTATTAGAACGACGGATAATATTAAATTATAATGACGGAATAAACTGGAAAGTTTATATCTATTAATAGGCATATTAGAAGTTAAGACCATCGGGATAATAATTCTTAGGAGGGGAGCTAATATTACGAGCGGGGACCTCTAGTCCTAATACTACGCCTAGTAAGGGCACTTTTTGTAACAGTTAAGTAGATTAGTTGTTAAACTACTTGAATTATAGTTAAGTAGATTAATTATTAAACTACTTAAACTATAGTCAGGTGGATTAGTTATTAAACCACTTAAACTATACCTCTTAGCAGGATTTCATATATCTATATAGTAGCGATGTTTTCCCTTCTAGATAGGAGCTTCGTACTTAACTCATGTTATTAACCTAGCTATCTCCTAGACACTAAATATAATACACTTTATACTAGACTAGCCTAGCATGAAGCCTGCCTACCCCGTCCTTGACACTCCTCTCTAAGAGATTAACCCTAGACCCCAGTCGACCCCTAGACGACAGGGTTATAACAAGTAGTACTTCTTATTATAGTTAGAGCTTTTAGTAACTAACTATTATAATAATAATTAGTTAGATCTTAAATAGATTAGACTAACTATTAATATTATAATTAGATTCGTTTATAGCCGATTAAACCGACTATACCTCTTAGTAGGATTTCCTATATCTATATAATAGCGATGCTTTCCCGCCTAGATAGAAGCTTTATACTTAACTTATATTATAAATTTAGTTATCTCCTAGATACTAAATATAATATAATTATATTAGACTATTTTAATATAAAGCCTACCTCCTTTATCCTTAATACTCCTCTTTATAAGATCTACTTAGATCTTAGATAATAGGGTCGTAACACTTTAAGTACCCTTAAGATAAGTACCTTAAGATAGAATCCTACCCTAAGTAAATAAGGGATATATTACCCTCCGCTTAATAATAATAATATTAAAGTTACTAAGCCTAATCTATATTATAAAGATAAAGATAAGCTTAAGGATTAACTTATATAGATATAACTATATTTTAGATTTAATAAAAAGGTAATTTAGAATAAATAATAACCGATATTTATTATAACCTATATAAGAGGATAAGCTTAGAAGTAGGCCGTACCTTTTATTAAATAATACCTAGAAGATCTTAATAACTTAGAAAATAAAGAACTTAAGTAGTAGATAAAAAGCTTTAAATACTTTTATATTAAAATTCGTAGAGTATTTAAACCTTTTAATAAAAATACTATAGCGACTTATATTATTTAATATCTAAATTAGAGAAAGTTAGTAGTAGAATACTCCGCGCAGTTTTAATAGTATTTTATTAGGATAGATTAAGATAATAACGCGCTTATAATAATATATTAATAAGGATTAAAAGATAATATTAAAGATAAATTAATATGTACTAGAGTATAAATTAATAACTTAGAAAATCTTATATTAATTATAATTAAAATTAATAATAAGCTCTATAAATAAGTAATAGAGAAACGCTATAATAGCGGCATTATAAGATTAAGATAATTAGGATTCTTTATAAAAGGCTACTAGAATAAATTAAAAGTCCTAAGAAATCTTTATAAATTAATACCTATAGAGCTTAATTTTGTATAAAAGAAAGGTAAGTTTAAGGGGAAGAAGTAATATTAAGGGGATAAGAAAGTAATACTTTATTATAGCTATAATAAGCTGGGCTATATTACTAAGGATTATAAGTTAAAAAATATAATAAAACGACCTTAATTAAATATATTATAAAGAGTATTAATTAAGAAGAATAAACCTTTAAAAGATCCGCCTAAAGTAGAATATAATAATGAAGAGCTAAACGTAATTATATATAACTTACTTATAATATTTAATATATTAAAGGTAAATATTAGAGAACTCTAATAATAATATAAAGAATTAAGAAAAGAGGTCGTTAAAAAAGAAAGAAATATTACGTATATTAAAATATAACTTAAGGAAATTTAAGATTAGCTAAAGGAACTAGACTTTAATAATAATAATAAAGATTAGAAGGAAAAGCCTAATTAAGGATAGGGAATTAAAAGAGACTTAAACTAGGACTACTTAAGTATTAGCGAATTATTAAAAGAAGAAGAAGTACCGCGCTTTAAAATAAATAACTCTAAACCTTATACCTCCGCGTTAATTAATTAATAGATAGATAACTCTAAGAAATAATTAAAATCTTATTAAGAAAAAGTTTTAAATAAACTTTTAATTAAGGAATTTAGGAATAATTCCTTATACCTAAATT
>JAABUK010010368.1_pt1 | contig 12444 bp, 16 predicted proteins | sample 5559141 | NCBI WGS metagenome assembly JAABUK01 (sample SAMN10711869, study PRJNA513367) | rock metagenome | isolation source: Antarctica rocks | place: Antarctica: Victoria Land, Pudding Butte nord | collected 2016-01-03
CCCTGCAGATGCTGAGCGTACACCTGTTTGGCTTATGCGTCAGGCTGGACGTTACATGAAAGCTTTCAGAGAGTGAGTTCCTTGGCCTTACATCTGATTGCTGTCTTGATCACATGGACAAGCTGATGGAGTCTGCCTCATATCATCAGATTTGATGCAGGTACTCAGACAAATACAGCTTCAGAGACCGATCTGAAACCACAGACATTGCTCTCAGGCTATCTCTCCAGCCTTGGGAAGCTTTCCAGCCAGATGGAGTCATCATGTTCAGTGACATCCTCACTCCTTTGCCAGCTCTGGGCATTGAGTTTGACGTCGTCAGAGGCAGCGGTCCCATCATCGAGGTTCCCATACGCAGGTCAGCACCTGGCCTCACACCAAGTGTGCAACCAAGTACCCTTTCTCTGCAGATGGGTTGCCTGTAGCATACACTGGCAGCTGCATCTGAGGCAATCTGCTTGTTCACAGCATGGAGCAGGTCAAGGCCTTGACGCCTCTTGAGGATCCTGAAGTCAAGCTGCCGTTTGTCCAGCAGACTCTGGCTGGCATCAGGTCAGAAGTTGGCAACAAGGCAACAGTCCTTGGCTTTGTCGGCACGCCATGGACTCTGGCTGCATACAGCATTGAGGGCAAAGCAGACAAGTAAGCCCTATGCACAATCTCCAGTGTGCAGCGTCATCTTGCAGACATGCATGCTCATGCTCCCCTGCACATTACCATTGGAGCCCTTGCTGTGATCAAGCCCAATGTCAGTGCAGCACCGTTTCTTTCTTTGTGGCATGTGATGTTAGTTTGACATGGCAAAAAATGCAGGACAGAATGTGTAATGTCTGCTATGTGGTCTGCAGGCATTGCACTAAGACCAAAACAATGATGATGAAGAACCCTGCGGTGCTGCATGCACTGCTGAGCCATCTGGCTTGCAACATTGCAGACTATGTGTGCTACCAGATAGAGGCTGGAGCTCAGGTCGTGCAGCTGTTTGACTCATGGGCACACCACCTCAACCCAAGCCAGTTTGCAACCTTCAGCTTGCCGTACGCTGAGGAAGTGATACAGCGTGTGAGAAAGAGGCATCCAGACACTCCCATCATCTTCCATGCCAACGGCGGTAAGTTCCTCATCATTGTGTTACTGACACGCCCTTCAGAGCAAGTTTCAAGGCCGCTCTGAGCCATACACAGCATCAGAACAACAATGGATGACTGATCTGCGAGTGATAGGCTGCCTACGAAGCTTCTCTTCTACCAACTGAGATCAATAGATGCAGTGGTCATAGTTGCAAAGGTTGGCCAAGTTAGGACACATCACCACACACGGTTGTTGATATACTGACTGGCAAAACGGGACCTTACTCAGGGAGCTACTCTGGACTGTTTGTACCTGACCCTGGAGGCAGACTTGTGTCAAAGTGAATGAACGAGTTGCCGTTCAGCCTGATTCAGATGCCTTGTGACAGCGTTGTGTTGCTTTGCAGGGACTGGGAAACATCATCTGATGAAGAAAAGCACAGCAGATGTCATTGGCTTGGACTGGCGCTGTGACATTGCACATGCAAGAGCAGATCTTGGTGAAAGGACTGTGCAAGGCAATGTGGATCCTACTGTGTTACTTGGTCCTCAGGAGGGCATTCAGCGTGCTGTGCATGAGTGCATGGCAGCTGCTGGCCCTACTGGTCACATCTTAAATGTCGGAGATGGGGTGACTCCCAACATACCTGAAGAGAACGTGGCATACTTTGTACATCTAGCCACCCAGCAAAAACACTCACATTCACAACAACAATCTGATCTGGCTGTAGCAGCTTCTTGACAGTATGTGATTAGCGATCTGCTCAAGTAGAGCGTCTGACGTTGCATGTAATGTGCATGACACGAGTCCTACGCTGTATCTATACTATGTACCCTCTGTGACTGCTGATGAATCTAGAAACACTGTCTGTCCTGAACTGAATGCGCTGCTGGTCTCGATGACTTGAAATGAAGAAGTTCAAAGTCAACAGCACTGCCAACCCACAGACTTAAGGACACATTGATTGACAGGAGACCCTTCCCCAACATCAGAATGTCCGTGCTTGGAATTACTGCAAGGCAAGGGCATTATTGCTGCTTTGACAGTGCGTCCTCCAGTCTGTGGTCTAGTTGCTATGTGCTGTGAGCATTGCTCTGCTCTGCAAACAATGGCAGGGACTCCTCTGAGGGCAAGTCCACCGCAACAGTGCGCTTTTTGGAGGCAAATATGACCCCCTGCATACCCACAACAACATTAGCAATGGTCAAGAAGCAGTCACTGTGATGCTGATGATGTGCACACTCAGATGGAGCTGTGCTGAAGTGCATGCTGTACAATGCACCTGCACAGGAAATTATACACAGGCCCGCAATTTGCCTTGGAAGCCAATTGCATGTGATGCTTGCCATCACAGGCATCTGGCATCGTGGTGACACATGTACAAACTGCAGAAACCACACACTGTTATGCCAAAGTCAAATGAGAAGTGACAGTGAGGCACCTGTGTGAAGATGACAAGGTCAAGGGTGACAGTGCCAAGGCTGCCCAGGATCCAGGGGGCGCTGGAGCGCACCACAGCCCATGAGTATGCACGTATCAAGATCCCCAAGCCATAACAGACGTTCGCAGTGATGGCACAGGCAAACATAGCCAGGGACAAGCCTTCTGCTGATTGCCTGCTGTGGTTCTTCCAAATCTGCGAGAGGCGGGAGCCCAGGTAGAAGCCAGATGAGGACCAGCCAATGATCGTCCCAACTGTCCTGCAGCAGCAGGCACTCAAGTTCTGATTCATGCGCAATACGTATCTCACAAGAAGAGGCCTGCTGTCTGGCCTTCAAATTAGGGTGAAGCATACCTGAAACCTACCTGGCTGATGCGAGGGCAAAGACTGGCACAGGTTCAGATCAATCAGTGTATCTCATAACCTTTTTTGACCTTTACTTATGTACTCAACCCTACTGTCTGTGTAAGTGTTTGACATGCCAGCAGCAGAAGTGCGTACCCAATAATCTTGAGTGCAATGCTCAGGGGATGTACACTGCGTTCTTGCTTTGCATTCTTAACACGGGTGTTTGAAGTGTCCACATTGTCAAGCAGCTTGCTTGTTGAGCTTGCGTCAACAGTTTGCCAAATGCTGATCACTGGCCATGTGATGTCTGTGTTCTGTCGGCTGGAAACTTACAATTGGCTACTGGGTGCACTCTTTGGATCACTATCAATGCCAAGTAAGTATCATGTGCTTCCCAACATCAGAACAGGCTTGCAGCAAGCATGAGTGCCAAGGGGTGCACCTGACCCAGTCAGGCCGGCCAGCATTTCCTCCTCCACCTAGGGCCCCTTGTGACATTGCTGGCGCCAAAGCATCTACGGCCATTAGATGACGACTGCTGCCTGGGCCCATGATGCTGCCTTGCCACTGGTGATCAGGCAGCAGGCTGTGTTGCTGCATAGGCCACTGTGACTGTAACACCAGCATCACTGCTAAACATGCCAGTACCCTGCACGCCACCACAGCCTGCATATCAAGCCCAGGCACCAGCACAAGCTTTCTGATGGCTGTTCCAACTGGTTGCATGTGTCGTTTAGCAATGTCATTGTGCAGCTGCATAGACATGAGATGCTTCACAAGTTGCTTTGCCAAATAGCCTGATAGCCATACTTCAGCTGCAAGGCTGACACTTGTATGAACGGCTGAAGCCAGCAAGCAGCAGAGCTTCACAAGAACAGTCTGTTAGAAAATATTGGCAGGGCAGGCGCACCTGGGAGCTTTGCCAGAGCTCCTGCTGCTTGTGCTGCTCTGTTGAGGCAGCAAGATTGAGCCCCTCTCCTGCGATGTGTAATGAAGAGCACTCACTATGGGAGACCTTCAAATTTCACTTGACAAACAGGCAACTTGCTGCAACATACTTGTGGCTGACAGGATACGTCAATGCTATCTGCTTGATGTCATTTAATTGCAACATGAGTGGCAATGCTGCTTACCACCACAGGGATGTCTGCAATGCAGACTCTGCATGTGCCAAGATTTGTGCCTAAATCCTGATGCAGGTAACATTAGACATCATAACATTAGACATCTGTCATGGGACGCTGAGTACCTCATCAACAGATGCTGGTCGCCTAACAGCATGCCTGTACAAGGGGTCATCAGGGCTCAGCCGCTGCCGTGGTATGCTCAGTAGCCGTTCTCTGCGATGTTGTAGTGTCTGAAAGTAAATGTACTGCGTTATTAGGCAGGTGTCCGCAAAAATGAAATATCTGCAGTCATACAGCAATTTTGTGGTGACTTTGTTCATGGGCTGTGAGCAGTAAGCAAAAGCAGAGGCAGCTGGCGGGTCTTACGTAGCTGTATATGTTACAGTGGCAAGCTGATTGCCGGTCATCAAGCATCCTATAAGGTTGCAAGTGTCACCCTGCGCATATTATGTGACTTTAAAAAGAATTGGAGTATTGATACGTGTGCAGCAAGTTTATCATCACTGCAGCTATATGCTTACCAAAAGCCACTCTGCAAGAAACCAGGGACTGAGAGCGTCTGCTCGCTGACGTTTGATGTTCGTAATAAATTGGGGCACTTGTGCTACTATCCAACAGACTATTGAAGCCATGCCGAAGGTGAAACCAGCGAGATCACGCGCACTGCAACAGACAAACTCCATTTGTAGCGTTTCGGGCTCAAACAACGACCAAGCTCACACACACTCTCGTACTTGTAGATGCAGTCCTTGAAATAACGCTCGATGAACCAGTTTGCATCTCCGTGACAGTGGAAGTGGGGCATCGCCTCTGACTGTGACACTCGATCCACTTGTATAGATTACGAGATTGACATTCGATCGCAGCCTGCCGCAGCCCGAAGCGCGTATATGCCATGCGCCGGGCAAACACTATTTTTTCTGATCTTATGTCAGGCGTAGGTGAGAGCTACCCCGCAGGCAACAATAGCTAGAGCTTCAAGTACTGCAGCAGCTCAAGAGCATTCGCATTCCTACGCAGCGTGTTGTCAACGTTGTAACGGCAAGCTATTAGCTTAAACCAAACAGCAAAGTCAATTCCCGTTTACATTCACAACATCCAGGTGTGCATGCAACATTGAGGTTGTATCTGATTTGTTGTGTAGCCACCTCTTGCAGCTGCTAATTATCACCTTTGCATTCGTCATGTCTTGTTTGCAACGTTCGGCGCGTGTCCAAGGTAGCCTGCAAACACTTCAGTGATTGATCACCTTAGGCATGCCAACCACCACCTCACCCTGCTCGCTGACTCCTAGACATGTCTGTTGGCAAGCTCATGTGTGTCAGCAGCGCCGGCAACAACACCAAACCATACCATCAACCTTCGGCAGAAATCCACTGAAACAACAGCGTGCTTGTTCACGTAGACAGGCTTTCAGTGCTGCTTCTAATGCAAGTATGACCGAGGTCAGTACTCCGCACAGCGGCTATCACTACAATGGAGCCAAGCGACGCTTTTTTGAAGGGTGGTATTTTAAGGTCAGTGTGCTGAGATACGAGCCATACTTTTGGCTGTCACACATACCAAAGTACACATCAAAGCACTGAAACTGTTGTGCCTCATTGCAATGCTTTCTCAGGTGACTTTGCCAGGAGAAGGGCAGAGCTTTGCTTGGATGTACAGCATAGAGGATCCAGCAGGCGACAGCAAATTCCGTGGCTGTGGAGCGCAGGTCAGCAACTGTGCATCAGTACTTGTTCTTGTTCTGATATTATTGCTGCAGTTTTGCCATGCCTATGCTGAGACAAGGCATGGTCAGACTCACTAGTAAGCATGGACCGAGTTTACTGGCTGCAGGTGATGGGGCCAGACAAAGCCTACTTGGTGCAGCACACAGATAATACTCGCATCTTTTGGGCAGACAGACATGAACTTGTGCTGGGTGCCTGTTTCAAAGGCAAGACAGGCGCTGTACCTAGAGAGCTGCTGGATGGGGTGAGGATACCATGGCATCCATTTTTTTGTCTTCTGCACCCTTTTGTAGCATGGCTACCAAGGTCGAGTTGCTGCAGGACAGGTTTACAAGGACAGTAGAGCAAGGCTACCAAGCAGCCCTGACTTGGCATCAAGGTTTGGCCCATGCTGCTAGTCCATATGTTGTCTTCAACCAATCAGCTGTTGCTACACACTCAATCGACCAAAGCATCATGAAGACATCATCAGCCAACAACATGGTGGCCATCGGGATTGATCAATCAGGCAAGACAGAGTTGCGCAGCAGGATATCAGGATGGCTTTGTGATGAATGCAGGCTCTCTAGAGTCTGATGACTCCAGTGCAGCTGGAAATTTGCCACCAACAGTGAAGTCTGTCAAGTGGGCTTACAGCACACGGCCAATTTATGGGTGGGGCGACACAGGGGCAGACCAGAAATCCACAGCAGGCTGGCTGGCTGCCATGCCGGTCTTTGAGCCTCACTGGCAGGTATGCTTCCTTCCTGTAACAACCTCCAGTATGACAGCCTTTCATTGGTGATGTTCCAACATCTGTTGGCATACAATCATGGTTGTGAATTACAAAACGGTGTTTGCAGACTTTATTGCGCCATGCTAGCTGGATGTGAGGGGGACAGGCTGCGGTTGCATCGTGTGTGGATGTGTCATACCAGTCTGTATCATAAGCAAACAAGTGTGTGGGCAGCTGTGTACCCTTAGCTCTTGTCTGCACTGCAGGTCTTGATGGCGCATGGCCTGTCCACTGGTTGGATAGAGTGTGACGGCAAGCGCTACGACTTCCATGATGCACCATCGTACTCCGAGAAGAACTGGGGCGGCAGGTTTCCTAGCAAGTGGTGGTGGGTGGTCTGCAACACTTTTGATAACCCAGATGTGGCGCTCACCGCAGTTGGTAAGCTATGAAGGTGTGAGACGCTGCTAGATGACATGCCCCAGCAGCTCATTGCATGGCTATACCTGCATCCAGCAGGTCATATAAGGGCACTGTCACCAAGCAAAGGCATTTTTGAAAATTTTGGCTGCAGTCAAATTCGGCTGAGCATAGTCCAAGTGTCTGGTGCATTTGGCTTATGATGTTGCTGGCTCAGCGTTGCTGTTTAGGATTCTGCTGTGCTGGCTCAGCATTGCTGTTTAGGATCCTGCCGTGCGCTGCTGCTGACAAGTGACACTTTGCACAGAGTCACAAACCTCCTTCGGTTGTGCCGCAGGGGCTCGGCGTGGTATTTTGAACATCCCCGGCGTAGAAGAAGATGTTGGGTTGATTGGCATCCACTGGCAGGGCAAGTTCATTGAGCTTGTCCCCTGGAATGCTGCAGTCAGCTGGGAGATAGCGCCATGGGGCCAATGGAAGGCGAGGCCCACTATGACTATTGAAGCCTTGTTCACCAGCATCTTGTATGTCTGCATGCGAATCTTCATATCAAGCTGGCTTTTGCATGTGCTGCATGCGTTTGCTGAACCACATCCAGCTGTTTGTCTGTGCCACTCAAGCCTGTGCCTTGTGACTTGCAGGCCTGGGCAAAGGGTGAGTTGTACGAAGCTTGCGTAGAAGCCACAGCTGGTCCTGATGATGGCACTGTTTTGAGGGCCCCCACAGAGAAGCAAGGACTCATCCCCCTTTGCCAAGACACCTTCCTTGGCAAGGTAGCACTGCACAACAACTGCGCATACCTTTGCATCATGCGCCATCCCAGGTTGCATCACCTCATGCAGAGCATGATCACATGCAGGCTGATCTGTTACATGGGTTGTGGCAGCTTGTTGACTTTCCTGAGACATCAACTTGTGTCAGGTCAGCTCATCAGGTGCTGCAGTATCTTTGACACAGCGCTGTCCTTCCAGTCGTGTGGACTGCAACCTCACCCTGTAAATTTGTCGGTTCCCAAAAGCATGAAACCTTGATGTTCAAGGCATTTCGTTCATCATACAGCCTGCTTCATGTAACATCTTGACTTGACAGATCTCTTGTCTAGCATTTACAGCTTATGTGCAGGTAAGGCTTCAGCTGTGGCGGCTAGACAAGCATGGCCAGCGTGAAGGTGGCCCTGTGCTTGACACCAGCTCTACCAGTGGGGCTCTGGAGACAGGAGGCGGTCCCTGGCCAGCCACTTGGACAGCTGAAGCTAAGATGCAACAGCCGCTGAAATCCATAGTGCAAATACCAATTGATGTCAGAGGCATTGCTGAAGCTCTCCCTGGGGATCTGCTCCCGCCAGGACTGTAATTGCGCGAGGACAAGACAATAGCATGAGGCTCAATCTTGAGAAAGACTTTGATCCTTGCAGTTGCCTCTCAGAGTCCTGAAAATCTGCGCTGGCTGTTGACTACAAACTGGAAATGGTGTTGGGAGATTCAGGCTGCAGAGACCGAGTGGTTCCTTGATAGATTGGATCTCAAATACACTCTCCTAGGGATGCACTGGTCTGCAAAGCCTGGGAAATGCCTGGATCTGAAGGACTGAGTGCTTGTAGCACAGGTTCTGTGGACACAGCTTCTGCAGGGTGACACATCGCTGTCTTGGTGTTTTTACATTCAGCATAATGCTGATTGCTGTCACGGTGACTTTAGGCATGCCAAAAGCGTGCAAAACTTGATTTCAATCAGAAGTGAGGAGTAGAGCTGCCATTTCCCTCGTCTTCTTTGTGCGTGTTGCTGCTGCCCAGAATCTTGTTCCTATGGGGTTAGCTACTCCACTTGTCAGTCACCTCTTTGTGCCCCTCTGTGAAGCCCATTACCACTTGCAGGTAGGCTTGCAGCTCATTTGCCCCTTGAAAAGCCGGCGCTTGTGCTTCCCTGATCATTTGCTTCACCAGGCTAAAAGACGTTTGCGCATTCAGAGAAGTTGCTGAAGCAACCTGACTGGCTTTCGCTGTGAAGACAGGCACTGCAGCAAGGATGACTTATCCTCGATGTCAGAAAGTTTGAGGGAGGTCAGCTAGAAAGCTTTTCATGCAGTGCAAGCACCACTACAAAGACAGATCTTTGCTTTGGTGCCTTAAGTTTGGGTCAGGGCTCAAAGCTGTGCACTGCAATGGTTGCAAAGTTTTCTGACACAGACTTGCGTCAGCGCAGTAACGGACAAACTCAGTCTTTGTGCCATGATATATTTCTGACCTGCGCAAATGTTCACATCCTGCCCCCCCTGATTGGCAAAGCAAACTGAGAGGTGGCCTGCAAGATATGGGCACTGTGACTGACATGGCCAAATTGCTCTTGCTGCTGCTGCCGCTGCAAAGCCTCGCAGAAGCGAGCAGAGAAAACAGTTGAGCTTGGTTGTATGCCAGCCCAGCTAGGCTGATCTGTACCACAACATGATCCACGCATTTGTCAGGCTCTGCAAACCAGTGTATCCTTTCGGGAATTCGGTCATCGGATTCATACCACTCAGGAAGGACAAACGACACACGTACGCATGGACACTCGTTCGGGGTTTAGTTTGGAATCTGGCCCGGGATTGGGATTCCGAGCTGGATTCCGGTGTGCACGAGCTCTGTTCTCTGAGCAGTGGCATGCTTGCGGACACGGCCGACATCCCGCCGGTGCTTCTGGCTGTGTTTTATTCCTGTGTCACTGCATGATGGGCTTCCGCAGCGCTCTTGCCTCTGGCTTTCGGAAGGTCAAAGGTGCCGTTTTCGAGAGACCGTCGAATAATAGAACAGTCTTCAAGGTAACCCGCACGTGTTCTGATGTGCATGCCGTACAGTCTACCGCGCTATATGATTAGGTGAATTAGTGATGCGTACGGTGTGTAGCAAAATATACGCATTTCGCTGCCACGGCATCTTTCAGTAATCTGGATAAAGTGTGATGTTGAACTGCTCGCTATGCAGGTGAACTTTGGGACTCGCCGGAAGTCCAAGCATCAGTCTGCCTTGACTACAAGACGCTCTCCATCCTTTGCAAGCGCTTTGGATGACAGCTTCTGTGAGGAGGCTTCAAGAATGGCTCACTATGCTGCTGGTCTGCCAATAGACGACCAGGACGAGAACCTTCCGCTCATCCAGGCAACGATGGTAGGTCACGTTCTCGAAATTATTTGAAGTCACCTGACTGCTTTGTCTGTAATGGTGATATACGGCTGCTTACCGTGAAGGAGCACTCTTTTGGCCCAGCACTGCAGTTGAGGTTGTACTGAAACAGTGACTGCATGCAGGAACAAGAGCAGACAGTTCAAGGGATCTATGGCAGAATGGTCGCTGTCTTGCATGAGGGTGAGTCAGCTCAGGTGGATCTGGCAGAGTTCAGCGCAGCTCTGCAGCACGCAGCAAATGCAGACGTGCTTGGTGTGTGGCCTTTCAGGGGCAGCTCTGGCTTCAACACAAACATTGTCAGCTGCAAGTACAACATGGGTGACCTCATCCATGCAGCCTGTGCCACGCAGCAACTAGTCAACCTTCTTCCTCACTTGGAGGTTGTGCTCCAGACTGCAAGGATGATCCCTGTGGCCAAGTCACCATGCCTTGAGGACACACTAGTGCTCCTAGCTGAGGCTCACGCTCTCCCAAATGCCTGTGCACAAGTCAAGCGCAGCATTAGCAGAATCATGAACCAGTGGGGGCTCATGCCGATACCTGTGGAGAATGACATTGTTGTGTGGAGCGATGAGCCCCAGCCAGCAAGAGTTGGCAGCGACAACCGGGATGTGATTTTGATGGGTGTTGGTCAGCTGACTCAGCAGCGCCTATACACTTCTGATGTTTCACCTGCTGCAGCTGTACAGCAGTCATCATACTCACCAACCTTGAGTCAGACTTCCCTCTCAGCATCTCCTGAGGCAATCAACCCTGTAGAGCCTGCATACAATGCGCCTCAGGTTTGTATTTCCTCCTGTGCTTACTGGACAATGCATATGTGACTTGGATTGCCGTACTGTGCTGCCTGCTTCTATCACGACTGTGCATGTGAAGTTGCATTTGTGCCACTGGTGTTATGCTGTGATGCTGAACCAGATATGACTGTGAACACGGCTCTGGCAGCAGCAGTGGTGAACTGTCAGAGTTGAGCAATGTGCAAGCAGGTTGCTCAATGCTTTGCCTATCATGCAGGAGAATGCTGCTGATGAGTTTATCACCAGGGCTGAAGCAGAGAAGGCTGTGGCTGAAGCTGTGGCAGCAGCTGTCCGCAAGGAGAGAGAAGACGCCGACAAAATGATCAAGGTGCTGACCCACCGGCCCAATGACAAGTGGATGGTGAGGAACTACTGCCGTCGTCACACCAACTTCTTCCACCATGACTTCAATGCTGAGATGCTGAAGAAGAGGCAACAGAAGCTGGAGGCACAAGAAGCAAGCACGCAGTCGTCCAATGATGTTGACGTCTGTGTCTTCAGCTCTATTCTGGCAACTGTAGATGATGCAGATGATGGATACATCTGAGCAAGAGTTGCCTGTCTGATCTCATCTGTCACGAACATTTTTGCTGCAGCTGGCAGTTCTTATTGACACAGTAGTATGAGTGTGCCTAGATTCAATAGTTGTCAATTTTTGTCCAAAGCCATATGTCAAAGACCCTAAGTCAGAGTTGCTGCTGCCAGCCTGTTATGTGCAGGTAGCGTGAACTGTAGTGTTTGCTTGCATGCATATGCTGATTTGTGAGTATAGTGCAATCACCTGGATAAAGGTCAGATCCAATTGAAGGAGTTTATCATTCCTCAGAGTATGGGAAGGCAGCTTTTTATTCCTTTTTTCTTTGAACCTATTGCAATGATTCAACTGTTTGTTGGAACTCAAATGTAGGCTGCATTTTGCCATACACTGAGCACTAGGAAGGTAATTCGGGCATCAGTCACCCCTTTTGAGATGCACTTAGCATGATAGTCTCAAGAAAATGTTCGCAAACTGCATGGAGTAACTGTCAGGTGCATTGTGACTACATTGCTGCTACATAATCAGTTTACTCTGATCGTACTCCTGAGATCAGAAAGGCCAAAGACAAGGGCTGGAGATCTCTTCTAGTGCCAATACATGTTCAGCACTGCTGGCGCATTGCATTGCTGAAGTAATGAGGCACATGCGCACATGGACGTGAAATTCACATGTCATGATATTCAGAAAAGTTCAACTCATATAAACATGAATTTCAAGGCGTAGACTATGTACAATAAGGGTGGTCTATAGCCTTAACTAACAGGTGAGTACAGTCCAGTTGCAGAAAGGCAAAGACGGGTTTGAGCATGGTGTTTTTGTGATATTGCATGGGAAAGTGATGAGTGGCAGCTCAAAGAACCATGTCTGACCTTTCCTTGATAGAATGGGGTTCAGATGCATGCCTGACCATGCGTGACCCTGTTGCAAATGTGATTCTGTTGCACTGCTTCACTGTGCATTCACCAGCCCTGCACAGACTGAGGACTCAAGCACATCCAAACAGCCGGCAAGAGCAGCTTCAGCGCGCCGGTCACGAGCCTGTTTGCCTTGTGCCTGGTTCTGTGGACGAGTACCCGCATGTGCCTGATTGCATTCTT
>JAABUK010010369.1_pt1 | contig 12444 bp, 3 predicted proteins | sample 5559141 | NCBI WGS metagenome assembly JAABUK01 (sample SAMN10711869, study PRJNA513367) | rock metagenome | isolation source: Antarctica rocks | place: Antarctica: Victoria Land, Pudding Butte nord | collected 2016-01-03
TATACTTTTGAAATAAAAATTAGTATTATAAATATTAAATTTTTAGAAAAAATATAAATTCATAAATTTAAAATTAATATTAATAAAAATTATATATAATTAATATAATTATTAACGAGAGAGACTATATCTAATATAATTATAATTTCTAAATATAATAATTATTAAAAGACTTCTATATATCGTTACTTTAATATATAGAAATTAATATAAAATAGTATAAATAATATTGAATTAATTTTATATAAATTAAGAATATATACTTTATACTCTTATTATAAACTTTCCTAAATATCGAATTAGTATTATATATAAGAATAATATAACCGAGAATATATATATAGTCTAATTAGGATTTAAAATTATTCTATTAAATATCTTAATAAATAAGTAGTTTTTATAATAAATTATAGACTTTGAAACTTCGCTCTATAAATAATAGAATATTATAATATTATTAAGAATACTCTTTAATTTTTCGTATAGAGAACGAAAGATATAATTAGTAATCGAATTATAATTTAAATTATAAAGAGTAAATAATTTCTATTAAATTCTATATTCTTTTAGAAATGTCCGAGTTTTATAATTAATATAAATATATTTATTATCGATATTAAATCGTTTTATTAAATAATTCTAGATCGATATTTAATTAATATAATAGTTAGTAAGTACTAGTATATCGAATTATTATTTTAACAAATTAATATTTTTAAATAATACTATATTAATGTATTTTTTAGTTTTCTATTCAATTTTCCTAATCTCTACGATTTTAGAATATATTAATATATTCTTTATCGCCTCTCGTTTTATATAGTCTTAATAACGAGATTAATAAAACGGTTCTTAATCAATTTTTATATTATATATAATTTATATAATTAATAAACTAGAATTAATTTTTAGATATAATTTATCTTTTTAATATTAATTTCTTTATTTATAATAACTAGGTTCTTTATAATTTATATATATAAATATATTAAATATTAATATTATTTATTCCAAAAATACTACTTTATTAGAAAAACTTATATAGATTTTAATATATATAATATCTTCGAATACTTTTAGTCTATTAATCGATTAGTATTAATATACGTATTAAATAATATTTTCTTATCGTTAAAGTTTATAATATTAGTATAATTAATAATAATAGTCGCTAAATATCTCTTTTATCTAAAAATAACGGTTTAGAATAAGTTATAATCTATATTAAATATATATAATATATTAATAGAGATAACTTAACCTAGTTTATTATTAATAATTATTAGATAATATAGAATCCCGTTTATTTTATACGAAGGCGTTATTTATTAATATTATTTAGAGAATTATTATACGATTTATTAAAGATAAATATAATTATATCCTATAGTATATATATATTAGAGATAGTATTTATATAGACTACGTCTTCTTTAATACGATATTAGTATTAATAAATTCTTATTTAATTATAAATAATTTAATTTATATATCCCTAGAACTATTATTATTATTATTATCCTAATTTTATATTATAATCTTGTTCGAATTTTTATACCCAAATTTTAACTTTATAAAATATTCTTTATCTATATAATTTCTAATCTTTAGAGCGTAAATAGTAATTAAATAAAAAATATTTCTTTTTATAAAAACGACCGAAATAGTAGTAACTTTCTTTATTCTTATTATTCTTATTATTCTTATTATTTTTATTATTCTTATTATTCTTATTATTTTTATTAATAATAGTAAACTTCTCCCTTTATTAGTTTTATTTTATTTACTAAATTAAATTATAAAAAAATATTAATCTCTTCTTTATTTCTAATTATCCGATTATATTAACTAAAATAACGATTATATTAATTAAAAATAACGATTATATTATTAATATTAGAGTTTTACTTTCTTTTAATATTTCGAATTATATTATATAATAAAAGAGCTAGACTCTCCTCTTAATTTATACGAAAATATATATATAATATCTACTCGTATATTATTATATTTATTCTAAATAAAATTTTATTTATTATTTTAATTATTAAAATATAAACCTCGATAATAATATATTTAAATAAGTTAGTTATTAGAATTAAAAATTCTTTTTTATTTTTAAAATCGAGATTATTTTCGTTATATATTTTGATAAATCTAGTTTATTAATTATATATTAATTTAGTTCTTTTTATTTACTTTTATAATTCCGCTTTAATATTAAATACTATTTAAATTATAGTTTTAGTAATCTTTTTACCCTAAATTTATACTTTTTTTTTTTTTTTAGTTATTTATTAAAGTCCTCTTTTTTATTTTTTATAAAGATTTTTATTATCTAAATAATTAGTGAATTATTCAAATTACGTAGTTCTAATTATTTAATAAATCGATACTCTAGATCTAATATTATTTGATTAATATTATCGAGGACGTATTTATTTGTTATATCGTATTTAAATAGAAGTTTTTTCTTAAATTTATTTAGTTTCTTAATCCTATAAATTCAATAATTAGTTATAATTACTAGTATTACTATTTAAATTAAAATCTAAATATAGAGTAAGAGATAATTTATCGAGATAAATTAAGATTATTATATATACGATTTAATTACCTCTTTAAACGTATTTATTAAGAAATATATTATTAAGCGAAGAGTTAACATTTTATCGAAAAAGACGAGAAAAGCGCGTAGATTTATTTAGTCTATATACTAGCCCCGAAGATTATTTTAATATTTACTTTTATCTAAGATTACTAAATACGTATTTAATATTTCGAATAATTTCGAAATATTTTATATAAATCCGAATAAGCTAGTTTAAATAATATCGATATAGAAAATTATATAGTAAATTATATAGTCTATAATACTACGCTATTTTTAAAAGGGTATTTCTCGTATATATAATTTTCGTAAATCGATTAGATTTAAAATTTAAATTATATAATTTAATTATAGCGCGTTATATAATCTTAGCGAGTTACTCGACGTTAAAAGAAAACTACAAATATAAAATCTTAAATTCGAAGTTAGTGTTTTTAGATTTTTTATTATTTTTTTTCTAGATTTTTATTTTATTTTATTCTACTTTTATTTAATAGAATATATATTTAATATTTTAAATCTTTTTATATAAACTCCTATTTATTAATATAATAAATACTAAACCCGAGTTTATTACTCTTTAGAATATATATTTATTAAATAAATAATAATTAAAATTAAATATTTATTTATTTATTTATAGAGCTAGTATTATTAAATATTTCTATATAGAGTTAAATACTAAAGCTATTTAAACTAGATATAATATAGATTCTATCTAAATATTACTATAATTAAATAATATATTTATATAAGAGAGAGTTTCGAATAAAAAAAAGATTATATAATTTATTACTTTATATAACTATATTTATTATTATTATTAATATATAGTTATATTATATAGAAGAAGAGTTTGAATAGAATAAGAATTATATAATTTATTATATAATTATTTAGTCGATTTGAAACTAGCTCCGCGCTGAAATAATTTTAATTTCGAAAATATTACTAAATTAATTTCCTAGTTATTCGAAGAATATTAAGATTTTTATATATTTAAAACTCTAGCTCTTTACTATTAATAATCTCGTTATAATAAATATATATATTCTTTTTATATTAAATTTAGAGTTATAATCAATATTTAATTATATTATCGCTAGATCTCTTTATTATTTTATCTCGTTAACGCGATTTTAATATTTAATTTTATAACTCTATATTAAATTTTAAAATACTATAAACTTATTTAGAATTTAGTTAGTAATTAAATATATATACTATTTATTTACTTCTATATATAGATATTTTTTGTATTATTACTAATTATATATTAATATATTAACGCGGATATTAATATTTTTCTTCTAAAAGAAGTAAATTATTATAGTATAAACTCTAATATATATTACTAAAATAGAAAATTATTTATTTTAAATTTATAGCCTATTTTAGAACTAGCGCCTTAATTTGACTTTAATATATTAAGATTAAATTCTTAATAAAATAATTTATATACTTTATATTATATATTATTATATTAACTCTTTATTAGAATGAATTTAAATAAATTGAAATTATTAATTATAACGAGACGTATTTAGAAATATTAATATTATAATTTAAGAAATTATTATTAATATTTAGAGTAAAATATAATCGAGAAATATAGAATTATATTCTTGAAGACTAGATTCAATAGAATAATATATATAGAATAGATCTATAATTTCTAGAAAGATAATGATATTTATTTATTTAAGAAAACTCGATATAGTTTTAAATAAATACCTCGTGAATAGTCTTCGATTTATGAAAATTTATTTAATTTATCGATTTTATATAAATTACAAAGATCTATTTAATATTCTTTTATAAAAATATATTTATAATTACATTCTATATTAATAGTCTTTTTATTCGAACTTTAATAATAATAATTATAAATAAACTAAAAGAATAACTTAATACGCGATTTCGTATCTAATATTTAAACGAGATATCGTATTATCTAGATACGAGGTCATGATTTAAAGTATTGGAAATATATTAATAGGCGATTATAAATATCGCTTTTTACTACTAGCGCGTAGGCTTTAAAAAAAATCGCCTATTTATAAAGTAATTATATTATAATCCCGGTTTATTATCTATAGAAGTTATTTCTATCGTTATACTCTATAACTTAGTTATAACGACGCTACTAGTTATTAATAAACGGGTTAATATTATTTTCTATACTAAGATTTTCTTATCCTTTTAACTATATTATTCCTAACGCCTCTTTCCCTTTAATAAATAGCCGGCGCGCTATTATACGGTTCTTTATAAAGTTCTAAATATATTTAATAAAATTTAAATTAAGGCTATTACCGGGCTAGTCTAAAAAATTAATATAGTATTAAATAAATAGCGGTTTCTATTACTACGACGTATAATTACTAGTATCGTTTTATATAAAGTATACCGGCCGGTTTAAATTAAGCGTAATAAAGCGGTAATATACTAGTAGTAGGAGTAGTTCTAGAATATATTTCTAGTACCGGTACTAGTTAATTCTACCCCATTTTAAGCGTCTATAGGGTGAAAAGTTAAAATATCTAGGGTAGGATAAAACCCGGTTATATATAGCCCTCTCGCCGAGAAGAATCGTAACTCTTTTTATATATATAGTTTTTTCCGCCTATTTTCGTAGTATATCCGTAGCTACTAGCTAGAGAATAAATACGTTTTTTAATTTTAATTCTTCCGGTTAATAGATATAGTATAGATTTTTCTAATTCCAAGTAATTACCCCCTAAAATATAAACGTTATAAATCCGGAAAATGATTTTTCTAAGTACGTAGGCTCCTACTCTTTATTCTTTAATTAGGTAATATATATTTTACCTCGATTCTCGCTTAATTTAATTAACGTCTCGTCGATATAGATAACTAAATCCTAGCCGAGAATAAATCCCCAGTATATATAATCTAGATATTAACTATAGTGTTTCTCCCGTATCTTTAGTATAAGATTAGGTTTTAAATACGGAGAATATCTACCTAATCCCGCCTCTTAAAAGGCCTTCTTTATTGTTTTTCGTAATATTTTAACGCGTACCTTACGGGCTACCGCTACTTATAATTTCTAGCGGTATATATAACTAGATATAACTAACTACGTTATACGGTCGATTTCTTTTTAATATAATAATAGAGGCCGGCCGGACCGTGTACTAGTTATTAAATTATAGGTATAAATAGAGTTATCGTTATAGATTTTAGCCTATTTAGTTAAATGATATATATTATTCGTAATTAAAATAGTTACGACCCCGGTACGCGTTTAAATAACCTTAAAAAGTACTCTTTTAATATTCCGGGTATAGGTAATTACTCCCCGTATAACTAGGTTTATTTCCCGGCGTCGTTTCTATATAGATATAACTTAATAAGTAGTTATTTATATATAAATAGTTATTACTATAAGATTTTATAGTAGGGCTAAATAAACTTAGTATTTCCAATACTTTAAATTATGACCTCGTATAAGAATTAAACGAAATCGTTGAAACCGCGAGATTGATAAATTTATCTAGTTATATTAATAAAAACGTAATTAAATTAGATTTAAAATATTATAAAAGATAGAAGATTTCTATAAATTCGTTAATTTAACTAAAAGTGATATTTAACGACTACGTCGCACGTAGAGAAGATTTAGAAAAATATAGAAAATTTATTAATTATATAAAATATATTATTATTATAATTTGTCTACATATTTTATATATAATTAGTTTTTATAATCGTTATTCAAATATCTTAATTTCTATATATAATATTATCTCAAAAAAACTATTAATTATTTAATTAAGTTAATTAAAGTAGGATTATATTATTATTTTAAAAAAGAAATTAAAGGGTTTAATTATCGATTTTTTAAATTCGCTTTAAAGAAATTATCTAGATACTAAATATTAAAAAACTATTACTCGGTTAATAATAGAGATCGAATATATTAATAAATTTAATATTATTATAAATATAAAACTCCTAATATTATTATTAATAAAAATAAAATATAAATTAGTAAATTTAAAACGATTTAATTATAGTTAATAAATAAAAAGTTATTAATTTTATTAATTACTCTATTACTAAATATTTGAAGTTTAATTATTATATCTTTCGCGAAATAATTACTAAAATAAGTATATTTTGAATTAGATATATATTAACGAGAATGATAATTATAAATTAATTAATAAAATTTCTAAATTATATTAAAATATAGTCTTTAATATTATAATAAAATTCATATATAAGTAGTTTTATAATTTTAGTACTATTATCGTTATAATATTATTAATAATTAAATAATTAATAGAAATATTAAATTACTATTATTATTCCTCGTTAATTTAACTTTTTCAACGAGTTTTAATTTAGAGCGAGAATAATTTCTAAAATATTATATAAATTTTATTCTTTTATAATTACTATAATTTAATAAATTATATTAATATATAAATAAAATAACTCTACTATCGTTAATAATATCTATTTCGAAAAAATTAATATATAGTATAAATCTACATTATATATCAATTTCCTCTATTAATTATTATTCTCTCTAACTCGTTTATTAAATCTCTTTATATTTAACTAAATTACGATTTACTTTATATATATTAATAAATCCAGAAACCTAGATTTCTAAATATTTTATACTAAAAGTAGGTAAAATACTAGAAATACGTATCTATTTATATCTCGTATTCTAAATATATTATATACTAATTAAATAATAATTCTATAGTAATTTTATAACTTTTTTTTTTGATTTTAACTTTTTATAGTATCTAGACTAGGGCCCCTATATAGGAATATAATTATTTACTAAATTTATTTTAGTTTATATATTAAAATTTTTAATTAAATTAAAAGAATATTATTTTATAAAGTTATAAAACGATTTTTAGAATTAAATTTAACTCTTTTATATAGACTTTAACTCTAACTTTATAATATTAAATCTAAGATTTACTAATATTATAAAATACGTAGAATATATTAATTAAATAATGAGAAAATAGAATTATTTTTTCGAATTTACTAATATAGTTAATATAAAGATAGAGTCTTTTTTGTATTTATAGTAAAATACTAACGAGCCTGAAGACGACCTCTATTAAATCAATTTTAAATAATAAACTATCGTGAATTTATTACAATATCTCAGATTATCGATAGGGTTTATTTATATAGTTATAGAATTTAAATAAACTCGATCGTTTCCTCGACTACTAATTATTAGTATGAAAACAACGGTAGATATTATACTTATTACGACGGAGATATATATCTAGTCGTAGATATATAGATATATTTTTGTAAAATTTATAGTATATTATCTTTTTAATAATGAGGTTAACTTTGGATTTTTATCGACTAAATTTACTAAAGCTGACGAGAGTACTATTTATCTCTAATATTAGATCTGGCGCTCGACACTTAAAGATCACCTCTGCGTTACCCCGATCTCTCTATCGGCGAAAGATATCCTTAATATTAGGACCGGTACTAGGATCTGGGCCATAGAGTTTGTTAACGAGTATCCAAATATAGATATTCTTAGTACCGACCTCTCTCCAATACAGTCAAGCTGGGTCCCTCCAAACTACCGTTTTAAGATTGACGATACAGAAGAGACTTGGTAATTTGGGTTCGACCTCATTCTTGGGCGCATGCTCTTTATGGGAATACACAAATGCCAAAGGAGGCACAATTTCCTCTACGCTGCGCCGATGACACACTCGCGAGAGCCAAGTCTGCCTATCACGTGTGGAACGACGGTATCATGGAAGGAGCTCGTTTGGCGGGTATCAATCCGTGCGCTAGTATCTCGTTTGCGGATCAAATGAAAAACGCAGGCTTTATCAACGTTAAAGAAGAAGGGGCCCTGTGGGCGATCGGTCCATGGCCGAAAGGCCAAAGGAGAAGCAGATCGGTCGATACACTCAGACAAACCTATTACAAGGCTTGCAGGGCATTGGCATAGCATTCTTCACGAGGCATCTATATTGGTCGAGAGAAGCAGTGGAGCTGTCGTGAGAGGAAGTACCGAAAGAGCTTAAAGACGTAAACAATCATCTCTTTATCCAAGCGTGAGTTTTTCCGCTCTACATGTTCACGCTGCCGTACAACAAGGGGGAAATTATGGCTCATACTGTATATATAGGACGACACATTTTGGCCAAAGGCCAATGGAGGCTGGGCTTGAGTGACAGGGTGTTAGGCTGGCCTATCTGCGAAGCGGGAGACTACTCGTGAATCATAAAGGTAAAGCAGGAGACTCCCTGTACTCTCTTGCACTAGCTAGTCCATAGGGCGCTTAAAGCGTGCGAGAAAACGGCGAAATAGTGTTTTTTTTGGTATTCTGGGTTATCTGCGCGGAGGTTACAGAGACTGTTGGGCATGGCTAAATACGTGGATATAGTGAAAATATTTGAGAGTATTGGAGAGGTGTCAAAGGTAGACTATGGATAGGCTAATTCCGTTGGTTCGTTTGTTAATCATAAATTGATTGTTTAGGATTCTATGGAGTTGCAAGCTGGTAAGTGGACAGTGAAGACGCTAGTATAAATCAAGGATGAGGTTTAGCGTTTCGTGATAACATGCCCACAGAGAGCGAAAAAGGTCAACGTCCTCGCTGAGAGCGACAGCAACGCCATAGGATGGCGCAATTATGTATCCGAAAGTGTCACTAAGCTGACCAACTAGGGGAGTAAGCAATAGCTATTCATCCTATCAGGGATCGCGCCGTTGGGCGGCTATGACGGCTGATACTACGGAAGCGGCTCTTTATAAGCAATAAAGCGTTATACCCCTAGATATATCAAGAGAAGATAGTGAGGTGTCTCAGCCACAAGCATTTTCAGTGAGTAGGACATATGAGTAGAGTCATTGAGTCTTGCAGTGTTAAAAGCTACTGCCGGTTTTAGATATATTCCTTCGCCTAGCTTGCTACGCTGTAATAGTTCCCTATAAGACTCTCTTTCCTGGAATTGCATGAGTCCTGCCTCTCGGGCTAGTTAAGCGCGAACAAAACAGACAATATAACTAAAATACCCTGAATAAGCTGCTCTAGCTGGCGCTACGCTAGCACGCGCCTTTTTTTCTGACATGGAGACCGGAGTCCTCAGTAAAAGGAGCGGTCTGGAGGCTACTACAAGAAGCTACTAAATTTGCTATAATTCCTAACGGAACATGGTCGGGTCATCCTTGATGTTACACGCGTTACAACGGGATAACTACCCATTTTACGTGCGAGTTTTCGACTCTGCCTGTGCCACCTTGAGCACTGCGGGAGAAAACCAGGACGTGATACTGGGCCACTACTGGGGAAAATGGGCTACTCTATTCCTCGAGCCATACGGACGCAATGACTCAGATGATCCACGCGAGAGGACTTTGACCTAGACCTCTCATGTGAACGAACGCCCAACAGATATGCCTCTCGTTAAGCAAACCAAAGTCGAGTATAGCGTTCAAAATCATGGACGCCACTTACCCTAGCCGTAGTAGAATTTGGTATCGAGAGAGACTCTCAAGCTCAATAAAAGCAGAACGCTAGTTGGAGAGGACGGCTTTAATATGTATGTAGGTAGAAGCCAACTTCGCTCGGACCTTCAAGATCGTATCAGCTCGAGCAATTCTTTCGACTTCTGTATAACTGACCAATTCTCTTCCGTGGCATTTAGATAGAGAAGAAGCATTGAGCGATTTGCTGGAGCCGAAAAGCATTCAGACGACCTGATATGCTCCAGAAACACCAGCTGATGGTTTCACGTATCCTTGCTTAGAGTTTGTGTAGATTTGATCAATAGCGCTATCATTCTTCGCAACGTTGTAGGATGTCGTCCGGGGCCTTGCATGAGGTCTCTTCCTCCTCCAGTCACCCTCAGAACGTCGCAGGATATACTCAAAATCGCCCTACTATATTATATAAGATCGTCTGCTGCATTACATATTATAAGATCTGACCTTTCGTAATGTTGCAGGACGTCGTAAGGTGCCTGGGTCAAGATCTTACTTGTCCTATCCTTAATTTTGCTTTACGTATAAATGCTCCGCGTCTTCCTTACTTTTCCTTCTATCATATCTACAATCGTGACAGTACATCTACGTATGACCGACGATTACAAAACTAGCAGAATGGGCGTAGTACCAAACAACCCGTGCACAACGAAGGAGTGCGGTACTACAAGCCCTCTGCCCTCATAACATACTCATCGATTCAATCTTACTACGCTCTACCGTTGGGTGCCATAAACGCGCAAGCTGCTGGCATCGATCATGGACAGCTACCTTAACAGAGCCTGCCTGAGTCTCTATCTTGAGCTTAGGGCTGAGGCGAAGCTTCTGTCTGTCCCAGCAACGGTTTTGATTCGTTCAAGATCGACGGTGTATTTCAGCACGTACTGTGAGCTCTCCAGTGTACACTTCCTACCAACGTCAAGCTAATTACCTTCTTCAGGCTAAGAAACTACCATCTATCGAGCTCAAAAGCATATCATCATAAGACTTGCAGATGGATGTCTGGCAGAGACTCATTGCCGCTCACCTACAGCGTGTCAAACACGAAGCGCTTCATGCCAGTGCCCTCACGTACCTCTCTTCACAGCTCGCCGCCTAGCAAAAATGCCTTGCTTCAAGCGTACACACCTTGGCGGACAGAATGACTTCTACAAGCCTACACGGCGTGCATAAGCAATCATGCACCTAAGCCCGTCAACGGCAGTCATTTTCTCAAGGATGAATCGCGTTCATACCTAGCACCGAGCCTGATACTTGAGGCACAGGAAACATGGCACAGAGCCTGAGGCAGGAGCAAAGCGGAGCATACCGCATCCGTACGAGACCAAGAACATCTACAGATGACGAGATGAAGGGTCCAGCAGGGAGCATACAAAAATACCTATCGCAGGGTCTGTTCACTGCCATTGCCACCGCAGCATGCCACTACCTACGTGAGCTATGCGCAAAGCGATGCGCAGCTTTGCACGCAAGTTTGCCCACAGCATTGCCCATTCACAGCATTGAGCTTTGCACGCAGCTTTGGCCACAGCATTGCCCACAGCATTGAGCTTTGCACGCAGCTTTGCCCACAGCATTGCTCACTCACAGCATTGAGCTTCGCACGCAGCTTTGCCCACGGCATTGCCCACAGCATTGAGCTTTGCACGCAGCTTTGCCCACAGCATGGCTCACTCACAGCATTGAGCTTCGCACGCAGCTTTGCCCACGGCATTGCCCACAGCATTGAGCTTTGCACGCAGCTTTGCCCACAGCATGGCTCACTCACAGCATTGAGCTTCGCACGCAGCTTTGCCCACGGCATTGCCCACAGCATTGCTCACTCACAGCATTGAGCTTCGCACGCAGCTTTGCCCACGGCATTGCCCACAGCATTGAGCTTTGCACGCAGCTTTGCCCACAGCATGGCTCACTCACAGCATTGAGCTTTGCACACAGCTTTGCCCACAGCATTGAGCTCCACGCACAGCTTAGCATACCAAAGCAAACAGCGAAGCAAAAAAAACCAGAGCAAAGGAAACCAAAGCAGTGCTACGCAAGTTAAAGCAAAGCAACGGGCAGGGCAAAGCAGGGCAGGGCAAATCAAATCAAAGCAAATCAAATCAAAGCAAGACAAAGCAAAGTAAGGCAAGTCAAAGCAAAACCAGGCAGAGCAAAGCCAGGCAGAGCAAAGCCAGGCAGATCAAAGCCAGGCAGATCAAAGCCAGGCAGACCAAAGCCAGGCAGACCAAAGCCAGGCAGAGCAAAGCCAGGCAGACCAAAGCCAGGCAGAGCAAAGCCAGGCAGACCAAAGCCAGGCAGAGCAA
>JAABUK010010370.1_pt1 | contig 12443 bp, 9 predicted proteins | sample 5559141 | NCBI WGS metagenome assembly JAABUK01 (sample SAMN10711869, study PRJNA513367) | rock metagenome | isolation source: Antarctica rocks | place: Antarctica: Victoria Land, Pudding Butte nord | collected 2016-01-03
TCAATGGTGCTCTGCAAAACAGCCTGACAGCAGGCTTGTGTCACTGCAGTCACACCTACCAAGACTTGCTCTACATACAGGTCTGCAGTGACCCAACACCAATTCATTGCACCACTGGTCAAGGCAACCTGCATTCCCCACTGCTCAGTGCTGCTCTGCAAAACAGCCTGACAGCAGGCTTGTGTCACTGCAGTCACACATATCAGCATTTGTTCTACATACAGGTCTGCAGTGACCCAAGATAAATGCACTGCAACACTGGTCAAGGCAAACTGCATTCTCCACTGCTCAGTGCTGCTATGCAAAACAGCCTGACAGCAGACTTGTGTCACTGCAGTTACGCTTATCAAGATTTGCTCTACATACAGGTCTGCAGTGACCCAACACAAATGCACTGCAACACTGGTCAAGGCAAACTGCCTTCCCCACTGCTCAGTGCTGCTCTGCAAAACAGCCTGACAGCAGGCTTGTGTCACTGCAGTCACACCTATCAAGATTTGCTTTACATACAGGTCTGCAGTGACCCAACACATTACACAAGTGCAACGATAGCAACCTCAAGAGTATGTGAAGTCCACCACAAGCCTTAGAGGCCACAGCTGACGACACATCTTGAACTCGTTCAGGCACGAATCCAAGGACCAGGCCCAGACTCCCAGGCTGAGGTTGCGTCGGAACTGGTTGTCATAGTGGCATCGTCGTGATGTAGTCGAGTCGCAGCGGCTGGGCCGTGATGTCTGTCGCGGAAACAGTACCCAAAACCATGCACTGAGTCGTTGCCCTCGCCTTGTCCGGCTATTTCAGCGCTGTTAGCTGTCGTTGATGACGAGGGATGTTCTTCCTACACTTTTGGAACACGTTGGGCTCGGTGGCGCGGCAGAAGACGGAGTTTGATAGTGGTCGTTTTAAAGATCTGTGAAGACATGCTTTTTTCGAGGCAGCAGCAGCGGCTCCGCTTCCCGCAAAAACACATGTTTTACCATTGGAGATGTCGTCTGGAGATGGCTACTACCATTCGAGGGCAGTTGAGAGCTCCAAGAACCGCTCGGGCAGCTGTGCACAACACTGAAAGAAGCTTGGCTGGAAGCTTTGCAAGAGACACTCCACCATGTTCGTCCGACCTAGAGTTGTTGATGAACCCCTCCTATCGCTGGAGACACTCTCGGCTTGCTTGGCTGCGCTGAGATTAGGTGTTGATAGTGCTGCGCGCTTTTGGTCTTTGTTGCGTGCGCAAAGATCTCTTTGTAGAGTTCACTGCTGACGTGCTGGTGTTGGACATCTCTTTGTGTCAGGCTATTGCATCGCAGCTTGCTGGTTTGACACTCATGGCATTATTCACCTTTGCTCACAGAATGAGCACTTGCTTGCAGTATCGTTGCTTGACCTGGTTGCTTTATGGTTGCTAGGCCAGGCATAGGGCTTGGGAACGTGCTTGCTTTGAGGCTTGGCACGGGCTTTGCCTTGGCAATGCTTGCTTTCACTTCCACTCTGGCTTTGTGTGGCTGATCCAGCTTTGTGTCATGCATCGTTGGTGGACAGGAACAAGCATGTCTTACTAGCTGGGTCGCTAGCTTTGGATGGGCGGTTGCTTGTTTTGCTTTTATTGCCACGACGCTCAGGATTTGTGCCTGAACGAATTCAAGATGTGTTGTTAGCTGTGGCCTCTAAGGCTTGTGGTGGACTTCACATACTCTTGAGGTTGCTCTCGTTGCACTTGTGTAATGAATATCCATCCCTCCAAAAAAAAAAAAAAAGGGTTGATGTGTGGGGCTTACAGAGCATACATTGGCAGGGCCACGCCAGCACAGGCCAACTGCCCTTTCTCATGCTGCATCGGTCCCAGTCAGCCTCAGAGCATCAGCCACTTGTTCATCACATGCCCGGTTGCAGCCACAGTCACTGATTGGCTATGCCGCCTTTGGCAAGCTATGACAGGATATCTGCCTGTGGTCTCAGTTGCCAGCTTGTTAGCGGCAGACACACCATCTGAGCAGCTGCCGTCAGATGCGCTCCTTCAGACTTGGCACAGACTCAGGCTGGCAGTGCTGCACAGCATCTGGGCAGCGTCTCAGATTGCCCAGGCCAGCCGGCCAACACAACCATCAGATGCCTCAGAGCCAGTCGCAATCCTGGCGTCATCTCCTTCTTCACAACAAACTTCACTATCATCATCATCTACCTCACACTACGGCCACTTGGCGAGACAGCTCGCGTTGAAGACTGTCAAGGCCATGATTCGCAATGACTGGACAAAGTGCAATGACAACATCATTGCACTGATTTCTGGAGTCTGCACAAGCTGGTTACGGGGAAAGCATCCCAGCATGACTCCTTTTTTTTTTTTTTTTTGTGAGTTACAGGGGAAGTGTCCACCCTCCGCCAGCATGACTCTGGCTGCTTTCCAACGCCTTTGGTGCCATGACAGTGTTTTGGCATCTGTCACATCGCCGTCGGGGAACGTTGAGGACCGGTTGGAGTTGCAGTTGCGTTTGTCAGCTACATGCCCTGTGCTGTTATGCTAGCATTTTCCTCTTTAAGCACGGATTTTCCCTGTAGGTTGGTGCATAACTTTGTTTTGATCAATGTTTTTTGTTTCGTTTTTGGCAGTTTTTTTCCTCTGCATCATGTTGAATAGGGTATGGTGGCTTGCCAAGTTGGATTGGACTTTTCATGAGTGCAGCTTGCTTTGCTGGAGGTACCTAGTTGAAGGGGGTTTTGAGCTGTTGTCTGGCCTTAGCTCTTCACACAGCTCAACACATGGAGCTTCACCAGGAGCTAATATACATGCAGCAGCCAGAAGGGTATGCTGAAGGTGGACCCAGCATGGTCTGTCGCCTCAGAAAGTCAGTATGTTTGCTATGTTGGAGGTATGTAACTACACAAGACTAGGCCATAAAGGGAATGCTACCTCCATATGCATATGCATGTGCCTATCCTTTGTCAAAGCCTGTGTGACTGGATTCAGCTGTAAATAAACAGCTGCATGGGCACTCATACAGCTGAGCCACACTGTATTACTGCAGATGTATGCTCTCCACAATATGACGTGTGTACCTCTGACACCTGCTCACTGGCGGATGCTGGTTCCTCCTGCAGCGGTGATGGTGCCCTCAATGGAGGGGCCTTTGAGCCTTTGTTGCAGAGCAGCACTGAGCAGTGGGGCTTGCATTTTGCCCAAGGCAGTGCTGCAGTGTATTGGTGTTGGGTCTCTGCTGAGCTGTATGAAGAGCAAACCTTCATAGGTGTAATTGCATTGGCACAGGCCTGCTGTGAGCCTTTTTCGCAAAGCAGAACTGAGCAGTGGGGACTGCAGTTTGCCCAAGGCAGTGCTGCAGTGTATTGGTTGGGTCACTGCTGAGCTGTATGAAGAGCAAACCTTCATAGGTGTAATTGCATTGGCACAGGCCTGCTGTGAGCCTTTGTTGCAAAGCAGAACTGAGCAGTGGGGACTGCATTTTGCCCAAGACTGTGTTGCAGTGTCTTGGTGTCGGGTCACTGCTTAGCTGTCTGAAGAGCAAACCTTCTTAGGTGTAATTGCAGTGTCACAAGCCTACTGTGAGCCTTTTTTGCAGAGCAGAACTGAGCAGTGGGGCTTGCATTTTGCCCAAGGCAGTGCTGCAGTGTATTGGTGTTGGGTCAATGCTTAGCTGTATGAAGAGCAAATCTTCACAGGTGTAATTGCAGTGGCACAAGCCTGCTGTGAGCCTTTTTTGCAGAGCAGCACTGAGCAGTGGGCTTGCATTCTGCCCAAGGCAGTGCTGCAGTGTATCGGTGTTGGATCTCTGTCTTCAGCTGCTGCCAATGCTGGCAAGGTTCTGAGGGTGGTGTGCTTGCTGACTGGCGTAAAAACCTCATTGTAGTCAATGCCCTCCTTTTGCATGAAGCCCTTGGCTACCAGTCTGGCCTTGTGCCGCTCAATGTTGCCCAAGGCGTCCTGCTTGCGCTTGAACACCCACTTGGCTGGAATTGGTTTGACCCCTATAGGCTGCTGCTCCAAGGTCCATGTGCTGTTTTCTTGCAAGGATGTCATCTCCTCATCCATTGCAAGCTTCCACTGAGGTGCATCCGGAGCCCGCATTGCTTCTGCAAGGGTTTGAGGCTCCTCAAGATCAGCTGTTGTTGCTGCCTGAGTTTTGTAGATCTGTGAAAGCTGTTTCCTCCCCCTTTGAGGATAGCGTGCCTGCTGAGACTCTTGAGCTGGACCTGAGGCAGTGAGTGAGGTGGCAGCTGTTTCCTGAGCTGCTGGCTCAGCTTCTTCAGTGGCTGCCTGAGTTGCTTCTTCCTCAGCGTCTGTGTCAGTGGAATTTTTGGGGCCTTGATCAATGCCTGTGCTGTCTGCACTGTTGTCTTCTTGCACAGCAATTGGACTGTCAGGTACTCCAGCGCTGACCGCATTGTTGGCCCGTTCTGCTCTAGTGTGTAGGGTGCTGTGGTGTTGTGGATCACACCCTTGTCACTGAAGTAGGTCTCCAGCTCTGAATTCACGTACTCGGTGCCTCTGTCTGAGCGTACTGCCTTCAAGCGGCTGCCAGTCTGAGTTTCCCACAAGCGGATGACCGCCTGTGCCGCTTCTGACTTGTGCCCCAATGGCACAACATGGCACAGTCTTGAGTACTCATCAATGAAGGTTGCCAGGTACCTTGCATCTTCAGTTGACTTGACTTGAAGGGGGCACAGACATCCATGTGTACAAGCTCTAGTAAGCTGGACCTGTTGCTGCTTGAGTCTGGAAATGGGAGTCTGTGCTGTTTGGCCAGTGTGCATTCCTCACAGCATGGCTTCTGCTGCTGCTGCTGCTTGAAGGCTTCAGCTGGCACTGAGATGCCGTCCACCATGTGCTTGTTCTTCAGCTTGAAGAGGTTGTCATAGCCAAGATGTCCAAAGCGCCTATGCCATAGCTCTGGTGATTGCTTGGTTGCTGCTGTGGCTGCCAGTGCATATGTTGGCTGCTGCCTGCTCTGCCTGATCCCCATGGTTCCATCCCTCTGGCTGACCCCTTCCATGGTCACTGTGTCTTTGCTTGACACAAAGCATCTGTTGTCTCTGGATGTGATCTGTGCACCATTGTCATGGCCTGCCTGGTTGAGAACAGGTTGACATTGGCTTCTGGGACATGGAGCACTGCCTGAAGGATGACATCTGTGCAGCCGCTGGCTGTCTGAACACACAACCTCGCCTTGCCCAACAGCTGATGCTTGATGCCCATTGACAAAGGTGACTGCTGAGTCTGGTGCCACGGTTCTGTAGTTGCGCAGGTGCTGCCTGTGAGGTGTCAGCTACCTGTTCTGTTTGAAATAAGCTGTGCAGACTTGCAAGCTTGACTTGACACAATATTTACAAAAGGAATTGATCGCTAAATGTGTATTCGGTGAACCAAAGTCTGAAGCTTATATAGTACTCAACAGACCGCTGGGGGGGTTAATAATTGCAGCTACCTCAGAAGCTGACTAACTGCTACTAGCATGTTCTAGTATGTTCATGAATGACTTGACCGAAAATGTCTCAAGTGCCATTGCATATTTCAACACTCTCCCGCGGGCAAGGTGTTCATAAAAGCTGTACATTACACCAAATATGTAAGCAACATGTCCTACTTATATCATAAAATGTCAAAGGTGCTAACTATTCAACTCAAAACCAGTTGCATAACACTGCAAAAGACCGAGTGATCAAGCAACTCCCATGCCTGAAAGACAAAACCTGAACTTGTTGACCGGTGGTGGCTTGGTGAAATAGTCAGCCACCATTTTGTCGGTGCTACAGTATGCAGAGGAAACTTCCTTGCGGGACACTCTTTCCCTTGCAAAGTGTTGTATGACATCAATATGCTTTGATCTGATTGAAGCTATTGGATGTTTCAGTAGCTTGAGTGCGCCCTGGCTGTCTGTGTAGATGGGCATAGCTCCCACCTTGATGCCAAAATCACCTGGTAGCTTCTTGAGCCATAGTGCCTCCCTGACTGCCTGAGCTGAGGCCATGTACTCTGCTTCTGTGGTTGAGACTGCTACTGTAGGCTGCAGTCAGCTGTTCCAACTGATAGCTCCTCCATTCAAGATGAAAACAAAGCCAGTAGTGGACCTCCTGGGTATCTGAGTCACCAGCATAGTCAGCATCACTATAGCCTCCCACAGCACTGTCTGTCTGCCTGAAAGTGATGCCACAATGTATGGTACCAGAGGGTTTGAATTCTTACTTATTTGGTTCTTACGTGTAGAGCACGCACACCTCGCCTACAGGCTCGTTTTGCTACCCCGCACTCCCCACTCCTCAGTGCTGGATTTGGGGAAACGCACTCCCTACTGCTCAGTGCTGCAGTGCAAATCAGGCTGAAAGCAGGCTTGTGTCACTGCAAATACACCTATGAAGAATTTGCTCTTCATACAGGTGTGCAGTGACCCACCACCAATTCACTGATACATTGAGTTTGGGAAAATGCACTCCCCACTGCTCGGTGCAGCTGTGCCAAACAGGCTGAAAGCAGGCTTGTGCCACTGCAATTACACCTATGAAGATTTGGTCTTCCAACCACAATTGCACTGCAACAGATTTGCTCTTCATACAGGTGTGCAGTGACCCAGCACCGATGCACTGCAACACTGGTCAAGGCAAAATGCATTCCCTACTGCTCAGTGCTCATCATACAGCTAAGAGTGACCCAACATCAATACACTGCAGCACTGCCTTGAGCAAAATGCAAGCCCCACTGTTCAGTGCTGCTCTGCAAAAAAGGCTCACAGCAGGCTTGTGCCACTGCAATAACACCTATGAAGATTGCTCTTCATACAGCTAACCAGTGACCCAACACCAATGCACTGCTGCACTGCCTTGTGAAGAATGCAGAACAGACTGTTCAGTGCTGCTCTGCAAAACAGCCTCACAGCAGGCCTGCGCCACTGCAATGACACCTATGGAGGTTTGTTTTTCATACAGCTAAGCAGTGACCCAACACCAATACACTGCAGCACTGCCTTGGGAAAAATGCAAGCCCCGCTGCTCAGTCCTGCTCTGCAACACAGCCTGACAGCAGGGCTGTGCCACTGCCATTGCACCTAAGAAAGCTTGCTCTTCATACAGCTAAGCAGTGACCCAACACCAATACACTGCAGCACTGCCTTGGGCAAAATGCACTCCCCACTGTTCAGTGCTGCTCCACAAGACAGCCTGACAGCAGGCTTGTGCCATTCAATTACACCTATGAAGACTTGCTGTTCATACAGGTCTGCAGAGACCAGTCACCAATGCACTGCAACACTGGTTCTGGAAAAATGCACTCCCCACTGCTCAGTGCTGCTCTGCAAAACAGGCTCACAGTAACCTTGTGTCACAGCCATTGCACCTATGAACATTTGCTGTTCATACAGGTTTGCAGAGACCCAACACCAATGCACTGCAACACTGGGTTTTTAAAAATGCACTCGCCACTGTTCAGTGCTCCACAAGACAGCCTCACAGCAGGTTTGTGTCTCTGCACTTATACATATGGAGATTTGCTCTTCATGCAGGTGTGCAGTGAGCCAAAAGAAATGCATTGCAGCACTGGTCAAGGCAACATGCATTTCCCACTGTTCAGTGCTGCTCTGCAAAACAGGCTCACAGCAGGATTGTTTCATTGCAATTACACCTATGGAGATTTGCTCTCCATACAGGTGCGCAGTGACCCAACGCCAATGCACTGCAGCACTGGTCAAGGCAAAATGCAGTTTCCACTGTTCAGTGCTGCTCTGCAAAACAGGCTCACAGCTGGCTTGTGTCACTGCAGCTACATCTGGGGAGATTTGGTCTTCACACAGGTGTGCAGTGATGCAACACCAATGCACTGCAGCACTGGTCATACCAAAATAGCTTCCCTGCTGTTCAGGGTTGCTCTGTACAACAAGCTCACAGCATGCTTGTGCTACTGCAACTACAGCTATGGAGATTTGGTCTTCACACAGGTGTACAGTGATGCAACACCAATCCACTGCAGCACTGGTCAGGGCAAAATTATTTTCCCACTATTCAATGCTGCTCTTAAAACCTAGGCTCACAGCATGCTTGTGCCACTGCAATTACACCTATGGAGATTTGCTCTTCACACAGGTGTGCAGTGATGCAGCACCAATGCAATGCAGCACTGGTCAGGGCAATATAGCTTCCCTGCTGAGCAGTGCTGCTCTTGAAAAATAGGCTCACAGCATTCTTGTGCCACTGCAATTACACGTATGGAGATTTGGTCTCCACACAGATGAGCAGTGATGCAGCATCAAGGCACTGCAGCACTGGTCAGGGCAAAATAGCTTTCCCACTATTCAGTGCTGCTTTCAAAAGCTGTTCTGGCTTGACCAGTGCTGCAGTGCATTGGTGTTGCATGGCTGCACACCTGCATGAAGACCAAATCTCCCTAGGTGCAACTGCAGGTACATAGTGCCTGCTGTGAGCCTTTTTTGCAGAGCAGCACTGAACAGTGAGGAACCTATGTTGCCCTGACCAGTGCTGCAGTGCATTGGTGTTGCATGTACACCTGTATAAAGACCAAATCTCCATAGGTGTAAAGGCAGTGACACCAGGCTGCCTTCATCAAGTTCTCAACTGCATTGGTGCTGGGTGACTGCACACCTGTATGAAGAGCAAATTTCCATAGGTGTAATTGCGGAGACACTATGCATGCTGTGAACCTGTTTTGCAGAGCAGCACTGAACAGTGGGGAACTGATTTTGCCAACATCAATGCTTAACTGCATTGGTGCTGGGTGACTGCACATTTGTATGAAGAGCAAATTTCCATAGCTGTAATTGCAGAGACACTATGAATCCTGTAAATCTGTTTTGCAGAGCAGCACTGAACAGTGGGGATTGCTTTTTGCCAAAAGCAGTTCTCAACTATGCATGCTGTAAATCTGTTTTGCAGAGCAGCACTGAACAGTGGGGATTGCATTTTGCCCTGAGCAGTGCTGCACTGCATTGGTGCTGGGTCACTGCACACCTATATGAAGAGCAAATTTCTACAGGTGTAGTTGCAGAGAAACTATGCATGCTGTAAATCTTTTTGCAGAGCAGCACTGAACAGTGGAGAACTCATTTTGCCATGAGCAGTGCTACACTGCATTGGTGCTGGGTCACTGCACACCTTTATGAAGAGCAAATCTCCACAGGTGTATTTGCAGAGACACTATTCATGCTGTGAACCTGTCTTGCACAGCAGCATTGAACAGTGGGGAACACATTTTGCCATCAGCAGTGCTACACTGCATTGGTGCTGGGTCACCGCACACCTGTATGAAGAGCCAATCTGCACAGGTGTAATTGCAGTGACACAATGCATGCTGTGAACCTGTTTTGCAGAGCAGCACTTAACAGTGGGGGTTGCATTTTGCCAAGAGCAGTGCTACACCGCATTGGTGCTGGGTCACTGCACACCTGTATGAAGAGCAATTGGGGAAGCTATTTTGCCCTGACCAGTGCTGCAGTGCATTGGTGTTGCATCACTGCTCACCTGTATGGAGAGCAAATCTCTATAGGTGTAACTGCAGGGTTTACACTACACAGGGCAGGGTTTACAGTTTGCACTACATAGGGCAAAACGCAGTCTCCACTGTTCATTGCTGCTCTGCAAGACAGGCCCCCAGCAGGCAAAGCGTCACTGCAGTCACACCTAAGGAGACTAGCTCTTCTTACAAAAAGGCTGTTTCAACTTTTAGTGTAGAGCTGCAGTCATGCAGCTCATTATTGACAGGACATCGGCTTTGCAAAGTTGACTATGACTTATACCGACTGAGCAACGCCTTTGAGACGCCAATAGACAAGGCAGCAACTCATGTCTGCAGCAAAAGGTTAAGATTGGTGGCAATGGTCTTGGAGCAGAATCGGCAAAAGTTGCTAGACTCCGCCTGCTCTCAGCCCACTCGCATTCTGGCCAACAATGATGGCCATCAGCAGCGATCACTGGGTCAACCATTCAATCCTGCATTGCAACAGGAGCATGTGACATTGTGTCTTACTGACAGAATGCACAGCACCGTCTGGTCACATATCTGGCAACAAGCAACTCGTGGTACACATATCTTCAATGGAACAATAGCAAGCATGATTATATGCCAGCATGCTGCAGCAGCCCAGAGCTCTTCTATGCAAGCTGTGACATGCAGGAAGCAGGCGCTAAACGCTGACTAGCGCAGACCACTGACCTTGGTGATGGGCCAGTAGAAGAGCTTGTGCAAGAACCGGGCTTGTGAGACTGAGCCAGGCCGTTTGGGAGTCTGCTCAATCTGCTGATCAGGGCCTGCAGGCGCACCGAGACTGCCGCCTCTCGACTCCTGCCGGGTGCTAGGTCCACACCTGCCTGTGCTTCAGCTTCTGTATCAAGGTCCGCTGAAGTGCTTTTGGACTTTGCTTGATCTAGTTCATTCGATTTGCTATCAGCCCTGGGACGATGTGTGACTGTTCTGGCTCCAAGCGTTTGCTCCAGCTGAGACTCAGTCATCGGCTCTGCCTGTGTCTCAGGCGCGCTGTCTGGCAATGTATCAGACACTGCCATTTCCTGCTGAGAATTGCCTTTGATGGGCAGGCCCATTCGGGAGAGCCGGCCCGTTATCAGAAGGCAATGCTGACAGTGGCATTTCCCCATGTGGCAACACAGGCTTCCGACTTGGCACTTGCAGTTGTGCAGGTGATGTCTGCTGGGGCTGTTGGTCTGCAGGCTGCTGCTGTTCCCTCCGATGCTGCTTCTTGGCTTTCTGCTTCTGCTTCTTGGTCTTCTTGGCAGCTGTGTGAGCAGCTGCTTCATCCTTGTCAGCCAGTAGCTGCTTGCCAGCTGCCATAACCAGCAGGCTGCACATCATGCAACTTGTGTCACTGCCATCACAGCTGTGAAAACTTGCTCCTCACATAGGTGTGCAGTGGCCCAGCACCTTTGCACTGCAACACTGCCTGTGGCAGCATGCATTCCCCACTGCTCTGTGCTGTACTGCTGTGCAACACTGACTGACAGCAGGGTTGCGTCACTGCAAATATAATTGTAAAAATTTGCTCCTCATGTGGGTGTGCAGTGGCCCAGCGCCTGTATACTATGATACTGCTTGTGGCAAAGAGCATCTTCCACTGTTCTGAGCTGTGCAACACTGGATGACCGCAGATTGTGTCACTGCAGGTACACCTATGGAGATTTGCTCATGACACACAGGTTTGCAGTGGCCCAGCACCAGTGAAATGCAACACTGCTCCTGGAAAATGTTATTTGCCACAGCAGTGCCCTGGCGTCGGGTCTCTACAGACCTGTATGAAGAGCAAATTCCCATATATGTAATTGCAGTGACAAAAGCCTGCTGTCAGCCTACTTCAAAGAAAGCACTGAGGCGCAGGTAGTGCATTTTGCGCTGAGCAGTGCTGCAGTCCACCGGTATTGGGCCACTGCACACCTGTACCAGGAGCAAGTCTTGATAGGTATAATTGCGTTGATGCGCAAGCCTGCTGTCATCCTATTTTGCGCAGCAGCACTGAGCTGTGCAGAATGCATTTTGCTCTGACACATGCTGCAGTGGATTGGGTATTGGGTCACTGCACACCTGTGTGAAAAGCAAGTCTTGATAGGTTTAATTGCAGAGCTACACAAGGCTGCTGTCAGTCTGTTTGCGCAGCAGCACTGAGCAGTGGGGGATGCATTGTTTCCTCAGCAGTGCTGCAGTGCATTGGCATTGCACCACTGCACACCTGTATGCAGAGACAATCTTCCATCTGTTCTGCGCTGACTACTGCAGAATGCATTTTGCCCTGAGCCGAGCTGCAGTGCATTGGTGTTTGATGCTGCCATCTGCTTTACTCAGCAGCAGGCAATGCATTTGGTCAGGAGCAGCGCTGCTATGCCTTCGTGTCAGGTCACTGCACCCCTGTATGGTAGTATGCAGAGAACATATTCATATGTCGAGGTGCAACGACACATGACTGCTGTCAGCCTGTTGCATTGCTGCATGAAGAGCAGTTAATCATAGGTGTACTCGCAGTGCCCAAAGACTGGAGGAGACGAGGACGATTCACATCTTCAGCCAACCAACTAGGTTGTACAGATGTGCCAGGGTTGTCAGTAACCTGGTCAAATCAACAGTACAAAGTGTTTATCGTCTAAACAGTCTGAAACAAACTTGTAGATAATCATACGATGCTTCTGGGCAAAGCAGGATCGCATGCAAGAGGTAGGTGATGCAGGAATAGGTGGCCTATGATGTCTGCCTGTCTAAATTGGTTGTGCATGGGAGCTGAGTCTGAAACCTAGGAAACACTTCATGCACTTGCCAGAACATGTACAAGAAAATATGGGTTGGAGGTGTTGAAAGGGCAAAAACAACCATGCCATGTACACAGTTTGGCATTCATGGTGGGCGCTGTGCGTGGGTTGAGTCCAGGTTGCTCCATGAAAGAGAAGCTTGATATTCAAGTCCAGCCATGACTGTAACATCTATGACAGGAATACTT
>JAABUK010010372.1_pt1 | contig 12442 bp, 18 predicted proteins | sample 5559141 | NCBI WGS metagenome assembly JAABUK01 (sample SAMN10711869, study PRJNA513367) | rock metagenome | isolation source: Antarctica rocks | place: Antarctica: Victoria Land, Pudding Butte nord | collected 2016-01-03
TGCCGGGGGTGCTCGCCCACGGCCTTCTGCTGGGCGTGCAGTCGGCGGTGGTCGCGACCGAAAAGGGCCCGCAGACGGTGCATCGCACGGACGTGGCCGCCTGAGCAGCTGCCTCGAGTGCTCGTAACAATCAATTCCGCCTTCGGAACCAGATGAACTGCTTCGCAGTTCTGAGAGTGTGCGCGGCTGTCCTGGGGACCCAATCGCCGTTTGGACGTGCAACAGGCCTGTCCAGATCATACGTGGTCTGAACTACGTATCATGGCTCACCATGCGGCAGATATCAGGAGGGTGAGCTGTGGGGCAAGCTTGAATGCAGTGCGAAGGCATGCACAAGCGCAGGCCATGGGGCAACACTACCTAATGGCAGCAGTGCAGCAGCGGCCTCGGGGCGGTCTGTAGTGAGACGATGCAGCTGCATCTGGCGATGAGCAAGGGCCTTTAAAGGCGTCACCGCCAGGCAAGCAGCGGGTCCGAAGCCGTTTGAACTGGGCACCGCCGGCGCAACCGCCGCACCTAGTGCGCCGAATTCCCAGGTTAGCACCCGACTTGGCAATCGCTCCTAGAGTCCCGCTGTGCTTGCTTATCCTGCGAGCTGAATCTAGGGTGCACATCCTTGCAAACTGCACCGTACTCTCGCACCCGCAGCAACTAGCACTCGCCACCAGCTCGCCTCAGCTGTACAGGATGTCGGCCACCATGCTGCAGACGCAGAGGTGACGCCGCCGGTGCTCGTGTGCATCGCCGTTGCGCTCATCGCGCAAACGGGCGGTTCTGACCGCATGAAGGGGGCCAGCTGCCGCAGCTGGCGCAACCTGCAGTAACAATTTGGCAAATTTCGAATCGAGCGCGTCTCTGACCCGCGCTCTGTGCATTCGCAGGTCCTGCCTGGCGGGCAAGTCCGTGCAGACCACCTCCAGTGAGTTTCCTCTCCGAGGCACCGGCTTTTCAGCACGCACCTGATGTCTGCAACAGTGCTATCGACCAATTCGGCTGTCACGCGCATTGCGCAGTCAAGGTAGAAGCAGACTTGGTGGCTGGTGCTGATGACCTGGTGCTTTGCTGTCCGCAGGCAAGACGGTTGCTGTCCGCGCCTGGTGAGGCTCGCCTTGGTTCGAAACATGCACGGCCAACCTGCGCAGGGCAGGAGAGCCAGCGATCAATCAGTCATCGTGATCTCTGCTCATGGCGCGAATGGCCAATACTGTGGTACCGCTGAACTGGGCATCCGCTGGGGCCGCTACAGCAGCAGTTACAGATCTGGCAGCCGTGGCGTCATTTCACGCCGTCGGGATGCAGATCGGAGAGGCAGCAGCCCACTGAACAGCACCACGCGTTCCCACTGCATGTGGCCCATGGCCGCCGCGCCAGACCGACGTATGCTCGTTTGTTGCCACTGCAGCCGGCCAGTGGTGGCGCGCGCCAGCGCAGAGGGCGCCAACACACGGCGCGCCGTGCTGGGCGGTCTGCTGGCGGGCGTGGTCGCCATCTCGGCGCCGGCCTCGCAGGCCGTCGAGGTCATGGACTTCACTAAGGTCCGCGATGCGGGCTTTGACATCATCTACCAAGCCCGCGACCTCGACCTCCCGCAGGTGAGCATACGCCTTACTGACATGTTTTGAGGCGACGGAGTTCATCTTGTACTTGCCGTGACCTTGCGGCATGCACCTGTGAGTACCTGTGCATGGCTGACCATACAAGCCTGCGGGCGGCCTGGAAATGCTAGCATGCAAACGCAAGTAGCCTGACTGAGAACGTCCTCCCTGCCTGAGCATTCCCACGCTGCTGCTCGCCCAACACACGTGAAGCTGTGCCTGCCAAGCATGGCTAGGTCGGTGCATTTGCCTTGGCGCTGGCGTCATGGCTCAAACACGCGTCTGCCCCTCACCTCAACCTGTTGCTGCTGCGTGGCGTCGCGGCTCGACCTCATGTCTGCTGCTGACCCATCCTGAATGCTGCCGCTGTGTCGCAGAGCGTGCGCGACGGCATCACGGAGTTCCGCGACAACCTCGTGGGCACCAAGTCGCGCATTGAGGAGGCCAGCAACCGCATCAACGGCAGCCTGGGCGGCTTTATTGAGAAGAAGTACTGGTGCGCGATCTGTAACTCCTCTCCTTTTCAACTCTTGCACTTGGCCAGAAATGCGCAAATGGCGACCTGGGTGACTTCATTGAGAAGCAGTGCTGGTGCGCGACCTTAAGATCTTGCCTGAACCCTTGCCTTTAAACCTTTGCCTTCGATGTGACCAGCAACCGCATTAACGGCAGCCTTGCGGCTTCGTTGAGAAGAGATACTGGTGCGCGGCTCAAAACCTTGTCCTCAAACCCCTGGCACATCCAACGGCCTTTCAGCCTTCTGCCATGGCAGTCGACACCTTCACAGAGCGGTTCCGTAGCCACCCTCTCGGTCAATCTAGAATCCGTGCGGAACCCTCAGCGCAGGAGGAGCTGCGTGGGCAACCTGAGGGCAGCAAACGGCCAGACACCTGGAAGCCCTCATCTCGAACTTCAAACCCTGCCTACACAGGACAATGGCGCGCGAGGAGCTGCGCGGCCAGGTGGGCAACCTGCGCCAGGACATCAACACCTCGGCGGCGACGCTCGACAAGGCCGGCAAGAAGAAGGCGCTGGAGCTTGGCAAGAAATTCTACGCCAAGGTGTGCACGCGCCGCCGCACACATGTGTTTCCATTGTGCTACGCTTCCTTGTCTGAGAGCGCTCGTCGGCACTCTTGACTGCAGTTGGATGGCTGCTGTGCATGTCGTTTTGGCAGCCGGCAGCACTGGAGCGTGCAGGAGGTGCAGGAGGGTGAACTTCGCACAAATCCTGAACTCAAAGCATGCATTGCGTACTGCACGTATTCCTAAGGGATCCCCACCCGAATGTGCAGGTTGACGACCTGGACTACGCCATCCGGAAGAAGAGCCCCGAGAAGGCCACCGCTGCCTACGCCGAGGCCAAGTCCGCCCTGAAGGAGGCCCTCGCGGCCCTGGGCTGAGCCTGAAGTTGCTTCTTGAAGCAGTTTTCCGCTCTTGTGCTTGATGCCGCCGTCGCGAGCTGGGGGTGGGGTCAACGGCGGGCAGCGGGGGCGGTGGCCGGGGGTAGCTGTAGCGCCGGTCTCCGTTCCTAGCCGCGGCCCTGCGGATTGAAGTCCCCGGCTCGTGCGCGTGCGGCATTCAAGGTCCCCAAACAGTTGGCATTAATGTTTCTGGCGGCCGATTGGCGTTGAGCCGTGGCCGCAGTGTCTTGAGAGAATAACCGGAGGTGCCCCAACGATGCTGTTTCGTGTCGAGGTCTGATTGCAATGAGTTGCAATAGTGATGATCAGGACAGAGCCTGCAAACCTGCCACAAGGTGCAATCGCTGCAGCGTCTGCATCACTGGAACCGATCACCCCTGCCGACAGCCACTCTGCCACCAACGCAACTGAGACCAATGACACCTGCACGCTGCACAGACCTGGGAAATTACCTGCCTAGGCAGCCCTCGAGACCTCTTACAATTAACCTGCCAAGGTAGGTATCGTAGTCACGGGCATGTTCATGCAATGTTCACGACCTTTGCCCACCTTGCCCATGCGGCTGCAATGTGCAGCGACCACTCCAACGCAATCGCGCTGGCCAATGCCCGTTGAACGACCCTCAAAAGCAACCCAGAAATTCCAAAACCCCTATTTTTTCTTGGGACTGGGCTGCCGCGAGGGCACCAACACAATGTGGCCACCCAGCTCCTTGAGGGTCAGGGCGTCGTCCTCCCGGCGCCGTCCGAGCCACCGCGCCGCGAATCGGCGGAGCCACCCGGCGAGGCCGCTGCTGGCTGGCGGCAGCACGCACGCCGTCAGCTGCCCGCCGTACACGCAGCCGGTGTCCAGCCCTGCAGCGGCAAACGGCATGCGGGCTCAGGCCTTCCAGATGACGATGTGACGGCCGTGCTGCTGCTCCGCTGGGCTTCGAGTTCGCTACAGAAAAGGGTACACAAAGGGCAACACCTGTCGCGCACTGCCGCAGCTGCAGCCGTCGCTGTGCGTCGTGGCCGAAGAATACATGGCGTGGCCCGCCCCACACCTCCGCCCTGACCAGCGTCGACAGTGAATTGACGCCAAACAACTTGAGGTCAATCTGCACTGTGGTGCTTGCAGGCGATATGACAGCAGGCCGCAGACTCCGTCGTGTGCGCGTTTGTGTGCGGCATTGCAAAGAACAGCTGGTGGACGACGTACCATGGTTGGCCACTTTTAGTGTACTCTTCGCTGGCTTTCCAGCCTGCAGCAGCACAACGCGTCATCCGCGCTTTACTTGAATTTAAGAGCCGGCAGCGTTGAAGCCAGTAAGCGAAGACACATGCTCTCGAAGCCAACAGATGGAGTCTGCTCTCTGATGATGTTGCAATGCCGAAGCCCCTTCCCCCCATTTCCCCCTTTCCAATGTATCGGTACCTCCAGACTTCTTCGGCACCACGTCCCGCATCTGCAGGAAAGACATGGATGCTCGGCTCACGCGTCATAATGACAAAGCCAACCAGCGCTGCCACAGCATGGCGTGCATGCTGTCTCCTCATGCTGAGGCAGGTCACTGCCAGGATAGCAGCGAATTCACAGCCGTCGCACCGTGTACAAGTCCTCCAGCTCCTGCTTCTTCCTCTTGACCCCTGAGGCCAGGCGCACAGACACAGCTTCAGCAACCCCAGTGTGCGACCCAGCGCCTGAACTGCTTGCTGTGCTGCCACGACTTGGGCCGGCCTGAGGGCCTCTGCGGGTGCAGCGCTGCGGCGAGTGTCTTTGCGCACCCACATTCACGTGGCCCCGTTCTTGCCGCAATTTCTACTACAACAACCTGGTGTGTGAGAGAGTTGTGGACAGCAGAGGCAGAGACTGCCACACCAGGCACCAGGCCAGCATGCACGACGCAGACGGAGTCCCGCAGCCGCAGCGTGAACGGCAAGCGTGCCAGCCACTCCGCTTCCTGCTCCGTCAGGTCCGGCACCCAGTTGTGCTTGTCCTGCGAGGGCGATGAACAGAATATTTGCTAAACATTTGCTTGTCTACCCCCAGCCACTCCGCTTCCTGCTCCGTCAGGTCTGGCACCCAGACGTGCTTAGATTGCTTTGCAATTGCTTGAGATTTGCTTTTTAATCACAGAAACGATCGCGCGGTCTCGCCTGACGCCGTGCCATGCAGGTGATGACGTCTGCGGCGCCCTGCCCTTGGGCCTGGGTCTGGGATCCTGACACATCTGAGCGTGGCAGCACAGCGTCGAGGCGCTAAGCAGCCAGCAAGCAACACTCGACTTCGTGGCCGCACCTTGTGGCTCAGGCAGGCGGCTAGTGCTGCATCGTCGTGGCTGCTTCACCATTGCTCACTTCCCAATCCGTCATTCGCACCACCAAGTCGAGGCTGGCATATCGACGCCAGGACGTCACCTTGACTTTGTGGCCGCGCTTGTGGCTCAGGTAGGCCGCCAGGGCCGCGTCATCGTGGTTGCCCCGCACCGCCAGCGCCCCGAGCTTCTGCGCAGCCGCAACGACGCCCGCAGAGTCTGGTCCCTTGTTCACCTGCAGTCGATTAATATTTGCACAGGAAACTACAGATAGCTCAACAAACAGAGCATCTTGGAGTATCAACAAACTGATATCAATTGCAATTGGCGCATGGAGGTGTTGAAAATTCGACAATAGCCACAACAGGAGTTTACCAGGTCGCCGACGAGAACCAGGGTGTCAGCGCCTTGCCGATACCCACACTTGGTCACCAGATCCTGCAGACCGGAATGGGACAGCGCTCAGGGTGATCCGAGCATGAATGATGTCGTGCCTTACCGCTTCATATGTGTTCTGGAAAAACAGCTGGAGGGTGCGCCGACAAGCAAGTGACATGTGGCGGGCAGTCGGCAGCTCGCTTAGCAAAGCCCGGCTCGAGGGTCGCCTCACCTGCAGCTCCTGCAGGCAGCCGTGCACATCGCCCACGATGATGACACGGCCCCTGACGTCCGCCTTGGCATGCACCACCGGCGGCAGGGGGTTTCCTGCAGGAAGGGCCACACACATTGCAACGAAAGACAGGCGGCCGCCACCGCGCATCTCCCTGCAGTGCACAACACTTTGGCGGCCGGTATCTCGCAGGCAGCGAATGCCGCACGGCAAGCGCTGGTGATGCATTCCAGCACACACCCTGGGGCGTCGTGTCGGCTGCCGTGCCGCTCATCGCATGCTCCTGCAGGAAGCTGCTGGCCTGCACCGCGATGCAGCGGGGATGCGCCTTGCCGTGCGGCGCAGGGTGCGGCGCCACCAGGGTCCCGCGGCGCGCAATGACAGGCACCGCTAGAATGGATCTGCGCTGCTTACACGCTGAACTGGCTGCGAGGGTGAGTCTCGCGCTTCTCAGCTCATGCGAAAGAGTGCGCCACGTTGCATTCCGCATTCCTTACACGCTTTGTTTCAGGAGTTGAATCGTATCGGATGCAGCTCGATTCTGTTGAAGAGTCGCGGCCGATTCCACGATCACTGGCTAGGCGACAGCGGGTCACTGCCAATAACAATGTATTGTGATTGTGTCAGGCAGTCGTGCGGTCACGAAATCCGCCTGCAGCGACTAACAGTTGAACAGACTCTCGCCTGCTGATGACAAATGAATAACAGGCAAGTGCATGAAGAATTTAGAGAGTGCTTGCGCATCCTCCCCTCTCCGGTTCCCGCCATGCGTGCCTCGGAACAGCCATCAGGACAAGGTGCAGCGGCCAACAGCGGCGCAAATCCCTTTTTTGGTACATGCAACTTCCGCAAGATGATTCCAATCAGCGCTGCTCGACGGCTGGAGACGCTGAGGGGGCATCTCGGAAATCCCAACGTGCATGCTGAACCCAGCAGCGTCGATCTGCAGGTACGCCCCGAACAGCGCTCGTGCATGGGCCGCAACACCGCTCATGTTCTTTACATGCCTGGCGATCACTACGCAAGGAGTTGACTTTTCTGTGTGGGACCTGCAGGACTGCGCGGCATGCAGCAGCGTCGCGTTTGCGCGGCCCGCTGCAGCAGACACCCTGCACGCCCGGACCTGCACGCCGAAGGTGATCAGATGGTGAACTCAAAGTGCCGTCCTTATAATGCATGTCGTCCAACCCGCAAGACTTGACGAAAAGTGAGGACGTGACTGTGCCGGCAGGGTGAGGGGCGCTACGTGAAGGGTGCGCTGCGAGTCGCCGAGCAGCTGCTGGGCGCACCGCTTTTACCTGATCACGCGTCGTCCGCTGCCAAAGTACGCAAGTCCGTGTCCCAGAATGTGTCATACTTCATGTCCTTCAAAAGCACCCGCGCTCTGCTGGGGCGTTCACACTGAGCCAACACTGCGCCCGCTCCACACCCAGACATGCGAAGTCGTCACTTTGCGTGTCAACAGACGATCGGTATCAGACGAAATGACTCCCAGGCCTCATCATGCCATGCCGATGCGACCGCAGGGCAAGCCGGCATTTGCAAGGTCACAGGGCGACGACGCACATGTGGTGGCGCACACCGCTGCGGCCCTGGCGGCCTTCGAAGAGAGCCTGTGCATGGTGGCCGAGCATGCGGAGAAGAAGGCGGCGGTGCAGGAAGTCGTGCCTGCTTCCTCGGCGACTTCCGGGCGCGGTTGGAGCCCCAAGGTAAGACAGGCAGATGTGACAGATCATGCAAGAGTTGTATTTGCAGTGCGCAAGGCTCCAGTGCGAAGGGGGATTGGCATGAGGGATGCGCAAGCCAAATGCAGCTGGTACTCTATGCCTGTGCATGTGCAGGCAAACGCCTTCAAGAACAGCAGCTACTACGCGCTGCATGTGGCGCTGCCGGGCATCAGAGCAGGTGAGAATTCGTATGATTGTTGACTTTTCTGCCTTGTGCCGTTGCAATGCCGCTGTAACACGCTCACAAGAGGTGTTAGAAGAGGCTCTGCACGCATGTAGATGAGGCGACCATGCAACGTGGTCCAGCGCGGCATGTCAGGCGGCTCCAGGCATATAGCCATCAGGGGGCTGCCTCAGTCCTGAAGCCATGTGCCTGCGCCGCGCAGAGGACCTGCGTGTGGAGGTGGAGGGACGGCAGCTCACGGTGTCCGGCTGGCGTGCCGGCGAGCCCGGCTCCGGCCGGACGCTGGCGATCCACCGCCAGGAGCGCGGTAAGAGCTGTTGTTGCACCATCAGATGGCTGTGTGCACCTGCATCCTTTTCCCCTCAGTCTCAAAGCCAGAGCATCCACGTGTGCAACCAATATTTCAGTCTGCCTGGCATCAGCGAAGCGTCGAGTTGACGCGCATGACGGCGTCGTATTGGGGCCGTCTTCCCAGGCATAGGCTCGGCGCGGGAGCTGAGCCACGGCCCCTTCGCCTCATCATGGAGGCTGCCCCGAGACGCCGACACGCGCAAGGCGTCAGCCCTCTTTGACAACGGCGTTCTGCGCATCACATTCGTGCGGCGGCACTGAGGAAATTTGCTCAGCGGCACTGCACAAGAAGCAATGCAGCAACTGTTCTGTAGAACAATCCATATGCTAAGCATGTATTTGTCTGTACCTAGAATTCGCTTGTACATTTGCGTGGGTTTGCCTGTACCTGTGGGGCGAAACATCCACATGCAGCCGCCGCCAAGTACTGTGACGTGCATGATGTCCGGTTTGGTTCGTGATCGTGGCGATGAGTCGCCATTCTTCTAGCATTGTTTTGACGCAACGCAAACAATGATACTGCACCTATAAATTGTTTCGGCCTCGCAACATGGGATCAGGGTCCGTCGTCAGCATGCATGTATCGTTGTTGACGCTGGAAGCTGGCTTCACGGTGAGGACTCAGATGTGCAGCGCTTAAGCCTTGATTTGCAATTTCTCTCTGGAGTGTGCGGCGCCACGTTTCACCACATCTGCAAACTTCCAAAGTGGAAACAGTGCCAAACAGCGCAAACAAAAAACCAGCTTCGTTTCAACATCGCAGCCAGTACTCTTCGACTTGCAACCAACTGCTTGGACGCCTGCACGAACTCTAAGAATTCTACAGAGAAACCTGCACAGCGCAGGCGCTGCAGCTGCCCAGGAGGAGCAACGCCTTTTGCAGGTGGGCACCCCCGAGGTTGACTGCAGCAGCCCGCCGCGCTGATATGGCTACCAATGGCATTGCAGGAATCACCGCAGCCGCCAAGCAGGCTGGTTGAGCCGACATGGCAATGCAACTACGACATCGCAATCTTTGATCTTCGGTTGATCTTCGAGCTTATGAGACCCGGCCACAGCCACAGGCCGCTGCCCGCGCAGTTGCTGCCCGCGCTGCCAGTGAAAGACTTGGATGGGATCAAGGCCCCGTCGCACGTCCCCCCCTGCCCAGGCTCGCTTCACCAGACGGGCACCTGCTGGCTGCCGTAGCCGACCTGGCTCTCGCCATAGCGGTCGTACCGCGACGCCGGCGCGGTGCTGGCGTCGGCGTTGATTCGGTGCGTCGGCGCCGAGGGCGCGTCAAAGACCGCGGAATTCTCCTTGCCGCCGCCGCCCGCCAGCGGCTGCAGCTGCGCCGCCTGGTTCTTGCGTGCCATCTTGGACACCACCTGCCGCATCATCGCGCTTGCCGGGCTCTGCATGCGCACGCAAGGCCGTCTGTCAGCAGGTGCCATTGTTGTCGAGTTGCGAATTCCACAGGGCGCCAGGTAGCCTCGCCCTCCATGGGCATGGGCATGGAGGGCGAGGTTATCCCAGAGCTTGAATGGGGCATTACACCTGGCATGGTTGAGCAGGTGAGTGGCCGCAGATGCGATGCTCAGACTGCATGCTGTCCCTCAAGGGACCTGCAGCCGTGAATGCACTGCCGTCAACGCAAGGGGGGAGCAGTAAGCGCACCAGCGCCTGCGACTGCGTGGCGGTCTCGCGGCTGACGCCGACGAGTCCGCTGGCCTCGGAGGCGCGGCCAACGCCCTCGATCATAGAGGAGCCCACGCCCGCGCGCGACGCCCCCATGCAGTTGTAAGCCGTCGTGAACGCCTCCTGTGTGATGCACATCCGACAGCAGCGGGTCAGAGATAACATTGCGACCGCACACATACTGATGTCATGGAGGAGCCCACTCCCCCGCGCGCAGTTGTACGCTGCCATGAACGCCTTCTGCACCAAGCGCGACTGACAGCAGCGGTCAGACACTCACTCAGGCATGCACACACCAGTAGGCCAGCACACAGTTCTGTAGGCTGTGAGATTGCCTCCTGCACATGCCCGGACAGCACTGAGATGCTGAGCGGCTGCAGAGCCCTCAAACCACAGGCTCCGGACGCAGAAACCTGTGGGTAAGCACTCACTGCAGGCGTCCTGCTGTGTTTGTATTCGCACCTGCTCCACGCGCATGACGGCGGCGATGTAGCTCTTGAGCCAGACGCCATCGCGGATGAGCTGCGCCAGCTGCTGGTACACCAGTGCCTCGTGCTCCTTGAAGGACTGCCGCGCCGCTGTCACATACAAGGAACATGAGTGAGTATCTGTTTTTCGTCCAGCACCAGAAGCGTCTTGGAGTGACAGCAGCTGCTGGCGCACCAGCGCCTCGTGCTCCTCGGACGACTGGTGCACGCTGCTGCCAAAGCTGTGGACAGCCTGATGCCGAAAGGGGCAAGGGCAGGGACGCAGCACTGCCAATTACGCAGCACACCTGCGAGCTTGTTCTCCTTGTGCTGCAGCGTCTTGATGGTGTTGTTCATCTCGTCCTCGCCCTTTGCGCGTGTCTGCGGCAGCCGGTCGCGCTGCTTCTCCACCTGCGGGCGGGGCAGCGACTAGCATGAGCTGCCGCATTCGTGGATGGGATTGAAGGTCCATGAAAGAAGAGTCGAGGAGGCTTCTGATCACTCGGCAGGTTCCATTCCTGACGGCCATCCAGTAGTAGCTGACTTTGCAGCTGCTTTCATTGGCTTGCATTGACTCAAGATCGGCACCTTAACGGTGAGTTCCTGCACGGTGCGCCGCCGGGAGTCCACCTCCAACCGGATCTCCTCCAGCTTCTTCATCCGCATCTGGGAGCAATCGCGAAGCAGGTCGCGTGACAGCGCTGGTTGAGCGTGCATGATGCGGGCATAATGTGTCGGCCTGCTGGGCCTCAAGGGGACCGAACTGCAGTGAAGGGGAACAGACAGGCTCCCCAGGCCCCGCGAATGGCCCTGGCGGGTGCAGCCGCAACCGGCAAGTCTTGGCATTCTTCGCACAAACAGCAAGGGATTCGTGACGACTTGCAGTAGGGATGGTAGGTAAAAGATGGCAAAGCGGCGCACCTCCACTGTGTGGAAGGCGGTGTTCCATCGCGCCATTGGCGCGAGCACCTCCGTGTCCAGTTTCCTCGCCTGCAGCAATGTTGAAACGTTGCAGCGGACTTTCCACGACCATGAAGATGAAGCGCTCGCATTTTGTCACAATGCGCACCTGTCAGAAAGTCTTTAGGGGCGCAACAACAGATGCACAACGCGCACTGGAGGCACAAGTATGAAGCGCCGTGACGGATGTGGCGCACCGTTTCGCGGGACACCCGGGTCAGCTCATCGACCTTGAAGTCGCCGCCGATGCGGTTGCTGTCTGGCTCGCCTGATCCGGCCGGCGTGGCCACCACCCGACCGTTGCCTGTGTCCTCATACACGCGTGGCAGCGGGGCCGACAGCACCAGCTTTGTCGTGAGCAGCAGGCCTGCGAGCAGCCACGCAACCGACATGTGAACTGCAGTGATGCCTGGTGTGTTTTGAAGCATTTGTGGCGGCTGAAAAGCACCTAATAAGGAGTGCCCAAAGCAGGGATGGGCAGATCTGCAGTTGGTTTGCACCCCGAGGCGGACCGCCAAGGGGGCAGGCGCAGCAGCATGCACAGCCTTACCCTCCGTGGCGTTCTTGAGCGCGCGAATGTCCTTCTCGCAGCGCCGCAGGTGCAAGGCGAAGTCTCCCGCCTCCTTCATCATGGCCTCGTTGCGGAGGTTGACTGTCGCCGGGAAGCTACGGTCCAGCGTGATGTGCCATTTCTGCCGCGCCTGCGGATACAGAAAGGGCATTGCATCACATCGGAGCACTTGGCGCGGTGGAGCCACCCATTGTGCGGGCGTCGACAAGCTGGCGTCTTGCGACATCAGGTCCGCAAGCACTCACGGCCAATGCACAGCGTGCGACGACGCCCTGAACATGCGCAAGCATGCGCTGTGCGAATGCGCACTCACCTTCTCGGAGAATCGCCTCCAGCCGGTCCCCATCGTCATGTCTGGGCGTAAAGTGTGTTGGATGTCGTTTAGCCGCCTGCCTGTCGCTGCTTGTTTGTCGTTGGCGTGCTAGAGCCACACGATCAGGACTAGCACAATCAAATGTAAGCAGCGAAGGTGGCAGTTTGCTTGCGTGTGCGGGAGCGTCTTCAATCGGTTGTTTGGCCTGCCGGTCTCGGCGCAGCTGCGGTTGCCCGGATTTGAAGCTAAACCCTAATTGTGACCGTTG
>JAABUK010010373.1_pt1 | contig 12442 bp, 3 predicted proteins | sample 5559141 | NCBI WGS metagenome assembly JAABUK01 (sample SAMN10711869, study PRJNA513367) | rock metagenome | isolation source: Antarctica rocks | place: Antarctica: Victoria Land, Pudding Butte nord | collected 2016-01-03
AATTCTTTTAAAACTTTTATACCTCTTTTATACCCTCTCGTTTAATTATTAATTTTATTTTCCTATTACGACGTCTTCGTTATATTAGAACGTGTTAATAATTTACGTCTACTCCCTACTTTAATACTTTAAATCTTATCTCTACTACCCTTATTCCCTTTTATCTTAACTAATTTTATAACTCTAAAACTTTAGGGTAGTGAAATCCTATTAGCCCAGCTTTCGTTTTATATTCGCGGTATTATTAAGGATAATAACCTTAAACTCCTAGGTATAATTAATTAATAATAAATTTATATTAATACCGGCTAGGGGTATAAAGAAGAGGAAAATAATAATAAATATTATTATTATACCTAGGAAAATAAAGAGGCCGAGATAAAATAATAGACTAATAATAATACTTAGGTAAATAATCCTCTAAATCCTAAATAACCTTCTAAGAATAATATTCAATTAATTAAACGAAAACCGGCTAAAATTAATACTATTAAATAACTAGGAAATAAACGAGGAATTTACGGATATAATATTAAAATATAATAAATTATAGTATTTAATTTAAAGTTATATAATATAATATTAAAAAGGAATCGAAGTTAATTATAAAGTTACTCTAAAATAAATGAATTAAAAATATCGATTTTAACTATCTAAAAGCCTAATTAAAACCCTATTATCTAGGCGTTATATAACGATAATATTAATTATTTTATCTAATATATAAAGGAGGCCTAGAGACCCGTATATTATTTTATATAAATAAAAGAATCGATATAAATAATTAAAAACTAGTTTATTATAAAGGCGATTTATATTTTATAAAGATTTTATTAAAAGAGCGAAAGAATAAAAGGAAATCTCGGTCGGATAAAATCGGAGAAAAGAAGGTTATTAATCGAGGAATCCTTTATTATAAAGAGATATAAATTTATAATATATAAAATTTATTATTAATATAATATACCTCGATTAATAGTCCGTTAATATTATTATTATTAAAGGAAGCGCTAGTAAAGGAAGATAAATATATTCTTTGAAAAAATCTTAACCTTTATTACCCTAGCTAGAATAATATTAAGCGATATATATATTATATTATAACTAATTATCTCTTAAGGATAATAAAGTCGAGGGAAATAAAATTAAAATTATTAAAAATATTTATTATATAAAAAGCCCGAGGATAAGAAAATATAATCGATTTATTATTTTTTATAAGAGGTGCGTATTAAGCTATAAATAGTTTTATAATCCGCGAAGATTTATATTATAACTCCGACTATAAATTAATAGTAACGGAATTCAAATAAATATAGGAAGGGATAATATTATATACTCGTTATATTTAAAGAAAAATTAAGGATAACGTTATTTAAAAGGAAATATAATAAAATATAAAGTCCCTTTATTAAATACTAAGGAAACTAAAATTAAAAAATTAAAAAAATATCGATTAATATTTAAATAAGATAATAAAAGGCTTCTAAAAAATTATCGAGTTAATAATCTTATAGGCCCGTTTATATTAAAGAGCTAAATCTTACTAGAACTTTTATTATATTAATAAAATAATATATATAATTCGAAGTATAAAAATATTTTTTTAATAAAAGAGTATATATAAAGCCTCGCTAAAGTCGACGGGAGTATAAAAGCTCGCGAGATAAAAAAAGGAGAAAAATAACTACCCTAAAAAACTCCTTTAATTCTTAATTATTAAAAATAATAAAGGAGGAAAAATTAAAGACTTCGAGGGTAAAATAAAAACTTTATAAAGAATATTATTCCCCTTATTATTAATAGTAGATTTAAATAATATCGATAGAATAAAATATTTAAAGCCCGTTAAAATAAACTAAAAAATAATAAAAATAAAAATATATAAAATAATATAATACCTAGTTACTAATAAAGCGCTAGGAATAACTAGAATTTTAAACCGATTCTTAAAAATTATAATAAAAACGGGAGTAATAAATATTATTATTTATTTATCTTAGGTTTACCTTAAATAAGAATACTACCCGAGGTATTTTAAAAAAATTAATATAATAATCTTTAAGAAATCGAAGAAAGGCGATTATTTAGAGCTAAAATTATATAGATTTATTATACTCCTCGATATATTTAATAAAGCGCTAGAAGTAGTTATCTCTAAAAGGTTAAATAATATGATAGAGGAGTATAAACTATTATTATTATAATAAATAAAAATTAAATAAAAGCGCTTAATAAAAACCGCGCTAGAGACCCTTATAGATATAATATATATTATATAAAACTATAGTAAAAACGGGAGGGGAAAGGTAGTAAACCTATTATTATTAAATATAACGGGAGCGTTTAATAATATCTTATATAAAAGGCTATTATACGACCTATAAATAAAAGGCGTACCTAGCTTAATCGTTAATTAAATAATAAATTTTCTATTAAATAAAACTATATCTATAATATTTAAAGAAAGAACGAGTATAGTAAAAGAAGTAATAACGAATATTTTATAAAAAATCGCCTATTTTATTAATATTCTTTTTATTCTTTAATATATTATTAATTAAAGAGTATATTAAAATAAATTTATTAATATTAATCGGAGGATTCGTAGATAATATTTATTTACTCGCCTATAACGAGACTATAAAAAAGAACTATACGAATTTAAAACGGGCCTATAATATTTATTTAAAATAAATAATTATTTATAAAATATTATTTACCCCTTAAAAATACGAGCTAGTTTATATATCTCGAACGCCGAAAAAGTTTAATATAAAAATAGCGATAAATTTTAGGAACGTAGTTATCGAATTTAAAATAAGTATTAAAATCTTAAAATTATATATCGATTTAAAGTTAAAATAAGAATTATATTTAACTTAAATTAAAACTAAAGCGATTAATTAAAGCCGCGTTATAAAATATTTAACTAGTTCGATATAAGGTACTACCTTCGCGAAGTATAAAATAGTATATAATATAATAATTAAACTAATATTAACGTTTACGGCTCCGATATAATATTAATTAAGAAGAACGACGGAGGTTATAAAGGGATATATAAAGAAATTAAAAATTATTTAGAATAATTACTTTAAAACGGTCTTAAAAATATTTAAGATTATTTTAATTCTAATATTTAAAGTTAAATTAATAATTATATTAATCGACCTTTAATTAAACCGCCTAGTAATACGATATTAAATTAATTAAAGGACTTATTTAATTATAATTATAAAAAATACGCGGATCTAGAATAAACTTTAGCGTAGAGGAAGTAAATAATAATAAATACCTTTAATATTATTAACGGAAAAAAAAACCTAGGTACTTCGCGCCCTAGGATTTAAAGAATAATATAAAGTAGTTATAACTATGAGGAGGAGAAAAGACTAGATAAACTTAATCGAAAATATTAAAAAATATTAAAATATTAAGGTTATTAATTCAAAAGTAAAAAACTAGGCCCGTTAATAATAACTAAATAAATAAAAGAGTTATAAAATAATAATCTTTATATAAATTATTAACCCGGCTTAAAAAAAGATTTATTCGGGGATTAATTTAATTATTATAATTAATTAAAAAAGACTAAAAGCTTTATAACGATATAATTAAAATATAATAAAATCGGATTAAATAAATTCCTATCCCGAATGAAGATATCTATAATTTATAGTATTAATTATTAATATAAAAAAAAATAGAGTATAAAATATATATTATTATTTTACCCGGAACTAGCTAGGGATAAAACGGAGCTAATAAAATAAACAAATATATATAATTTTAAGAAGATATTAATATAGGCCTAAAATATATATATAACCGCGCGGTAAATAATAAAAATAGAATAACTCGGTTAATTCTCTTTTATTAAAGAATAGTTAATATAATTTAAATTACTACTAGGACCTAGCGATATACTTAAATCTATAAAGAAAAGGAAGAAAAAAAAAGCCGCCGGCCGGAGAGCCGTAGGTATTAATTATTTAATAAATTTATAATAAAGCGGCCTATAAATTTATAAAATAAATAAATAAAGTCTAAAATTAAAATAAAAAGAAAATGGAGAGAAGAATAAATAATATTTTAAAATAACTATAATTATCGGCTCTTAACTAGTAAAAAGAGGAAATAAATTATCGATAAATTAAAGTTTTTAATTAATAAGATTTCTTTAATAATTAATAGGCGCCGCTAATAACCCTATTAAAAAAATATTCGCGGAACTCCTTTATTAATAAAATAGTTTTACTAGAGTAAATATATAAATTAATTAATTAATTAACCTATCTTTTAAATATAGGAGCGAAATTTAACCTTTTTCAATTAAAAAGTTAAATATTCGTTTAAGGCGTTATTTTTATAATTTATAATTTATATAAATTATTTACTCTAAGTTTATAATAATTATTAATAGTTTTAAATATTTATAATATTCTTTACGTCTTTATAAAGTAATATTAATATACCCGTATAAATTATATAAAGTAATAAAATATTATTAAATTATCTTTAATCGCTTTAGGGGTCGATTTATTTATAAATTTAATAATAATTATATTTATAAAAAATATATAATAGGTCGTTAATAATCGGCTCTGTATAAAAACGAATATTAACCGGGAAATTTTTTATTAGATTTTATTTATAATAACCTAGTTAGCCTATCAATCTTTATTAAATTTAAAGACTATAACGTCGGTAAATCGAAAACCGGCTTTAGCGGCTCGGGGTTTAAAGATAAATTACCTCGGGCGCCCGAAGTAGGCTCGGAGCGCTTAAGCGGCCTTAAGCGCACGCCGAGCGCCCCTTCGAGCGCTTTAACGCTCGATAGGTACTCGACGGGCGCCCGAGGCCTTAATAAAATAAACTTCGGGCTCTTTATAAACGTCTTTTAAGCCCGTAGTTTTAAAGACCTTAACCTTAGAAAATCACGTGATTTACTACCTAAAATTTTAATGTTCTATGATCGCCCCTATCGACGGTAGCGACCCCCCAGAACCACCTCTAACGCCAGTAAATTTTGATCCCCGGAATCGATCGATTCAGGCGAAATCCTCGCGGGGGATGATGCGCAGGTCATGCCCTAGGGCATGCACCAGGGCATGCGCCAGGGTTTAGGGGTGCGACGGTGACAGTTATAGGGGTGCGACAGCCCATGAATGGAATGCGCCATGGCCATAACTGGAATGGGGCCATGGCCATGAACAGGGGCCATGGACGGGGGTCAAAGTTAGTGGCGCACCCCTAATTTAGCGCCCATTAGTGGCCGTTTTAGGCTTACTCGGTATACGCCCGAGTGGCCCTAGGCCCTTTGGCTGCATACCTCGGGCGTACCTCGAGTCGGTAGATAGGTGTCGCGTTTAAGGCTCCCGGGGCGCCCGTCGAGCGCCCTAAACCACGATCGAGCCACTTTTCGTTTTATTAACGAAATACTTTATAACCTAAAGATATAATAAAATTAAATATACCGAAATTAACCCCTTAATACTTAAAAGCTAAATATTCCGGTTATTTAAATAATTTAAAACTATATATAAATATAGCGACCGGAAGATTTATCGTTTATATATTAATAATAATAACGAATATATCTTTAAGGAGTTTTAAAATTGTTTAAAAAATAAAGAGATTATATATAAATTTATAATATTTAAAAATCCTTAATAAAATAATAAATCGGAGTATTTTAATTATACTATAATAACTAGGTTTTATTTTCTAATTATTAACTCCGGCCTCCTATATAGTTTATAGTTTAAATTCGTTTAAATAATCGTTTATTTTATTATTTATAAACTTATTATTAAGTTATTTCTTTCGTTAATTAAAATATTTTTAGGCCTACGCACGGATCTTTTTTATTTATATATTATTAATTTAATAACCTAGGTTATAAATCGGAAATAAAAGAAACCTTTTAATTAAAATACGCGGTATTTTCTTATAGGATATAAAGAGAACTATATCCTCTAGCTATAAAACCTAATAATAAAGAAAATAAACTATTTAAGTTTTTATTATTTCCAAGAAAAGCGCCCTCGATATATTTTTAATTAAAATAATAATTTATTAACTCTTAATCCCTCTATTAAATATTAAAAATATATAACTCTAAAGGAGAAGTAGAACGAATTTATTATTATTAATATTATTTATTTTCTTCTAATATTTTTAATACTTTATTATCTTCTACTCTTTTTAATACTTTTTTAATATTTCTTCTTTTAGTAATATACTAGCCGGTAACTCCCTAACTATAATTATATAAATCGAATTTATTAATCGGGTTATTAAGGATTACCCTAATCTCGATTTACTAGAATATCGATCGTTATCGTTAAATTTATTTAATTTATTCGTATTATTCTTTGAAATTATTAATAATAAACTTTATAAACCTAGTATCTATAGTAAAATTATTTAAAATAATTATAAAACCGAATAATAATTAACGATAAAAAAGGAGCTAAAATTATTTATTTAAAATAATATATAACTATTAGTTAACCTCCTAGCTATAAGGAAAATCTTTATTAATAAATAAATATTTACTTTTAAATACGGCCTAAAAATAAGAGAGATCCTATAATATAAAATATATTAAATAATACGGGGTTTCGAATAATATATAGATCTCGACTATTATAAAATCTTTATATCGGTAATTAAATCAATAAATTAATAAATTATCTTTACCCTAGTAATTATTTATAATTAGGATATTAAATAAATAAATATTAAAACCGCTTTTTTATACGGGGTTATTAAGGAAGAACTTTATATAAAATAATTTATAACAGCGAGCCTAAACTTATTAATATATAAATTTAAAAAAGTTTTATATAGGCTAAAATAATCCTCTAGAGTATAATATAAGATTTTTTTTAAATTTCTTCGCTCTTTAGGTTTCGAATGAATTAATACCGACTTTAATATCTTTATTAACCTTAAAATAAATATTATTATTATTATTTATATAAATAATATTTTTATTATCGGCCTAAAAATCGCCGATATTAATTTTATTAAATTAAAATTAGATAATTATTTTTAGATAAAAGACCTCGGTTTATATATTTTTTATTTAGAGATAATTATTTTATATAATTACCCTAATAAAACCCTACGGCTTAATTAAATTAAATACGTTAAATAGGTCCTAAAAAGATTCGATATATAAAAGTATAAATTATAATTTACCTTTATAAATACCTCTATTAAATTTTATAAAATAAAGAATAATTATATTACTCCTATAATATTCCGCCTTGAGTATTTATTCCTTAGTAGGATTCTTTATATATATTATACTAGGTACTCGCCTTAATATAATATATATAATATTAATAATTGATTTATAAAGATCTTCTTTAATATTAATTAAATTATTATTAAAAGGATTTTTCGGTATTTAAAAATTATTATAGGTTACCGCCTTATATATAAAGAACCCTTAAATTAAATATTAAGATATATTAATACTAATTAAGTATACGATTATAATACCCGTCGTTCTACTTTAAGATATATATTTAATACCGGTAATAATATTATTAATTAGTTTTTAAAGTATTAGCCTACGGTCGCGTTATCGATTTATAAAACTAAATATCTTAAATAGATTTAGGCTTTTAAAGAAATTATTTAATTATTCGAAATTATTATATAAACTATAATTATTTACTATAAAATTAAGGTATTATAATCTTTATAAAGAACTATAATTTTTTAGTTATATTAAATATATTAATATTAATTAATACTTTATTCGGGAAAAGATCGCTAATAATTAAATTATTTTAGAATATATCCCGACCGATAAATAAATAGTCGACGGTTTCATTATAAAGACTTTAAAGAAAAATAAATTTAATATATTTTATTAAATCCTAGGTTTAAAGATTCTTTAGGAGTTTATTTAATTATTATAATATAACTAAAATATTATTAAAACCGCGGGTATATTATTAAGATTAGCGAGTATTTAATTTAACTCCCGTTTCTATTATATCTTATTTTTAATTATATTAAAATTAAGTAATAAGTCTCTAGTTACTACCTATTCATTATTACTACTTTATATTTAATATATAATATAAAATTCTAAATATCCTACCTTCTTCGTATATTCAATTCTTATTATTATTATTATAAAATCTTAAAATTTAATCGCCGGTATTAAAAATTATAGTTACTTTAAATCTATTTATATTTAATATAAACCTAGATCTTTTTAAATTTTATAATAATATCTTAATTACTAAATTATCCGAACTCCTAATATATATATAATCTTTTATATCGGTATATATTTATACTCGCTCTTTATTATTCTTTATAAAAAATAATAAAATTAATTAATTTAAAGACTTACTAAATTTTAAAAGACGCGATTATTATAATAAACTCCGTAAATAAATACTTTAAACTATTAATTATTTAACTCTCTTTATTACCTAAATTAAATTATAGATTAATATTAATACCTAGTCTATAAATATATAATATTACTAGAGTATTATTATCTTTATTAACCCTAAAGATTATTAAAATTATAAAAGAATTTTTAATTATTCTATAGAACTATAAGAATACGTAAAACTATATATTATAAAGAATCTATATATAGATCCTAGATTACGTAACTACGTTATATAATATATTAAATCTTAATATATTTTAATACTCCTACTCGAACGCTATTATTATAAAAACGTAAATACTAGGTATTTATAATAAATAGCTCTTATATAATAAAAATCCCGTTTATTTATATAGAATATTCCTAATTTTAATAAAATACCGTTATTTAAAATTTTATTTAATATATAATATATATATATACTATTTATAAATTAAAATATAGTCGTATAAATTATATAGACGAATACGATACTATAAATAGATTATTATAATTAAGCGGGATATAATTAAATCCCGACGATAATATTATAAAAAACGTTATTATAGAGGGTAGTTACGCTGCGGAATAGGGTAGAGATTACCTTCCCTTCCCTTCCCTTCCCTGGAGGAAGGGGTAGGGAAGGGAAGGGATAGGCCTAGGGTAATTCTCTTCCCTGGTCTAGGGAAGGGAAGGGATTCCTTATTATTCCCTTCCTCCCTGCTCTCCCTATAGGGCTGCTCCCATATATGGCCATGTATGCGCGCATGCATGCCTCATGTATGCCCCCATATATGCCCCATGTATGCCCCCATATATGGCCTATGTATGCGCGTATGCATGCCCCATTGCTGCTCCTATGTGGCCCATGTATGCCCTTATATATGGCCATGTATGCGCGCATACATGCCCCATTGCTGCTCCCATGTGACCCATGTGTGCCCCCATATATGGCCATGTATGCGCGCATGCATGCCCCATTGCTGCTCCCATGTGGCCCATGTATGCCCCCATATATGGCCATGTATGCGCGTATGCATGCCCCATTGCTGCTCCCATATGGCCTATATATGCGCCCATGTATGCCCCATTGCTGCTCCCATGTGGCCCATATATGCGCCCATGTATGCCCCATTGCTGCTCCCATGTGGCCCATATATGCCCCCATATATGGCCATATATGCGCGCATGCATGCTCCATTAAGTGGTACAAAGATTAGGACAATTAGGAAAGCGGTTAAGAAACGCCAAGCCTTATATCTGATATGGACTAGCCTCTTGGCACTAGCTATATATAGCTTATAGGGCTAAGAATGGCATATATGCGCGCATGCGTGCCCTATTGCTGCCCCCATATATGGCCCATGGATGCGCGCATGCATGCCCCATTGATGCTCCCATATATGGCCCATGTATGAGCCCATTACTGCTTCAAAATGTGGCCCATTCTTGCCCCTATATATGGCCCATTGCTGCTCTTGTATATGGCCTATTCTTGCCCCCATATACGGCCCACTACTGCTCTTATATATGGCCTATTCTTGCCCGCATATATGGCCTATTACTCCGCGTATACTTAGGCTATTACTGCGCTAGTCTAAATTAGGTATAAGGCTTGGCGTTTCTTAACCGCTTTCCTAATTGTCCTAATCTTTGTACCACTTAATGGAGCATGCATACGCGCATATATGGGCCACATGGGAGCAGCAATAGGGCATGTATGCGCGCATACATGGCCATATATGGGGGCATACATGGGGCATGCATGCGCGCATACATGGCCATATATGGGAGCATACATAGGCCACATGGGAGCAGCAATGGGGCATGCATGGGCGCATACATGGGCCATATATGGGGGCATATATGGGCCATATGGGAGCAGCAATGGGGCATGCATGCGCGCATATATGGCCATATATGGGGGTACACATGGGTCACATGGGAGCAGCAATGGGGCATGTATGCGCGCATATATGGCCATATATGGGAGCAGCCCTATAGGGAGAGTAGGGAGGAAGGGAATAATAGGGAATCCCTTCCCTTCCCTAGTAATCCCTGCCCCTTCCTTTCCGCTCCCTTCCCTACTGGAAGGGAAGGGAGCGGGGGTTATTCCCTTCCCTTCCCTTCCCTATTCCGTAGCGTAGAGGTAGTTATAGGCGCTAGGCGCCTATACGAATAAAATATTATAATATTTATTTACGAGTAATATAAACGAATTTTTAAAGGTATTAATTTTAAAATTTTTAAAATAAAGACTCTAGGTACCTAAAGAATAACTAAATCTAAATAATAATATAAAGAATATAGCGGTAGGACTCCGGGGGTATATAATCGTTATTATTATACTATAGGCTATTTACCCTATAATATATTTAAATCAATATAAATTAAATTAGAAATATAAACTACTTAGGGTATAATTAATGGAAGTCTTAACCTATATTAAATTTATAATTATAGATAATAAGGTATTTATTATAATCTTTAAAATTAATAAAAATAGCGGTATCCTAGTAGTATTATATATTTATAGGTTAAATACCGGTACCGATCTATAATTTAATCTAGGTAATAAAGAGAGAAAAATAATTAATAATTTAGGGTATTTATTTATAGAGTTTATTATAATAGTCGCGCCCTTTAAAATCTAATAGATTTTTAGACTAGTTAATTTTATTATTCTTTATAAGAAATAATAGGGGGCGAGGATATATATATACCGATATAAAAAATTATATATATACTAGGAATTCGGATAAACTAGTTATTAAGATATCGCTATAAAATTTAAAAAGATCTAGGGCTATACTAGGTATTAATAAATTTAATACCGGCGGTTAGATTTTAAACCTTTACTATAGTAATAATAAGAATTAAATATACGAAGAAGGTAGGATAGTTAGAATTTTATACTAAATATTAAATATAAAGTAATAATAGTGAATAAATAGTATTTATTATTTAATTTTAATATAACTAAAAATAAAATATAATAGAAATAAAAGCTAGTTTAAATACCCGCTAGTTTTAATAATATACCCGCGGTTTTAATAATATTTTAATTATATTATAATAAATAGATAAACTTTTAGGGAGTCCTTAAACCTAAAATTTAATAAAGTTTATTAAATTTATCCTTATTTAGGGCCTTTATAAGGCCGTCGGTTATTTATTTATCGGTCGGGATATATTTTAAAACGATTTAACTATTAATAACCTTTTCCCGAATAAAGTATTAATTAATATTAATATATTTAGTTCGGGTATAAGGGGTTCTTTATAAGGGCTATTATAGCCTAATTATTATAATAAATAATTATAATTTATATAGTAGTTTCGGATAATTAAATAAATAAATTCCGTAGTTAAATAACTTTCTTAAAAACTTAAATCTATTTAATATATTTAGCCTTATAAATCGATAACGCGACCGTAGGCTAACGCTTTAAGAACTAGTTAATAATACCGTTACTAATATTAAATATATATCCCGAGGTAGAACGACGGGTATTATAATTATTTATTTAATTAATATTAATATATTTAGATACTTAATTTAAGGGTCCGTTATATATGAAACGGTAATTTTTAATAATTTTTAAATACCGAAAAATCCTTTTAATAATATTTTAATAGATATTAATTAGGTTTAATCTATACCGACTAATTATTAATATTATATATATTATTGATTGATTAATCAATTTATATATATACTCTAGTAAAACTACTTTATTAATAAGGGAGTTCCGCGAATACTTTTTTAATAAAGTTATTAGCGGCGCCTACTAGCCGCTAAAGAAACCTTATTAATTAAAAACTTCATCGGCAAGTCCGGAAACCCCGATTTTTACGCATTTTGCACCGAAATTGTACAAAATGCTGGAAATGCGTATCTGCTCATGTCCTGCATTCTAAGTACATTATGTACCGATTAAGCAGCGATATTGCACCGATTTAGCAACTTTTTTTTTTTTTTTTTTTGAACTTTGACTTTTTATAGTATCTAGACTAGGGCCCCTATAT